>Ga0075120_10000049_pt1 | contig 81698 bp, 60 predicted proteins | sample AntAceMetag02UKL_FD_69792 | JGI IMG/M metagenome (GOLD analysis project Ga0075120, IMG submission 69792) | Saline lake microbial communities from Ace Lake, Antarctica - Antarctic Ace Lake Metagenome 02UKL | ecosystem: Environmental > Aquatic > Non-marine Saline and Alkaline > Saline | place...
GTATCATCACTGACAAATTGCAGGTCCTTGAAATATGCTACATTATCAAAATATCGGACATCCCAATTCTCTCCACCGTCATGCGTTTCGATAAGCGTTCCGAATTCCCCGCCCGCCATGATGTGATCTTCATCCAGAACCCAGACAGTATGAAGATCATTCCCCTGGGGCCAAGGACTTTGCCATTGCCAGTCGCTTTCCGTCTGTGACAACCCGGATGAACATATAAGACCAAGAGCTGCCAGAAATAACAACAATTTCTTTGTGCTTATTATCATAGCGTGTCCTTATAATGCTTCATCTAATCAAAACAACTTTCCTAACCACATTCATCTTACCCGGCACTCTGGCGTGGATGAAATAGATTCCGCTGGAAAGCGTTTGAGCTTGGAAGAAAATCTTGTGGTATCCACCGCTGTAAATACCATCTGCTAATACTGCAACCTGTTCACCAAGAGTATTATAGATACGCACCTTCAGCTCTGATGTTTGAGGAAGCGCTATCACTGCGGTGAGATCGGGGTTGAACGGATTGGGATAGATAGATTGAATCGCAAACTTGTCGGGTATTTGTGCAGACAAATTATCCGGGACGCCCACGGCATCACCTACCGCGAAGCTCCAAATAGAAGTCGCCCTGGTTCCATCAGTTAAGTTGTCATAGGCATGAACAGTCCAGTAAAACTCATACTCATCTGTGGTGTTAAAGACGAAAAATGATTCGGTCAGACCAGTCTGGAAGGGATCGTCGATATGGTCGGGATCGGTAGAGATGTAGAGATCGTATGTCAATTCGTCATTGTCAGGATCATGCGGCGTTTGCCAGACCAGTATTATATCGCCGGGATCGTGAGCGGAATCATCAGCAGGGAGGAGGAGATCGAATGACTCCGGCGGCTGTAGTCCAGCGGTAAAGCTCCATGTCGAACTTGCCCATGTTCCGACATCATTTATAACCCGTGCATATACAGTCCAGTAAAACGTTCCGTTTGTTTCCGCATTAAAAAGCCAGGAGGTTTCTTCAATGTTTCTTCTTATTGGCTCTCCAGGATTATCAGGATTGTCGGACACGTAAATATCATAAGTCACCGGGACACCTGGAGTAACTTCCTCAGACTCCTCCCAGGTAAGTTCGATATGTCCGGTTCCCAACGCTTCTTCATCCTCAGGCGATAGCAGGTCAAATTCTGCAGGTGGTTCAGCTCCCACAATGAGTGTGATTGGTAAGTCCAGCCAGTCATTAGCCGGATCATTACTCCAGATCCTGGCGTTCATTTCATATTCTCCCACCTCCAAATGCGTAGCATCGGCGGTGAACTCTACTTCAATCTCTTCGCCAGGTTCTACAACTCCTTCCCATGGTTCAACCCAAAGCCATTCTCTTGGTTCAGGATTGTCTTCCCATATATCAAAGAAGAAGAAAAGTTCGCTCCCACCCTCGTTGGCAACTGTCAATTCAACAGGTTCACCACGCGCTCCCGGTGCGGCGAAAAGCTCGAGTTCATCAGGATCAATAGAAATTTCCGGTGGTGGTCCCATTTCGATGTTGTATGTGTTCTCACCTTCATCAATTTCTACATCGTCAGCCTGGTATATTCCAAATCCTTCTGCAAAAGCAGCTACCCAGTAAGTTCCGGAGAGTAAAGCTAATTCATAATTCCCATCATCATCACTTGTCGCCGCGAAAGTATATTGGTTTTCATCATCCCAATATGAAAATTCGATATGGGCATCTGCAATCGATTCGCCTGTTTCCTCATCAGTGATACTTCCCGATACCGTTGCATCAGTTTCGAGTAGCGAGATCCTGATTGCGAGATTCTCGTAGGGATATTGCCATTGCTCTTCCGGAAAAATATGCAGCCCAATAGTTCCATCGTCGTTTTCAATCCCAAGAGTTGCAAAACGCTCGCCTTCATCAAATTCAGGAACTTCGCTGTATTGAAATATTATTGAACCATCCTCAAAGAGGATTATCTCACCGGTTAAGATGTTTTCAAGCTGAGGAATTGAAACCTCAATGAACTGGCAATGCCAGTTTCCGTCTTCATCTTCACCATAGTAGATAGTTCCTTCCTCCGAGGGATCGAGGTCAGCCCAGTAGAGGGCAATTATGTTATCTGGATTATTCTCATTCGGCAGTCTGTGGTTGTTCGGTTCATTGGAACCACCGCCAAATTTGAGGAATCCGTTGGAGCAGATATATATTTCATCATATTCGTTATCATAGAAGCTGAAATTCCAGGGCAGATCAACCGGACCGAAGGAATCATCGTCACCCATGTCGTCGATCTCTTCTGCGCCTTCTGGAGTTTCAATCCTGTTATATTCGGGACCATCCCGCTCTTCGCTGTCAACCCAGTAATATCCGAAACCATCGATACCGCCTCTTGCATCAAGTTCCTGGGCGAAACCTGCACCAGCGACAAATAATATTCCCAATAAACAAACAATTGCTGAAGCTCTCATCATTTCCTCCTGTCCAAACCCTTATTACAAATAGCTCCACCAGGAATACCAAGGAGTATGACTGATGGTTGGATATTTATTTAAATGGTTAATAATTGGTTATATACATTGCATTATACGAGTTCATTATTAATATAGATACAGTAAAGATAATGTAAATCAGAACTGTATTTAAATACATCCCCGAAGGGGATAGATTTGAATAGCCATGGGTGATAACCCATGGAGACAATGATCCTCCCCCATAAAACCCTGAAGGGGTTTAACCATGCAAGCGCGAAAAAAACGGAAAAATATTGTTCCTGATAAACGCTGCATAATATCAGTATATCAGCACAGATTATTGTACAACCCCGTCAGGGTTGTTTCGTATTATTCTTTGTCCCACAGGTTAAAACCTGTGGCTATTCATGTTTTACCCTTCCAGGGAAATATAATAAAATATACATTTCTGTTTCTGAACGAGTTATTTCAAGTTCACATATTTTTGCATTTGTTTCATCTTGCCGGGCATTTCAGCCAGGATGGTGTAACTGCTGGCTGGATGTTCTGTAGCATTGAAATAAAACCTGTGATAACCGTGGATATAATCTCCGTCTGCCAACTCAGCGACAAGGTCGCCGAGTTCATCGAACACCCGGACAATCAGCTCAGATTTTTCAGGCAGACCGACTACCATAGCAATATTTGGATTGTAGGGACATGTACAAATGGATTTTATTACAAATTTAGTAGTTGTATCGATGCTATTGAACTCTCCGATGCCTACCGCATCGGAACAATCAAATATTTCGAATCGAATTATATCATCGTTAAAGACATGTTTATCGGAAACTGCTACACCCCTGGATGAACCCGGCATGTTATCGGTTTCAGTTTCAACCGGATCAGTAGGATCGGAAATGTCCACTATACGAAAGCGAACATCGCGATCCACAACATAGGCATAATCGCCAGCAACTGTAACACCATAAGAACGACCCGACATAACACAGTATCCTGCTTCCTCTGGAGCAGAAGGATCAGTAACATCTATTACGTACAAACCGTCATAACCATCAGCTATGTAAGCATAATCACCGGATACTGCCACCCCATTGGCATATCCCCCGGTTTCGCACACCCCGGTTTCAACCGGTGAGGTTGGATTGGAAATATCAAGCACGCAGAGACCGTTTTCTCCATCCGCCACGTAGGCGTAATTTTCAGAGATTGCGATACCTTTTGCACGCCCTGCCGTATCGAAAAAGCCGCTTTCCTTTGGAGCCGCAGGATTAGAAACATCTACAACACTGATTCCTCTATCAGCAATAGCAACAAAGGCATGATCGCCCGAAACTGCAACTCCATAAGCTAAATCCGGCAATTCGCATGAACCGCTATCCACGGGAGCATGAGGATTCGAGACATCCACCACTTTTAGGCCGTTATCATATTCTACGACATACGCGAAGTTGCCCTTGACAGTGACACCTTTCAAACGATTGGTATCAAAGGATCCTTTCTCTTTTGCTGAAGAAGGGTTGGAAATTTTTACGATGCGCAGATTCCCCCAACCGTCAGCTACATAGGCATATTTATCAGAGACTGCAACATACTCGGTATATCCCTGTGAAGCGTGTTCTCCGAATATCACAGGAGCGGCAGGATTAGCGACATCAACAGCGACAAAACCTTCATCACCAATCGAGACATAGGCGAAACCATCTGAGATCGAAACACTTTCCGCATATCCATCTATCTCACAGCTTCCCTTTTTCACCGGGGCGGCGGGATCTGAAATATCTACGATAAACAGGCCATTATAACCATCTGCGATATACGCATAGTCGAACTGGACAGCAACACCGTTGGCATAACCCTGCGTTTCGCAGGTTCCTGTTTCCTCCGGAGAATTCGGATTGGAAATGTTCACAACATGGAGGCTTCCAATTTCGGAATCATAATCAGTACTTACCAGGTATGCGTAGTTACCGGAAACTGCCACGCTGTAAGCTTCGCTCTCAATTTCGCATGATCCCATTTCAATCGGGGCATTGGGGACGAAAATATTTACTATCTGGAGGCTTCCGGTTCCGTATTCCTCATCGGAGCAGGCGAGATATGCGAAATCGCCTGATACTACTATATCCCTTGGAGAGGTCGGAGTTTCATGAAATCCTTTTTCCATGGGGAAAGCGGGCTCGGACACATCTACTATACGCAGCACGCCATCCTCGCTATCAGTCAGGTAGGCGTAACCTTCTGAAACTGCAACACTGCCTGCCCAACCAGGCATATCATAACGCCCGGTTTCCTCAGGCTTCGAAGGTTTGGAAATATCCACGATATACAGACCGACTCCCGCATCAATTACATAGGCGTATTTGTCGGAAACCGCTATATCGTCGGCATAATTCAAATAATGAACCGCACCAACTAATTTCACGCTTAACCCATCTTGTGCAAACGTCCTGGTGAGTATAATCATACAAACGAAATTGGCTAATACCAGGCATAACTTCAACCTTTTCATTACCTCACCTCAATCAGTTGGTTATTGATTGATATAACATAATGAGAATCATTGTTTTCAGACAACTATTATTCGTAAAAATTCCTCTTTTTTAATCTTGATGCTCCTGATCCTGACGAGCCTGATCAAAACTTACAAGGATGTAGAGGATAGACAGGATTATTTCTATGTGTCCTTTGTGGATTCTCTGTGATCTTTGTGGATTATCTTTCTTAACACAGAGTGCACAAAGCAGGCGCTAAGTGCGCTGAGAATATCTTTGCGTCTTTCGAGGAATAAGCACTAATGAGATTAAACATTTCGTCTTCTTTTCCGGTTTGAGGAAAATTGTGACTGGTAGAATTAAAATGGGTTCAAAATTATTTTAATAATCTTGCCTTTGAATGTTGTAAATAAAAACTTTCTGTTGTATAATATTTAAAATGTATTTAGCCGTATCTGGCTTGAATATTGCGATAAAACATTATCAGGGCACACATATTGTAATTCGATACGCGATTTGTGAGAGAATCGAGTTGACCTGAATCACTATTTCCACTCTAAATCTGCCTTAATATGAAGATAATTATCGTAATTTGGGTAAAAATGCCTAATTTTTAAAAATCAGCAAATTACACGCAGGAATGAGATATTAAACTTAATATAAAGATACGATTCAAATAGTAGCGCAAAGTCACAATGAATTTGTTCAATTATACTGAACTATTCAATTCAGATTCTTTTTAGAGGTTTATCATGAAATATTTAGTCGTTGTACTCGTAGTCTTCAGCCTGGTTATTAACGTATCGGCTACAGACTGGTATGTCTCGGTAAATGGTGATGATGATAATAACGGAACCAGCACCGGGAATGCATGGCGTACTATCACTCATGCGGTCAGCGAGGTTTCCGGAACTGCGGGAAATCCTGCGGTTATTCACGTGGGTTCAGGGACATTCGATCGTGATAATGATGAAGACTTTCCGATTGAGATAGACTCTGACCAGGGTTATATCACCATTGTCGGCGAAGGAACAGACGATACACACATCGATGCTTCCGGTGGAGACGATGAAGATGACTACTATGTTTTCGAGATTGACGGCGCGGGAGAATTTATCCTGCGGTATCTGCATTTAGAGGGTGGAAGAGGGATTGTGAAGGTTGACGACTCTGATAATGGCGCAATTTTTGAGAACATGAGCGCGGATGAATTTGTCAGGAACGAAGATAATTCCGGGGTTTCAGCCTTTCAATTCAATAACGTATCAGGAGACGTTGAATTCAACAACGTTGAAATTTCAGGCGCACTTGATTCACGGAACGGTGGTGCGATCCGGGCGGAAAGTTTTCAGGGAGATATCTCCATTGAAAACTCTACTTTCACCGAATGTGTTGCACAGTGGAATAATGGCGGCACCATATACATTGACGACATGGAAGGTGATTTTTCCATATCTGGAGGAACTATAGTTGATTCCTATACCAATGATCAGGGTGGCGCAATATTTGTTGAACAGTTAGATGGTTCGTTTTCTGTTGACGATGTAACCTTTACACGCCCAAAAGCCAGGTACAACCATGGCGGCGCTATCTATATGAATGATTTAAGCGGCAATTTTTCAGTTACTAATAGTTCATTTGTCAACTCTGAAAGTGATGATAAGGGTGGTGTAATTTACGCCAATGAAATAGGTGGTTCGTTTACCCTGACAAACCTTGATTTCACTGAGAGTATTGCCAGGTACGAAGAAGGCGGCGACATATATCTTGAGAATTGTGATGGTGAGGTAAATATTGACGGCATAGATTCGGACAGTCCCTTCGGATATAGTCATGGGGGTTCATTTTTCTTTGAAGATATTCGAGATGATATAACTATATCGAATGTAACAGTTTGGGATGCTGGTGATCCTATCTGTGATGGTGATGATGACGATGATGATGGTGAAGACGATGACGGTGACGATGATGACGACGACGAAGATGAAGATGGCGGGGCTTGTACATCCGATGGTTTTGGAGGAGTATTCTATTTTAATCACATTGGGAATGCAAATAATTCCGTAACAGTAGAAATCAGCAACGTTGAAATTGGAAATTGCATTACAGCGCAATCAGGCGGCGCCTTTTACTTCAAGGATATGGGCACAAGTAACAATAATGGTGCATCAATTATCCTTAGTGATATTGAGGTGGAGGGTTCAACTTCACGATGGGAAGATGGTGGTGCAGTTTACATAGAAAACGTGGAAGGTCCTGTTACAATCAACAACGGTGTTTTCACCGAGTGTTTTGCCCAGGAGTCCGGTGGCGCAATTTACATTAGAAATGTTGATGAGCTTATAACGCTATCAGGAATTACCATTTCTGAGGGATTCAGCGAGTACGAATATGGAGGCGGAATCGCAATTCTTGATGCTATTGGTGGTATGGCATTTGAAGATGTTGTGGTTTCAGAATCAAGAGCATTTGATCATGGTGGTGGTATTTATATAAATGATTTTAGTGAATCACTGTCCTTCGATGGCGTATGTGTAGAAAGCTCACATTCTATCTGGGGAGCTGGCGGTGGAATCTACATTTATGTCAATTCCAACCATGTTGACAGTCTTACAATAGATCACCTCGCATTGTCTGAAAACTATGTTGATGACAATCATGGTGGGGGAATGTACATTCATTCCAATCAAATTAATGTTGACACTCGTATATCCAACTTCAGTGTCGTAGAGAACTCTTCTGGCACATACGGTCATGGTGGTGGAATTTATTTTTACAAAGTAGATAACCTGTTTTTGACTGATGGTACCCTTACCGGTAATACAACAGGTGATCCTGATGCCTGGTCATACAAAAACGGTGGCGGCATCTACATGTATAAAATAAATGAAGTGACTATGAATAATGTCGTATTCTGGGAAAATGAGGTTCAGGGTGATGGGGGTGGTTTGTGGGCAAGAGACATTTATAACTCATTTCGCCTTTATGATGTAATCTTCTACGGAAATACTGCTTTCAGAGAAAACAATTCAAATGCCGGACAAGGCGGAGGGATGTATTTTGAACGTGCCAACGCTGATGGAGGTCCGGATTATATAATTCAGAATGCACTATTCGCTGAAAATAATGCGGAGAGGAAAGGCGGCGCAGTTTATATGATGAAAGGTGACATAGATTTTGTAAATGTCACCATGGCATATAACGAAGCTGACCAGGATAAGCATTCAATCTATTGTACCAATCATAGCAATGCCGTTAAAGCATATAATTGCATCATCTGGGGTAATGGACCTGATCACAATGGAAACTCGGAGACCTATCATTCTAACCGAATAGATTTCTATTACAGCAATGTAGAGAGCGATGATGGCGATATAGTTGATGGTCCCGGAAATGTGAACACTAATCCCCTTTATATAAATCCAGGTGAATACCTGTTTTTTGTTATGCCGGGCAGCCGAACTATCGACAGTGCCATGCCTGATGATCCTGAAGCAGATGATTATGTGGAAGAATATGCAGATTTTACCCATGAACCGACTCCAAACGGAGGTCAGATAAATATGGGATTCTGGGGTCCTGGTGACGGTGCATCAGCAGGGTTTGAGCAATGTGGTCTTGATGGTAATTGGCCAGGCGGCGGTCTTGGTATCGGTGGTGGTGGCGGCAATGGTAATTCGGAATCAAGAAAGCTTGTTTTGCGTGACAAATATATCTTCATGGGGACGCCGGTTCTTCCTTACGACGAAGAGCAACAGACAAATCCAGATTCGGCGCTTGGTGATGATGTAAACAATACCGATCCAAGCCAGGAAGAACAAACATGGCGTATCAGCCGTTGGACAAACGGAACTGAATATGAAAATGGTACTTATGTAGGGTATCTTAGATATAGGGAAAATGAAGAATTAAACGGTCAGGATATTGGAGACGTCGGTGATCCACCGGAAATATCTCCCGGTCTTGGTTTCTGGTTTGTCTGGAATTATGGAGCAGTACCTGATGTTGAAATAATAGACATTGATATCAGTAAGTATGCACTTGAAGCTGAGCCTTATGTGCTTGAACTGGAACCTGCGATTGACGAAGACACATTCGGCTGGAATATGATGGCTAATCCCTGGCCCTTCGCAATGAACTGGCAGGATGTAGAATTTTCTCTTGATCAGGATGAGTGGTTGTCCCTTGCGGAAGCCTCAAATGACGACAATGGCTGGGTAAACCAGTATGCATACACCTGGGATCATCCGAACTTGTATTACCAGCCTCGAACAGGATTCCTTGATGTATGGGAAGGATTCTGGGTTATCGTTATGACCACAGATCCTATATGGCTGAGATTTAGTCCAATCATTGCTGACCCGGATGAAGTACCGGCACTCGAACTTGATGAACTCGATGAGGTCCTGGACTGGAGCTTAATGCTCACTGCACGCCGGACAGATACTTTGCAGGTGGATTATTTTAACTGGATTGGCGTTGGAGAGGAAGTAAATGACGGACTTGATCAGTATGATGCATTTGAAATGGCACCGCAAGCAAAGGAAGCGATATTCCTGCGTACAAGACTTTTAACTGAAAATAATCAATTCTCATTTGAACGTCTTACGTTCGATTTCAGGGAGAATAATCTTGGGAATGAGGACTTTAAAGCGTGGATGACGGAAATTTGGTTTTATCATGATCCATCCGTTCCCAATGCCGGGGATGCGTATCCCGTAGATGTTAAACTTCAATGGCCCACGGTAAATTCGATTCCGGAAGATGTAACCCTACGGCTTTACGAATTTACAGGGCTCCCGTTTGTACCTGATCCCGAAAACTTGATAGTCGAAGATTTACGTGATACAAATAGTGTAATCTTTGATGTTAATAGTCCCTATAGCAACAGTTATATGTACGCTCGTTTCTGGATCGTAGCGACAGAAGCTCCAGGGATACTTGACGCACCTGAACAAGATGTCGATCTACCCCTGGAAACGCGACTGTCAAGTATTTCACCAAATCCATTCAACAACATGACGACAGTCTCATTTGATATAGCAAAAACAACAAATCTGGATCTAAGAGTATTCAATCTTCTTGGGCGTGAAGTTGCCAACGTTGCATCAGGAAAATATGAGCCGGGTAGATATAAAATATCCTGGAATGCAACCGATATGGCGAGTGGGATATACTTCGTGCAGATGGTTGCCCATGATGCAGGGTATAAGCAGGTGAAAAAAATTATTCTGCAAAAGTAATAGACTGTATTCCTATGAAGCGGGCTGTCCGAAAATGTAGATAATCGCTTCAGGTGTCATTCCTGCGAAGGCAGGAATCCAGGCATTACAAGAGTTTGTGATACGGTGGTTTCCCGGATCAAGTCCGAGAATGACAGGGTGGTTGACTTAAAATAAAGCGCTTGGTCAATAAAAATATAGTTCAAACACAGTAAAAAGTCTTCATCTTTTAACATAATGGTTATATTATGATTCTGAATTCATCCGGATTCAAAAGCAGCGGAATTGCCCTTATTGCAATTCTGCTTTTTTGCACTATCTCTCCAAACCTGTATGCAACCCGATTTTACGTTGCAACAAACGGAATCAATGAACCTGATCGAGGGAGATCAGTTGACGAACCATTCAGGACAATCAATTATGCATTAGCGACAGCAGAGAATGAAGGTGGTCAACTTCCCCACAGTATCAATATTGCCCAGGGAACATACGATGACGAATATGAGATTTTCCCGCTTCCCATGATTGATGATGTAGTTATTCGAGGTGCGGGAATTAGCGAAACAATTATTGATGCCGGAGATCAGCAAAGCAATGCAATAACCTCCGTAGATGCCTCAAGGTGGAGAATAGAGAAGCTTACCATTACAGGTGGAGTCAGCCTCCAGGGTGGTGGTATGCTGATCTTGAATGGCGAAGATATCACGATAAAAGATGTAAAGATTACAGGAAATCGCGCTGCCCATCCCTTTATTCCCAATTTTGAGGGACATGGAGGTGGTGTTTACCTGTATGAATCCGATAATGTTCTGTTAGATCATGTATTATTGACAGAAAATTATGCGCTTGATGATGGCGGAGCGATTTCGGTAATAAGGTGCTCACCTGTCTTATACCATGTAACCATAACACTGAATTTTTGCGAAAATGACACAGCTTCATCGGCTATCTACCAGGAAACCTTCGGAGCTGATGAAATTGTTGTCAGGAATTCCATAGTCTGGAATAATAACTCTTCGGACGGAATTGTTCCAACCATTATGGCGGATAACATTCTTGCAAGTTATAGCCTTATCGAGAACGATGAATTTGAACCCTGGGATGGTACTGGAAATGTCTGGGATGATCCTCTCTTCACTGATCCTGAGTCTGATTTTACTCTCCTTCAGGGTTCGGCTGCTGTTGATATTGGTGATCCTGATTCTCCTTTCCACAGTGAACCTGAAGATAACGGGAATCGAGCTAATGCCGGGTTTTACGGAAACACTCCAGATGCACAAATATCCGGAGCGAATTACTCCCTTCCGCGTGATACCTGGGCGTTTGTCGGGCTGCCGGTAGTTCCTGAATCTGGCAATCCATACGATCTCTTCCGTTCTGATCTGGGTTCGGAAAATACGAGCTCGGCTACCTGGCGTTTTATGCGTTGGGATCCGGAACAAGAGATAATGCTTAGATATGACGAAGCAGAAAGTGGTGGTATTGAATACGGCGATCCGCCTGATATGGCATCTGGGCAAGGATACTTGATCCGTCAAAGAGTACGTAACCGGGCAAATTTAACAATTGACGGTCACGCGTTATCTCTAACTGAAGATAATATTGAAGTTGCCTTGCAGACTCACGACGGTATCAGTATAAATATGATTGCTAATCCATTTCCTTTTCCCCTGCACTGGTCAAAATCCAGGATCAGGTCAGGAATGAACTCCTGGACTCCTGATCAGGCTGCGGAGGAAGGCAGTGCGAATCTCTGGGTATATGTGCTGGATCAGACAAAACGTTTCATGCCGACACTTGACAATCTGGATCCCTGGGAAGGAGCGCTGCTGGTTACACTTGATGACAGCGAAATGGACTGGTGGACTCAGCCCAGTGTGAGATATGACGGCGAAATGGATATGTTTCCCGAGACTGCATGGATATTGAACGCAGGCGCTGAGATTGTTGATTCCCTCCAACGAGTAATAGCATCTGACAATGGACACCTCTTTGGAATTGGTACGCAGTTCGAATATGGCTTTGATCCCTATGACGCTTTAAACATTGAATTCCTGAACAGGCAATTTATTTTCAATTGGACTTCATTTGACCAGCCGTCGCTTTTCCACAGTTTCCAGCCGGAAGACGATGGAGAATGGCGTTACTGGCATGCAGAAATGATAGCCGATACTACGCTGCCTGATTCTGTTATCTTCAGTGTTAACGGATTGGTGTCAGACGAGGACTTTATGTACCCGGATTCAGGTTACCATTTCTGGCTGGAGGATGAAGATGGAGAAGTCCTGCTGGAAAATCTCCGGGATAGTTCATGGGTTCGATTGGAACTCGAATCTTTCAATCAAGATCAAAAGCGAGCAGGTGTTTACATAATAGCCAGCCACTCTGAGTGGGATTCATTATCTACAAATGTTTCTGATAAGGTTGTACAACCAAATCAATTTGAGATTACAAGCATTTATCCAAATCCCTTCAATTCTTCCGTCACGATGCAGTACAACCTCCCCCGTGCCGGAGAAATGACAATCTCCATTTTTAATATGCTTGGCAGGAAGGTGGATAACATTATGATGGAAAACCTGTCTGCTGGGACTCACAGGGCAATTTGGAATGCCGATACCCATGCCAGTGGTGTTTATTTGCTAAGAATGGAAGCGTTTGATAAAACTGCAATAAAGCGGGTGGTATTAATCAAATAGGGTAACAGTATTGTTTGCTGTCATTCCTGCGAAGGCAGGAATGACATGGTGGATTTGTCTAACATTTATTATATCAACAATATAGTGATAATAATATTTTTAAAAGGTAAAATGGGTGGATATAAATAACCTGACTTCTGATGTAATAAGTTGTGTTCATGAGGCAGGCAGATTTCTTCAGAAGGAACGTCTCCGGATCGACGAAGCTGATATTGGCATCAAGGGTCCCGGAGATTTTGTTTCACAGGCTGACCGGACTGCTGAATCAATGCTCAAAGAAAGATTGCTGAGAATTTTGCCGGGCAGTGTTTTTATGGGTGAGGAAAACAGTCCTGACGTGAGTGGTGGAGACGGGTGGCGCTGGATAGTGGATCCCCTTGATGGTACAACCAATTATCTACAGGGTATTCCCATTTATGCTATTTCTGTTGCCCTGGAGGATCGCAGGAAGATAAAATCTAATTGGGGTGATATTACTCTCGCAGTAGTTCATCTGCCTGAACTCGACCTGACTTTTGATGCAATCAGGGGTGGGGGAGCCAGAAAAAACGGCGCTGCAATTCAAGTCAGGCAAATTTCCGATTTCAGCCGGGTTGTACTTGCTACGGGATTTCCTTTCCGGAACAAAGACGTTGTTGATCAGTACCTTGCCGTCTTCAAATCTATGACTCTAAAAGTAGGCAATATTCGGCGAATAGGTTCAGCGGCGGTAGATCTTGCCTGGCTCGCCAGTGGAACCTTTGATGGATTCTGGGAAGTAGGCTTGAAACCATGGGATATTGCTGCCGGGATTCTGCTGATAGAAGAAGCCGGAGGAATCGTTACCGATTTCCGGGGAGGAAATCCTCTCGAGAACGGATGGATTGTTGCAGGCTCTAAAAACGTATATGATGTCCTTTTTGAAGTCATCAATGAACATTTTCCGGAAAGAATATTCATATAGTATCTCTTGAAAATAATGTCCCATTGTGGGTGCCTGGGATAGCTCGATGTCCCTGTTTGTCAATGCTTACTTATCTGTTTTCCTGACTTGACAAGCCAAAACCAAAAGATTACAGGATGCACAGGATTTTTTCTTTGCTCCTTCGCGTCTTTGCGTGAGAAAATGTTTTAAACACATTCTTCGTGAATATATTTAAGATTTAGATTTTTATGCTTATCAAATCCGGAAATACAAACCTGAACCGAGTCCTGGTTCTTGCTCTTGATGGCTTCCCCCATAGCCTGTTAATGAAGAGATTAAGAATTCGTCCTGCTTCAACCTGGCATCAACTACTTGATGAAGGCTCGATTTACAGTATTCGTTCAAGCCGCCCGGAGGTATCTTCCGTAGCATGGGCTTGTTACCTGACAGGCGTCAATCCGGGCGAACACGGACTTTTCGGATTTGTTGACCGTACTCTGAACCCTTTGAAATTGTATTTTCCTAATGGAGCCTCAATTCGTGTTCCGACAATACTTGAAAAGGTGGATGAGGCTGGAGGAACTGTCGTTTCAATTAATTTTCCCGCTACTTTTCCGCCTAAACCATTGCGTGGGTTGATAGTAGGCGGATTCCTCGGGGTTCGACTTGAAACTAACGTTCAACCCCTTTCCTGGCTTGAAAAATTAAACAGGCACCGGTATGTAATTGATGCAGATACCTCTGAGGCATATCACGACAGGGAAAAATTCTATAATCAGCTCACCACGATTCTCGAATCACGTTTCACCGCCGCTCTGGAAGCTTGCAGGGAATTTGACTGGACGCTTTTTCAGCTTCATCTCATGGAGACTGACAGGCTGTTTCATTTTTTCTGGGGTGATAAAGAGTATGAGGAACGTTTTAACGCACTGCTTGATCGCGTAGATGAAATCGTAGAAACATTTTCAGGTATTGCCAGGAAAAAGGATGCATCTTTTGTTGTGTTGTCAGATCATGGATTTACACGTGCGAAGCGAATCTTCTTTATAAATGCTTTTCTTCGAGAAAACGGATACCTTGAGTTTGACAGAAACAGTACACCGGGCTTGAGTTCTATCGATCCCCGAAGCAGGGCTTATGCGCTGCCTCCGGCTCGCATCTTCTTGAATCTTACCGGACGTGAGCCGAATGGAAGAATAAAACCTGGTGCTGAATACGATCAGGAACGGACCCGTCTTTCAGCCCTACTGAGAGATGTAAAGGATCCTGTCGATGGCTTGCCTGTTTTTGATGAAGTAGTAACACGTGAGAACCTCTACTCCGGACCCTTCATTGATAATGCAGCCGATCTGATAGCTTTCCCTCGGCGGGGTATAGACATAAAAGCTGATTTTAACGCCATTTCGCTTTTCGAGACTCCTTCAACCCTTATCGGAACGCATACCTATGATGACGCATTATTCTATGTTCGTGGAGATTCACCGGATTGGAATGAGAAAGAAGGAGATATTATTTTAGCAGGTCGTCATGTGAAGAAACTGGCGGGAATTTAAGAAGCACAATTGTGATGAATTTGTTACGATACTAATTCAGGAGTGAATCAATCAACCTCAAACAAGAAACATGGATTGCTTCATTTGTATAATGTAATCATATTATTACATATTTGTGACTGACAATTCTTATTTTGAATTCTATTGCGAAAAATATTTAACATTAAGAATATTATATTTCCTGAGAATAATGCATCATGCAGGTCTTTCCCAGCGTAATGATCCCTACATCTGGTTTTGCGATGAAAGCGACTTTATAACTGATCCCCGACCGCGCCGTCGATGGATGCTGAAAGGGACCACGCCGACTTCACTAAATACAGGTCTGCACATACGACCGAGTGTTTTCGGTTCTGCCAATCCGAAGAAAGACTAAATGCATGCTCAGGTCTTCTACAGGATGGATACTGTTCGTTTTCAAAGATTTCTTGATGAATTCGCCAAGCAAGTTACCAAACTGAAGACAATTCTGGTTTTTGATAACACATCATGGATGTCCCCTGAATTGCCCCTGAATTATCCTGAATTGAAACACGAATGATGTTTTATTTATTATGGTTTTATTAGTCAAAACTTGACATCTTCTTCTTTTTTTTTATAAGTTACAATTGTGTTAAATTATTATTAAGTTGTTCCATGTTTTTTATTCCAGCCATCCCGGTATATGGAGAATTAAAATAAACTCGGGTGGGAATAAGTCCCATCCGATATTTCCAGGTTAAATTGATGAGATTAATGACATGAAATACTTATTCAGTTCATTTATTTTCATATTTATGATACATTCTGTTCAGAGCGAGATAATTATAGTCCCAACTGACTACGAATCAATCTCAGAAGCGATTGAGCATGCAGATGACGGAGATACGGTACTTATCGAAAATGGGGATTATCACGAAAACGTTGTTGCCAGAAACCAGACATTTACATTAGCCAGCCGCTATATTCTTGATCATGACACATCTCACATTGATTCTACAATACTACATGCTGATGACAATAACGAGACCTATTCTCCTCTCCGCATTTACCTGGAAGATGAAAATTCTGTGCGGATCTCAGGTCTTTCAATTACAGGTGGCAGGTTGACTCTTGACGGATATTTACCGAATCAAAATGGTGGAGGTATATACATTAATAATGGCAGATTTCATATAGATAGATGTCACATTTTCAATAATCTTGCCTTCCATGGAGGGGGGATATATTTTGATGAAGCAGAAGGAGTTGTGGAGTATTGTTCCATATATAACAATCTTTTTAAAGTCTGTGGTGGTGGAATTTGTTTTTCTCTGGATGAGGCTGTAGAAGGTGATCGTGCTGGACACGTGCTAATAAGGAATAACCATATTTTTAATAATACTTATGTGGATACAGTTTATAATAGCTGGAGTGGTGGAATTGGAATCTCTTGTCAATGGGCTGTAAGGGGTATTATCAGGGATAACATCATTGAAAACAACGTAGTTAAACAGGATGCTGGTGGTATTGGAATCGGATTCAGTATGCTTATGCTGGGAAATGTCTGGGAAGTATCAGGAAATGTGATTTCTTTTAACTCGGCTCAATGGAATGCGGGTGTTTTAGCTGCCAATGTGGACACTTTATATTTTTTCAGTAACACTGTTGAGAGTAATTCCGCCACGCTCGCCTGGGGCGGCGGACTTTCAATCTACACACCTCTAAGCCATTATAACAATATATATCATAACATATTTCGAAATAACAGTGGTAATTCAGGCGGGGCAATTCTAACTAAAGCCAATGCGCATATCCATCATAATATGTTTATTGGTAACAGAGATGGAAGGGTTTCAGCCATAAAAGTATGGACTGGAAATATTTACGATAGATTACAAGTTAATGTTAACCATAATATTTTCGTAAATAATAGTCCCCTCGACAATCCTGAAGATTATATCGCTGCAGTATCTGCATATACAACAGACAACATCATTAATTTAAAACATAATGATTTCATTGGGAATAGAGGTTACGCTGTCGGATTACCTGAACCGGATGTACGTTTACCCGGAGAAATTTACGCCGACAGCAACTACTGGGGCGATCCTTCCGGACCTTATCATTCAGAAGAAAATCCCAACGGTCTCGGTGATACGGTTCGTTCCAATATCAGCATTGAACCGTTTTCAACTACTCCCTTCACGGCGCCTGAACCGATTACTGTCAATTATCCTTTTGATGGCGATGAATTTGCAGAGAATGAGATGTTTTTCTGGTGGCAAAGTACCAGTGACGCCACTACGCTTACCCCTCTTCAATACGGCGTGGAACTCGCCGACGAGGATGAATTTGAGGAGTCCGAAGAGTATGATACCGGTGAAAACACTGATCTTGTTGTCGAAAATCTTCTGTACGACCATACCTATTACTGGCGCGTTTTTGCCGAAGATTCTTTCGGACTACGTGGTTATTCGGAAGTTCGCAGTTTCCATATAGGCGAATCAAACGGCTTCTCAAAAACACTCAACACCCAAATTCCGCATAGATGGAACATCATATCCCCTTATCCCAATCCGTTCAACGCTTCGATACGGTTTTCTGTTGCCGTTCCAACAAGTGAGGCGTTCCACTTGACGGTTTATAACATACTTGGTCGAAAGGTTAAGACAATCTTTTCCGGTCATTCTCAAGTGGGGTACCAGTTATTTTCCTGGCAGCCGAATGAACCGTCGGGAATATATTTTCTGAGCCTGACAACTTCATCAGGTGAACGTATTAGAGAAAAAATACTGTATTTACAGTGATCTTGCCGGGTGTAGATAATCCGGCTTATTTCCTTTATAATATTTCTTGGAAATAATGCATCATGTTCGTATTATTTTTGTCTGTAGATTAAGAAGAACCATGATTTTTTGATTATTCATGCTGCATTACTTTCGAGAACTCTTATTCAGGAAACCCTAAATAACAACCGCCGAGACGAAGAGTACGCTGATTGAGTCAATAGGTTTATTCTCTGCGTACTCTGCATCTCGGCGGTAAAAGGGGCAATCAAACTGAATATCTTTTATTTAGTGCTCGTTGTTTCGGTTTCAGGAACCTCTTCGCATCGACCTCCGAGCTGTTCCGCGAGGAACTTTTCAGTGCGTCGATAGAAATCCATACGGTTCTCCGGGCGGGCGAAACCATGTCCTTCATTTTCATACACAACATATTCCACCTTAAGCCCGTTGTCTTTCATCGCCTGGACGAACTGATCAGATTCAGCCTTATTAACCCTTGGATCATTTGCGCCCTGGGCGATCAGCATCGGCACTTTAACATTGTTAACATGAAACAATGGTGATCTGCTATGAAGGAAGTCGATTTCCTTTTTCTCGTCCGATGTGAAATCAGCCTCAACTTTTGGTTGACCTGTTTGATGTCCACTGTCATATCTCGGAATTTTACCTACTCTCTGATCCATAACTTTGCGGAAAGATTCCCAATATGGCGGGATAGTATTCAGGAACGTCTCAAGATTGGACGGTCCGACGATAGAAACTCCGGCAGTGTAAAGGTCTGGTGTAAAAGTAACTCCAGCGAGTGTAGCATAGCCACCGAAGCTCCCACCGTAAATAACAACTTTTTCAGGATCGGCGATACCTTCACTGATAGCCCATTTTACTGCATCAGTTAGATCATTCTGTATTTTGCCTCCCCATTCCCGGTCACCCGCATTGGTAAATTTTTTGCCATATCCGGTCGAGCTGCGGAAATTAACCTGGAGACAGGCGTAACCCCGGTTTGCCATCCACTGAGCTTCCGGATTATAACCCCACGTATCACGATGCCAGGGACCTCCATGCACATTAAGCACCATAGGGCCTGGACCTTTCCAATTTTTTGGAACTGTCAGGTAGCCATGTATCTCCAGTCCGTCCTGACTCGTAAACTGGATTGGTTTCATTGAAACAAGAGGCATTCCAACTAATGCTTCACGATGATTGAAGAGAAATTCGAGTTTTGCTGCATCACGATCATAAAGATAGTATTTTACAGGTCCGTTATCCTGATCATAAGCAATCATCCATTTTTTATCATCCAAAGTTCGATTGGTTATGTTAAAATCTCCCGGATTTGTTTGCTGGATTAAATCAATATCAGCTTGAATAGATGCATCGATTATTTGCCAGTCAGCCTTGTCTCGTTGAAAGACAACAGCCTGAACAGTGTGCTCAGTTGGGTGCGTTTCAATACCACTGATGTCATATTGTTCATCCTCTGCGATCACTTTGATATTGCCGTTGGTGATCTCATATTCTATCAATGCGCCGGCATTCCTGTTACGGCTGTCAATGATATATAAGCTGTTATTATCAGCAGTAAATCCTACGACTCCACTGCCTAACATGTCCTCGGATCCCCAACTTATTATCTCATTGAAAGGTCCTTTGTCTCCGACGCGGAGCAAAAGTGTCTGACCACCGTCAGGGTTCGCACGGGTGAAACCCCTGATAACCAAATTGTGATCGATTTGCCAGCCTAATACCTGGGGATTGGATTTTTCAACAAGTTTAAGATTGCCGGTTCTGAGATTCAGCAAATAGACATCATGCATTCTCTCGTTACGTTTGTTCAATCCAATAAGTACTTCATTGGGGCGTTCAGGTATTGATGCTAAAAGCTGCGCCTGTACTTTGTGTTTAATCGCAGGATCTGCCGGAATAAGGCTTAGTACCTTCGACGTGGCGACATCAACAGCATATATACGCCAGTTTTCATCACCGTCCTGATCCTGGACATAGATCACCTGTTCGCCGTTGTATGCCCACTTATATTTTCTGATTCCACGACCTTTGTCTTTTGTCAAAGGCTGATCATCATCCTTCCCTATGGTACGAATCCAGATATTTAGTACCCCTTCGTATGGGGCTACATATGTCAAATAGTCTCCTTTTGGCGACATCCGCGCGGTAACCTTGTCGGGATTACCAAATAGAACTTCCAATGGAATCAGTTCCACTTTTTCGGTGGTAGTCGAACAACTGCTGATCATCAATCCGGCAAAGACTAATAACAGAATACCGGAGCCCAAGACAATTCCCTTCCGAACAAACATTGTGCCTCCTTGTTTTAATGATTATCTACTTTGGTGTTTCGTGAAATGAATATTAAAACTTTACATGCAACTTGATAAAAAGAAAGAGTAAAGCAATTTTTATGCCCTGATCATTATCCAGCTTTCAAATTATTATCTCTTAAATCTTAATTAGATATGAACAATGAAAATTAAGAGATTTCATGGATGGAGTTGCATAATGCTACACAGATAAATTCAACCATAATTATATTCAGGCTCCTATGTCATAACTGGTTAAATATTAATATTCCCTTTCAGGTAGAGTACAGCTTTACCGCTAATTAGTACACGATCATTGCAATCTTCACAGAATAATTCTCCACCTCGATCAGATACCTGTAGAGCGTGCAGCTTATTTTTACCCAGACGTTCTGACCAATAAGGGATTAGAGTGCAATGTGCTGAACCAGTGACGGGATCTTCGTTTATGCCGACCCTGGGAGCGAAAAACCGTGAGGTAAAATCTACATCATTACCTTTTGCAGTTACAATTACAGCAAATGTATCCGGCAATTGTTTCAGTTTTTCAAAGTTTGGTTTTAATCCTCTAATTTGTGATTCATTTTCAAATACTGCCATCAAGTCTCTTGACGCCTTCCATAACTCAGCCGGTTTAGAACCGAGGGCGTCTGTCAAGTCATCTATTGCGGGAATTTCAGAAGGTTTTCGACTCGGAAAATCCAGGGTAAGCATATCATCAGTTTTTCTTACACTTAACATTCCGCTCTGAGTAGAAAATTTCAATAATGATTTGTCAGATTCAATGAATTCAAATATTACGTATGCGGCGGCAAGAGTAGCGTGACCACATAAATCGACTTCGGTTGTTGGAGTAAACCATCTGAGTTCATAGAATTCTTTTGCTTTTACAAGAAAAGCAGTTTCAGATAGATTGTTTTCTAAAGCGATATCCTGGAGTATTTCGTCATCAAGCCATTCCTCAAGGCAACAAACCGCCGCAGGATTTCCACCGAATACTATGTTCGTAAAAGCATCTACTTGATAGATTGGTATTGTCATCGTTAGCTCACTGGTTAAAAAATAATGAATAGTATAAAAATGTCAATTACCCTTGAATGAAAGTAAGTAATCAACAGAGTGGAAAACAGAATAATCTGGAAGAAATTTGAAGATAAGCGGAAAAATTTGAGTCTTCTAAGAAAGGGTTATAGTATTGACTGCGATTCTTCAATTATCAAATTACAATATCTTGATTTGTCAATAGATGGAGACATTATATTATTGACAAAGACAATATCTTATACATAGTATCACAGAGACGCAAAAAATTTCTATCTGATTTGCTTACCATGGACTTGCTCAATGTCGGTAGCAACATGATGTTCTTTTGGAGTTCTCAGCCATGACCTCTTGGACTGAAATGATGATATTTTCATTTCCGCCCATTCATTAGCCATTTCCATCATGAGATTTCGTTTTTCTTCATCGTCAATTTTCTCCTTAATCTCTTTATTGATGACAGAGAGAACTTCCTGTACCTGACCATAAGTAACATATTTATTTTCATTAAATGCTGTCTTTTCCTCCTGTTTTTGTGATGTGTGTCTGTCGGCTTCGCTAATTCGTTCTTTTCTGCGCATAAGAACGATGAAGAAAAGGATTACCATTACTGCAAGGGCTATGACAAGTTCCATTTATCAATATCCTCCATTCTTGTCTTACATACCAACTTTTATTCCCAGGACAGGAATCCAATAAATCACTATCATTCCTAATATTGCAAGTACTGCCAGGGGCCAGGCGAGTGAACCGCCCCTGATGAAATCCTTTGCGGTCAGCAGTCCACTGCTGTAAACAATAGAACTGGCTGGAGTACCTATGACTAACCAGAAAGCCGCTGAAGTAGAGATAGCTAACGCAATGCCGACCAGTAAGGGGTTTGTGCCAGAGCTTTCCGCCATTCCTAGGATGACCGGACCGATTACAGCCACGGTTGCACCAGCGCTCATCAGATTTGTCAAAGAAGCGCCTACCAATACGACCAGGATGATCAACGGAAGTCCCGATGAAATACCAAGAGGTTCAACAGCCGACATAATGCCTTCCGCCAGCCAGGATGCCGCCCCGGTAGATTTAAAAGCAGCTCCCAGGGAGATAGCGCCTGCATAAAGAATCACTACGCCCCAGCTAACACCTCCTTCATAATCTTTCCAGGTTGTAAGCCCAAGTAACATATAGATAACTGTTCCGAGAATTGCTATTCCTCCAAGACCCAGGGAGAAACCCAGGACACCTTTGACCAGGCTCTTGTCAGTGATCCAGAGGAATACTACCAATGCCATAATTGCGGTGACCAGCCACTGTTTGCCGGTCATTTTCCCATGTTTTTCCAGATCTTTCGACAGGATGGACACGGCATAGGATAGATCTTTCACTTCAGGTTTGAAAAGGATCGGGAGAATTATCGACATAACGACAACCATTATAAGGGTATAGGCGACGCCCATGGAAAGCCATTTAAGAAAAGTAACTTCGACTCCAAAATCGGTAAGAAATCCAATCATAATCGCGTTCCTGGCGCCACCGGTTGGCGACATGGGACCTCCGATCATACAACCGAAAGCGACAGTGATCGCAAGGAGCCTGCCAAGGTTGGGACACGATTGTTCCTTATTTGTCAGGGTATATAATGCTAAAGCAATGGGCAGGTACATCCCGGCAACTGCATGTTCACCAATGAAAGCAGCAGGAATAGATGTACCAAGCAGAAGACCGATAATGATGCGTCTTATATTAGTCCCTGAAAACCGCATCACAAGCATTCCGATTCTTTTGTCCAATCCATACTTTATAAGTGTCGCGCCCAGCGCTAATGATCCAGCGATAAACCATACTGCATCATGTGCATAACTGGCAACAATACGCAAGGGAGGAGTTGTGCCGAAAAACAGTTGCACCAGACCAATAATCAAGGCAACTGCCGGTAACGGAATTGCTTCAGTCGCGAAGAATACTACGCACATTCCAAGCAGCGCAATGATGATTTTGATATTGTAAGCTATTGTTTCCGGAGATGTCTCAGCCTGTGCTTCAGGGGATAATTTTACGAACAACTCTTGTGCTTTGGTTAACATGGATTCAGGCAATGGCATAACTACAGCCAGTAGGATAAATACAACAACTCCTAATCCAAGCCATTTAAAATCTGTACGACGGGCAAAACCTGTTCCCTGCTCCTCTTTATCTTTGGGTTTGTGTAATTTAGAAGGTTTTTCAGACATTAAGTGCTCCGGAAGAAAATTGTATAGAAATTGGATATCAAGTTTAAGGCTGATCTTTCATTGCATCAAGTTAAAAATAGAATTAGATGATTTTTATAAAGGTGCGTAAAGCATCTGAATGTAAACAGTAGCCAATTTTCTATTTGCCTGATGTTGGATTTTCTAAATTGAACAAATGATACAAAACATTAGATTCAGAATAAAATTATTAGTATCTAATTGATAATGATATTATTGAATAAGACTCAACTGAAAAAATAAAGAGCCTTTATAATCCTGAACTCTTGACCCAAGCCCTTTTTTAAACCAAATTTCATGTCAAGGGTAATTTAATTTTATCAGTTAGATGTATAAGCAATTATTGGTAATGGAATTATAACCAACCACAGTTTTACTCATCTGACAACATGCTAAGAATTTTGCGTTTTCATCAAGACTCATACAGCATGATTATGAGCAAAAACAACATGGGAGTAACGTATGAAACGAGTAGCAGTTTTTATCGATGGTAGTAACTTCTACAATGGCTTGCGGGATAATGTTGGTCGAATGGATGTTGATTTTCATAGGTTTGGAAACAAAATGGCTGAATTGGCGGGTGGTGACCTGCTTCGAATATATTATTATAACGCTAAAGTTGACCCTGAATTTGATCCTGATAATTATGAAAAACAACAACGGTTTATCACTCATCTTGCTCATACTTCACACCTCACTCTCAGGTTGGGAAAATTGGTTTATTACCAAGTTCGTGGTGACGAGTCTATGGCAAGGAAACACTATGCAGTTGAAAAAGGTTTGGATGTAAAATTAGCTATTGATCTTGTTCGTCTTGCAGTTAATAGAGCTTGTGAAGTTGCAGTAATAGTTTCAGGTGACAAAGACCTTGCTGATCTGATTGAATTCAGTAAGGAGATGGGAATAGTTGTTTGCAGCGCTTTCTTCCCAAGGGGTTTATCTGAATCTCTCGCAACACGAGCCGATAAGGTATTTTATTTTGATGAGGTGTTACTCAAAGACATTTTTATCAGCCCTGAGGATGAAAGAGTTGTGGTTGAGAGAGTAGAAGAGGAACCTGAACCTGAACCTGAACCTGAAGTTGAACCTGAACCCGAATTTGAACCTGAAGCCGAACTTGAGGTTGAACCTGAAGCTGAAACTCCATATACAGAATAGCTTATTCATTCTTTACATAACCCCGGTCAAAATTTCTGACCGGGGATTTTTTATATTTACCTTGGAATAAAGTAACATCTCGAAGCATTTAATTCAGTTTGGTTGTATTCAAAACTTAACAATGATAATTTACTCGCAGATTTTTGATGATTGAACCGATTCTGGCATACGTTAATATATTACGTTTCCCATCCGCTATACCTGCCGGGCAATTCACGGCGCGATTCATGAATGCTGTGGCAGGCGCTGGTATAAAAACGCACCTGATAGTGCAGTCAGCGGCAAGAGGTTTTAATGGGCATGGGGGAGATGGTCAATCAGTTTTGCGGGATGAATATGGAATTGAACCATCTGAAAATCTCAAAATCCATGTGATCAAAATGCCATTCTGGCGTCCGGCTTCAGATAGAATAATTTTCCTTAACAAAGCTGGGCTGCTGTTGAATCGTCTTAGGAAAGAATACGGCGTGAATATTGTCATGAGCCGCGACACCAGGGCGCTTCCTTATCTTCAAAAATGGGGGAAATCAGGATTAAAGACAATTCATGATTCGCATAATTATTACGTAAAATTGGATGAAAGGGAAGATCTGTCGGGAAAAAGATGGCTCCGGTATCAAAAACTTGAAAATCGATATCTACCTTCACTTGATGGTTTAATTACTCTCCTTGAAGCACAGGCTGACCTTTATAGAAATACAGTTCATGGACCAAAGATAGAAGCAATACATCCCGGATTAGATAAAACCCGGTTGCCTGATCCAGAGAGATTTCGCTTCAAAACGATTATCTATTTAGGCAGTTTTCAGGCGAAAAAAGGAGTGCATTTGCTCCTCGAAGCATTTATTAAATCTAAACTCCCGGATTGGAAATTAATCTTTGCCGGTGGACGTGACAAAGCCGAGATTGGGCAATTAGAGGATAAAGTTGTTTCTCTTGGGCTAAAAAACTCAGTAGAAATAACCGGTTGGCTTTCGGATCAGGAGATGCGCACCAACCTTGATAAGTCAAGTATCGCAGTCCTTCCCCTGGATAACAGTTTCTATAACAGGTATTTGACAGCTCCGTCGAAATTATTTGATTACTTGGCACATTCAATACCGGTAATTACAAGCGATCTTCCATCTGTTCGAGAATTGGCAGACGACTCGGTTTATTATGTTCAACCAGATAATGGAAAAGAATTAAGCATTGCAATAAAAAAAATATCGAATTCACCGGAATTGCATAGAGAGCTTGCCGAAAAAGCGCATCAAAAGGCAAAAAACCTGCTTTGGGAGAAGCGAGGAGAAAAAACCAGGGAATTTCTGGAATCCCTATTTTAACATGGTTTTGCACAGCCAGTAGCACATTCGCTTTAGAAGTGGGAGGAGATTCAAGTCCTCTCGTCCCAACCAGAATTATCAACGTTAACACAATCATTTCATCGGTGCAATAATATTATTTCGTATCCCTTTAAACCATTCCAGCAGTATAGCGTCCAATCCTATGAATACAGCTTATTACACATACACAATACTTACCTGTTCAGGATTTTCAAACTCATGAAATTGTTTTACAAACTAACCGGTTGTCTGTTTTTAATCTTAGCAATTATAGGATGTTCAGGAGACGAATTGTCGTCAAGTTGGACGACTGCACCAATAAGTGTTGATGGAATGTCCCAAGACTGGGATCAACTTCCTCGATCTTTCAATGAAGACTATAACCTCGCTTACGGCGTGGCAAATAATTCCACATCACTTTATATCTTATTAAAAACCGATAATAAAAAAATAAAAAATATGCTTGGATCTGTGGGTGTAAAGATGTGGATCAATCCAGGAGATAGCCATGAAAAACAATGTGGTATCCGTTATCGTGATCCATACTTCACTAAGTCTATGTCCTCTAATCGACACCGCAACCAGATGGAGCCAGAACATTTCAAGCAGACATCAAATTCAATTCCACCCCATCTACACAATGCTTCCATTGTACTGATAGATAAACGTAATGATGGTTATTATCCTATCGATCAAGGAACAAATTACGGCATTCAAGCTCGACACTTCGAAGATCACGGTATTGTTGTAATGGAACTTGAAATTCCCCTGAATCACGACAATTACCCATTCGTATATGAAGAGTTCTTTCCCGGCGAAACAATATCCATAGGAATCGACATTCCTGGATCACGTCAAAGAGGCAGAGCTGGGCTTAGTGGCATGCGAGGGGGAGGTAAAGGTGGAGGAATGGGCGGTAGAGGTGGGGGTAAAGGGAGAGGAAGTGGCGGGCATATAAAGGTGAAGGAAGATAAGACATTCTGGATCTCGACAACTCTTGCAAATGAGCTTCGAAATGATACGATGTTAAAAGAAAAATAATCTCTTGTGACGCAAACGGATGTTAATTCAAAAAAATTTAAAGGATCAGCGCTGATTGCAACAACAATTATTCTTTTATTATTGATCAAATAACGGAGAAGAAATGCATCATCAGTTTCACAAAATACTTTACCATAAGAATCCTGAGTTTTTGTTAAATAAATTATTTTTTACGATTGTATTATTATTTTCTCAGTCCTTGATTCTCATTCCTGAAGCCCTGTCAATAGATAGAGAAGCTCAAGTCTGTGATATAAGCGGGTATGTATTTGATGAAGACAACGGCGAAACACTTCCGAGCGCAAATGTGCTTATCAAAGGAACCACCAGAGGTTCATCAACAAACCTTGATGGACATTTCGTCATTGTCGATGCTCCAGCGCAAATCTGTACTTTGCAGGTTCGATATATCGGGTATGCTATCAAAGAGGTAATTGTTGACAACACGAAACAATCCTCAGAAACGCTAAGAATAGAGTTGATTCAAGATGCATTATCCGGTGAAGAGGTTACATTTTTCGGCGATAAATATGAAATCTGGAAGAATGCGGACGATGTAAGCCAGGTAACATTTTCTGCACGGCAGGTCTCCCGCCTGCCCAGGCTTGGGGAGGCGGACATTTTTCGTTCGTTACAGCTACTACCCGGTGTCAGTGGGGCAAATGACGGTAGATCAGGGATGTATATACGTGGAGGTTCACCTGACCAGAACCTGGTAATCCTCGACGGAATGACTGTCTATCACGTGGATCATTTCTTCGGAGTATTCAGCGCTTTCAATACTGATGCTGTCAAGGATATCCAATTATACAAGGGTGGCTATCCGGCAAGATATGGCGGACGTCTCTCAAGTGTTGTAGATCTAACCGGGAAGTCAGGTAATGCAACAGAACCGACTTACGGATTTGGATTGAACTTCCTCAGCGCAAATGCAATTCTTGAAGCGCCCTTGTGGGAAAAAGGAAGCTTTCTGTTCTCTGCAAGAAGATCACATGTGGACCTGATTGATAATGGTTTCTATAACAAGATTTTCGATACAGTAACAGGATACGAAGAACCGGTCTCTTCAGGATTACCCGGCGGTGGTGGTGGCGGAACGGGTGGAAGACAGGTTGAGGAGGAAGATGTCAGACCCAATTTCTATTTCTACGACATCAATTCCAAGGTAACATTAGCTCCTACCAGTAAAGACGTTTTCGCATTGAGTTTTTATAACGGTGAAGACGCAATGGATAATTCCCAGGAGATCGGCGGGCTTAAATTCAGGGGTCTGGGAGATGATATAAACGGCGTACGGACCACCAATGAAATATCCGACTGGGGCAATGTTGGCGGGAGCCTGAAATGGTCACGTCAGTGGCATGATCGTTACCATTCTAAATTCCTGCTGGCGCGTTCAAATTATTATAGCAACTACGAGAAAAATGCCGGTTTCAACATCGAAGCCACCAATGACAGTTCGAGTGTATTTGCAGGAAAACGGTCTTTCGCTTCGGAAGAAATAAACAGGATTAATGATCTGACATTCAGCCTGGATAATAACTGGCATGTAAGCAGAAAACATGAGCTTGGCTTTGGGAGTATGATTACCGACCTGAGTACGGATTACCAGGCATCCGTCAATGACACGATCACAACCCTTGATATCAGCGAATCATCACTTCAAAGCGCATTCTATCTTGAAGATAAATGGCAGGTATTGCAGCCTCTTGAACTGACTTTAGGGTTTCGTGGAACCTATTATGACAAAACGGATCAATTCTACCCAGAACCTCGGGCAGCCTATAAATATTCCATTTCCGATCACATCACTTTTAAAGGTGCGTGGGGACACTATCACCAGTTCATCAACCAGGTGACTAACGAGAATGTGCTGGACGGTAGCAAGGATTTCTGGCTGGTCTCTGACGAAAATCTTGTTCCCGGGTTTTCCGAACACAGAATTCTTGGTCTGAGCTATGAGAACAGAAAGTTTCTGTTTGAAGTACAGGGATATGAGAAAGAGATGGAGAACCTTGTAGAATTTTCAAGAAGGTTCAGAAATGATGCCGATTATGGCGATCTCTTTTTCTTTGGGGATGGAGTGGCAAGAGGTGTTGAATTCCTGGCACAGAAAAAAGCTGGAATGATGACCGGATGGATCAGCTATACACTTGGCAGTGTTGAACATGATTTTCCCAAACTGAACGACGAACCGTTTCCAGCAGATTATGACAGGACGCATGAATTTAAAATTGTCGGAAATTTCACCTGGGGATTGTATGATTTTTCTTCGACCTGGATCTATGCAACGGGGAATGCGTACACCTCTCCAGAAAGTCAATATTTTCTTGAAACAATTGACGGCGAAATTATCAGTTATATCCATGTCGGAAATAAAAATTCAAGTCGTCTGCCCGATTATCACCGACTCGATCTGAGTGTTTCACGTGTCTTTGAAAGCATGTACGATCATCGAGCCGAGATTGGATTTTCGGTCTTTAATCTTTACAACAAGGATAATGTTGTTTATCGAGAATATGACCTGGAGACTTCACCGATTGTTGTCTCAGACGTTCTATCTCTTGGTTTTATGCCCTCGCTGTTTTTTAAGTTTACATACTGATGATAAGGATAATCATGCGAAATCTAAATTTCTTGCTTCTCGTTTCAGTGATAGCAATTATAGGATGTACAGAAGAATCACTGGTCGTTCCGGAAAACGACCAGATAGTTGTTCGGGCTTATCTGTATACCGGAAAACCGGTAGAGGAGATACAGATCAGTTCCACTTTCCTGCTTGACGAGGAAATAGAAACAGCCCCTGTGATTAACGATGCCCAAATATCGCTGATTCGAGATAGTCGGCGGTTCCAGTTGATCCCCTCACCTGGTGACAGCGGATATTATCATTATCCCGGTGAAGATTTGATCATATTGGCTGGTGAGAAATATTTGATTGAGGTTGATTATTTCGGCTCGATAGCTACCGCTCAAACCATCGTCCCTCCAGCTCCGACTGATGTTAGTCTATCATCGAACCTGCTAGTCGTTCCGGATTTTTCCAATTTCACCCGTGGGAGCCGTCCTGAATTTGATAATTTTACTTTCACTGCATACTGGAACAATGACGACAACAAGTTTTTCTACCTGGTTATCGATAACCTGGGGTCAAACCCTCCACCAATCGACGCACCTTTCGCTGGGAAAATGGCAAACTTCATCTCGCAACCTGTGCGATCGGATTCATTCGTTGTTTCTGTCGGGATGGTAACACATCTCGGTTCGCATCGCTTGATAGTCTATCGTATCAACCAGGAATATGCCGATATGTATGAATGGCGTAACCAGGATTCTCGCGATTTGAATGAACCCTTGACAAATATAGAAAACGGTCTGGGCGTTTTCAGCGCTTTCAACAGTGACAGCCTGTTTTTTGAGGTGGAGATGGATTGAAATTGCTTATAAAAAGTGCAAAAATTGAGTTTATAATGGAATACTATTCTTCTTTTTTCTTACCCATACTTGCCAGTTCCAATCTCCAACTTTTGCGGAAACTTTATACTCTTTTTGAAGAAGATTATAAAATTGTTCCAGGGCAGGGTGAATCTTACCTCCGTTTACGTCAGCATCACTATCCCAGTAATCCAACACCGGAATATTGCGGTTGCGGGGAGATGCATCAACTATGAGCTTTGGGGAAGATTTTTCCAAATCTCGCAGAAGATCTTGTATATGGATGGTTTTGGTATATCCAGGAGCCAAGAGAGGATAAACGAGTGTATATCTGCTTGCAGGTTTTCTCCCAGAAAGAAAATATACATCAGCCATGACACCCCAGACAAAAATAGTATCATCTTCATTTGTGTTCTGTTTTATATAGTCAACTGTTTCTGAAACCTGATTGACTCTTTCGTTGTCAGTGCTCCTGATAATTTTACCGTTGTGTTTAATAACTGTAAAAGATATCACCAGGAGAACCAAAATAATCCATGATTGCTTGAATCTCGAAGAGATTCCACTGTTAGTAATGATCTCTTTTGAACCATATACGATTAGGGCAATTACCACAGGAAGTAAGGTTAAATAATAATGATTAAAAGATTGACCGGAAACTATTGCCATGAAAAATTCTATTGGAAACCAGGTAAAAAGCAGGATATTGACCGCATTCAGATTTCTGCATTTCAGTCTGACAATAACTTGCCTCAAGTTCGCAATCCATAACAATACAGCTAATACAGTAATCGGTATATAATCGAATATGGGTAAGTGAATATAAATTCTCTTAAAGAAATCCGTGTCGGTTTTATAACTGAAATTATAGTTGAAAGCACATTCATAGAATTCTGCAAGCGAACCGGTCTTGAGCAGATAGATTAACACTGGAAGAAAAACAACCAACACACCCAATATCCCACCAAAGCAATATTTTAAAATCTTGAATATTGTTTCAGATGGTAATGGGAGAGAATTTTTACTAATGCTGCTATTATCTTTACCAAAAATCTTTGGATTGAATATTATAATTATGAGGCTTGTAATTGCGACAGCCAGTCCTGTCCCTATTAGGTTCTGCCTGAGTATAAAACATAGCGCTGTCAAGATCCCTGTCAATAAACCTGTACGAAGATTATTGCTTGAGTTCTTCTGCAGCCAGGTGATAAAGATTAATAATAACGCCCATTGAAAGGGAAGTGCATAAGATTCTGTCAGGTTTCCACCTGCATAAACTCCGATAAATGATGAGGCGAACAATATCGATCCAATCAAAGCTGCGCCATTTCCCAACCATCGGCGAATTGTAAAATGTCCGATTAAAAGTGTGGTGATCAAACAGAGAAGACTTGTTACCCAGACACTCCATAAATTCCCATTGGATATTTCAAGTGCCGCAGCATTTATCAAATAAATAAGGGGTGGTTTCTGGTCCCAGAAATCTACATAAGGAACCCCGCCATCACGAATAATTTCACCTGCGAAGACATAGGCGGCGCAATCCCGGTTATCAAACCCGCCATTGACTAATACCGGCCATTGATAAAATTGGATCAGCATCAACCATAAAATTAAAATTGCGAGAGATATTATTTCAATTCGAGTAGATATGTGCCTGGATAAGGTTTGATGGTTTATCATCATCTATTCTTGAAAAAGTTTCCTATTTGTTGTAGTTATTTATTTGCATTTTCAAGCCATGTTCGAGTTCAGTAAAATTCTCAACTTCACTGTAAAAAAGAGGAGAAGCGTCAATCTCCATAAGAATATTATGTCGAACAACCTCACCTGCGAAATCCGGGGGAGGAGAGCTGTATGCTGCGAGCAGGAACAAACCGGTTATTACCATAATTCCAATGAATAGCCTTAATAGACGATGACGAACAGAGTTTATATTCATTTTCAAATTACCCTCTCCCAGAGAATACCGCCAAATGCCAGGTAAGCCGCAATCAATGTCAACACCAGATTGAAAGATTGCCCGACTATATACAGGATCAACGGTTTGCCTCCAGCCAATTGCGACCAGAGGTCACGGAAATTTGATTCGAGCCCGATTGCGACAAACGTCATGCAAAATAGCCATCCGCGTAAGGATTTTGTAACATTCTTGATAATATCATGTTCAACAACTTCTGAGCCAAGAAGTGGGATTAAAATGAATGAAAACACAAGAGAAGCAGCAACAAATCCGACAATAAATTTCGGAAATCTATACCAGATTTCCATTGCAGAAGGTTTTGATCCGGAAGGGTCGCGGTCAACTTTTGTAGTCCAGTACACAGCGACAAAAAAAGCAACGATACCGATCAGGATATTCTGAATCATTTTCACAACAGCGGCTACTTGTTCCGCTTCTGCACCAAGCATTGCTCCGGCAGCTACCACCGCGCCGGTTGCGTCAATGGTACCTCCCATCCACGCGCCACCGACAATAGCATCCATGCCCATCCATTTGATAGCTGGAGGCATCAAAATCATCATCAATACTGTAAATATCAGTGTCATTCCTACGGCAAGAGTCAATTCCACTTTCTTTGCCCGGGTAGCAGCAGCAGTCGCAATTGCTGCTGAAACGCCACAGACCGAAGTTGCCGCGGCTATGATAATGACCAGAGATTTGCTTGATATTTTAAGAACTTTTGTTCCGAAAAGGAACATAAATATTATCACGGTGGGGGTGACCACCCAGGCAACAAAAAGTCCCGGACCACCCAATTGAAGTATCTTTGTGAATAAAATCTCAGCGCCAAGTAATACCAGTCCCGTCTTAATAAACATTTCGCTTCTTGCTCCAGCTAGGAGCCAGGAAGGTGTTCCAACTGAATTCGAGATCAGCAGACCTATTAATAATGACCAGAATGCATACCCCAAACCCCAGGCTTTCACCTGGAATTGTCCGGCAAGGATATACGAAATCACAGCGAAAATGAATACGACTGTATAGCCGCTCAAATATTTTTTCGCATTTCCACCCATTATTTTTACCCCTGCCAGGGTAAGGATACCGAGAAAGAACCAAAGAAGCAGCAAAGGAAATAAAATATTTCCAGTTACTTCGCCATCTTTAATAATATTAAATGCATCGATTGGGTTGATGCTCCATTTCCCCGGTTTAGGAATCTTACCGATCCAACCGAAAATAGCACCAATAAAAATAATAAACCCAAACCATACCGCCCACCAATCTTCTTTTTTCAGAAGTTCCGACCAAATGCCGGGACGGTTCATATTAGACCTCCATCTTGAATCTATAATCAATGAATGAATTAAACTGACGCATTCTCTTCATAAATGAAAAGAAATTTGCTGCCCTTTGGACAGAATGTAGAAATCCATAGCAGGACTGGCAAGACTTATTCAATAAAATGAAAAAGCATTTAAGGAAAATATCTAATCTTAGAGACTTCTGTAGATAGACAAGAATCGAATGATTCAGTCGATTCATGAGTATGGAGAGCCTAACTAAATGTAAATAGGAAATCTAAGCCGATTTTTTTGCTATATTCATATATAATTGCAGTTTTTTCATCATGTTATTTGTAAGTGCTAAAATATCAATGAATAAGACAAGTGATTTTTGCGGAGAGGAGACATTGGAGGCAATTCGTTCGTGAAACATATAACATACTGAAATTCGCTCATTAATGATAAACAAATATTTACGACAAATTGCTTACCGTTTTCATGTGATAAAAAGAACAATGTTTGGTGTCTCCTGGTTTTCCAGAGGAGTATAATCATTTGATAAGTAAGAAATAATTTTATATATTTGCTGATTGTTAATCGTAAAAAGAAATTGTACTATAATACACAAAGTGAGATACGTTCTATTATTTCGTGAATCCTGAACAGGGTTGGAGTCGCGGAAATAGCGTATTTAAAAGGCTTCAGGAGGAAAAATGCCAAAGGAGTACAAAACCCCAATGCTTGACGAACTGGAAAAAGGGCCCTGGCCCAGTTTCGTCAAGGAGATTAAACTCGCTGCAAAGAAAAACGTTATGTCCAACGACCTTCTCGGTTTACTTGAACGTTCATATAACGAGCGTCTTGGTCATTGGAAGCATGGCGGTATTGTTGGTGTATTTGGATATGGTGGCGGTGTAATTGGTCGTTACACTGATCTGCCTGAAGAATACCCTGAGATTTCACACTTCCACACATTGCGCATCAACCAGCCCTCAGGGTGGTTTTACACGACTGAGGCGTTACGGACACTGTGCGATATCTGGGACCGGCATGGTAGTGGATTGACTAATATGCATGGTTCAACTGGTGATATCATTTTTCTTGGGACTAAAACGGATGAACTTGAGCCGATTTTCAAGGAGTTGACAGAAGCAGGTTTTGACCTTGGTGGTTCAGGATCGGATATGCGGACTCCAAGTTGTTGTGTGGGACCAGGACGTTGTGAATGGGCATGTTATGATACACTTCAACGCTGCTATGATATTACGATGAAGTACCAGGATGAGTTGCATCGTCCTGCCTTCCCGTACAAGTGGAAATTTAAATTTTCCGGTTGTCCGAATGATTGTGTAGCTGCGATTGCGCGTGCAGATATTTCGATTATTGGTACCTGGAAAGATGATATCAAGATGGATCAGGCCGAGGTTAAAAAATATGCTGAAAACGGTGTTGATATCTTCAATGATGTTGTATTGAATTGTCCGGCAAAATGCATGAAGTATGATGGTGATAAACTGGAAATTAACAATAACGATTGCCGTCGTTGTATGCATTGTATCAATGTGATGCCAAAGGCGTTACGTCCTGGTGATGACAAGGGTGCGATTGTATTGATTGGTGCCAAAGCTCCAATTGTTGAAGGAGCCCTTCTTTCAAGCGTTTTGATTCCATTCCTCAATATTGACGATGACGAGGAATTTGAAGATTTCTGCGATTTGGTTGAAGAGATGCAGGATGTTTGGTGTGAAGAGGGAAAGAACCGCGAGCGTGTCGGTGAATTCATCCAGCGTGTCGGTATGGGGAATTTCCTAGAAGCGGTCGGCGTCGAGCCTATCCCGGAAATGATCGCCTATCCGCGTGATAATCCTTACATCTTCTTTGAGATGGATGAGGATGAAGAAGAGGAAGAGGAGTAGGCGATAACGGTTAACGCCTACATGCTAAGACTATAACGTCATTTAAGACAAAGACTATAGGAGTATGAAAATGCTTGACGTCATGAAAGATAGAATTACAGATATCGGACCACCGGATTTTAAAGAGTATTTACCACCGGCGGTCAAAAAAAACTACGGACAATGGAAGTACCATGAAATTCTCGAAGCCGGAGTCTTGGTTCATGTAGCTGAATCCGGCGACAAGTTATATACTGTACGCTGCGGTTCGCCACGACTGGTATCCACAACAAGTATATTATTCTACACGGAGATTGCTGACAAGTACTGTGATGGTTTCCTTCGTTTTACCAGTCGTCACAATGTTGAATTTCTTACAACAGAATTTGACAACGTAGCAAAGATCAAAGCAGAGATGACTGAATACGGCAACCCTGTTGGTGGCACTGGTCCATCAATCACCAGCATAGTCCATACACAGGGTTGGGTACATTGCCACTCTGCTGCTACAGATGCTTCTGGTGTTGTCAAAGCAGTGATGGACGACCTGTTTGAGTATTTCAATGAAATGAAACTTCCGGCAAAATGCCGCATCGCTTTGGCGTGTTGCCTGAATATGTGCGGTGCTGTACATTGTTCAGACATAGCAATCCTGGGTATTCATACTGCATATCCAAGAATTGACCATGAGAACCTGAACAAACTGTGTGAAATTCCGAACATTTCCGCTTCCTGTCCGACAGCAGCGATTCGTCCGGCAACAGTTGATGGCAAACCATCAGTTGAATTGATTGAAGAACAATGCATGTACTGTGCAAATTGCTTTACTGTCTGTCCTGCTATGCCATTGGCAGACCCGGTGGCTGATGGTATTTCATTATGGGTTGGAGGAAAGGTTTCAAATGCACGAAGTGAACCGAAGTTCTCCAAGTTGGCAGTACCCTTTATTCCTAACAATCCGCCACGTTGGCCCGAAGTTACTTCTGCAATCAGGAAGATGGTTGAAGTCTGGGCTGAGAATGCTCGTCCTTACGAACGTATGGGTGAGTGGATTGACCGTGTGGGTTGGCCACGTTTCTTCAAACTGACCGGTTTTGAATTCTCCAAAATGCATATCGATGACTTCAAATATGCCGGTCTCAGTTTCAAGCGTTCAGCTCAGATAACCCACGAATAGTGAGGTGATGAAATGGCAAAGACCATTGAAGAGATCGCAGATTTTATGTTCAAGCAGGTATCAGAAGCCCAGGAAGTCAGCAAGAAATTAAAACCTGGTGATCTGACGAAATTGGCGATCAAAGCTTTCGGCGATGAAGGTGTTGATAAGAAGATGGGCAAGATGGCGATTAAAGAACTTGTCTTGAGCGGAAAATGCGTTTACACCTACTTTGGTGGAAGTTTTCTTGAGCTGCCTCATAGAGAAGGCGCTGCCAACGATTAATGCAGCCGTAAAGTTAAAGCTGCAATCTCTTGATATTTGAACAGTTTTAAATTGGTAATTGGCTGTCGATTTACGAATCGGCAGCCGAAATTGCCTATTATTATCTGTTATGTTGAATATTCGAGCTTTAGAGCCGTTAGGTTGTACGGTTTGAAAGTGAAGGTAGAAAAATATGCCAATTGTAAGAAAAAAGAAGAAAAAACTAAAGGCAAAAGCCCTCAGCGGCGGTAGCGGTAGCGGGTCTCATGTTATTTCTGATCTCAGACCAGTGCATGTAGAAAAACTTGCTCCATGCATGTCAGGCTGTCCCCAGGGAACTCTTGTGCGGGATGCATTAAACATTATCAGCTTGCATGAAAAGCATGGTATCTCGCTTGAGGAATCATTCAATCAAGCCTGGTACAAATGGACAGAAGTAAATCCGTTACCTTCTATTCTTGGTCGCGTTTGCCCGCATCCCTGCGAAAGCGAATGCAACCGTAAAGAGAAAGAGGGTGATTCTGCTGTCTCTATTAATCAGGTTGAACGATTTCTTGGTGACTGGGGATTGAACAACGGATTAAAGCTGAAGAAAATAGACGCTGATGTGGAAAGAGAAGAAAAGGTTGCAATTATAGGATCCGGTCCTGCCGGTCTTGGCTGTGCTTTCCATCTTGCAAGAAAAGGTTACAAGGTGAAAATGTTTGAAGCCTTTTCTGAACCAGGCGGAATGTTGCGTTATGGGATTCCAGCATATCGTATGCCTCGAGACCTGCTAAGTGCGGAAATAAAGCGAATTCTTGATCTTGGTGTAGAGCTTGAGACTAATGTCACCATCGGTAAAGATATTCCCTACGAGAAAATCTCCGATGAATTTGATGCAGTCTTTATCGGTATCGGTGCACACAAGGGCAGAAAACTTGGTGTTCCGGGTGAAGACGCTGAAAATGTTGTTACTGGGGCTGCTTTTCTGAATATGGTTAATTCCGGGGAACCGCCGGATGTAGGTGACAAAGTCGTAGTGGTTGGTGGCGGTGATTCAGCAATGGACGCTGCACGAGTCAGCCTTCGGATGGGAGCGGATGTAACGGTTGTATATCGCCGCACAAGGAACGAAATGCCTGCTATTGAGGAGGATATCGTTGGCGCTGAGGAAGAAGGCATTAAGTTCAATTTCCTCTGCACACCTATTGAAGTTTTCACGAAGGATGATAAAGCCTACAAGATGAAATGCCAGAAGATGGAACTTGGAGAACCCGATGACTCAGGTCGTCGTCGCCCTGTGCCTATCGAAGAGTATTTTGATCTTGAATGTACTTACCTGATTCCATCAATAAGTCAGGAGCCTGAATTCGAAGGACTTGAGAATTTAAAAGCTGGTCCGAGGGAATGGGTTCATGCTGATGATTTCATGCAGTCAAAGGATGTCGATGACAATTTCTTTGCTGGCGGAGATGTGCTTGATCTTGGACTGGTAACAATTGCGCTCTACCAGGGACGTCGAGCAGCAGAAACTATCCATGCTCGATTCCTTGATCTTCCTGTGCAATTCGATCCCAAACCGCCACTTATTACTCCAAAGGAATGGCTTGATCCTGATGATGGCATAAATCACAAAAATCTCCTGTTCGATCATTTCGAGCAGAAACCCAGGGTCGAAAAACATGAATTACCGGTGGCAGAACGGTTCGAAGATCCTGAAAGAGAGATTTCGGAAACAATCACTGCCGAAGAGGTTCTTGAGGAAGCACTAAGATGTATGAGTTGCGGAGCATGTATTGAGTGCGGGCAATGCTGGACATACTGCCAGGATAGCTGTATCGAAAAACCTCTATTACCAGGCGACAAGTACGCCTTCAAACTTGATAACTGCAAGGGCTGTAAAAAGTGTGAAGAAGTCTGCCCCTGTGGATATATAGACATGAAGTAAAAATAGTTAAAACAAATAATTATGACGGTCGAGTGACCGTACAACATGAGGATTAATACAATGCCGATGTTTGAAGCTGGTGACATTTCAGTGGAAGTGGATGAAGATGGTTTTATCCAGGATCCCGATCTTTGGAACGAACAACTTGCTAATGCACTTGCGTTAACCGAAGGAGTTGAGACAATGGGTGATGAGCATTGGAAGCTCGTCAAATACCTTCGTGATTATTACCTGCAGTTTGGGATTGCGCCGATGGTACGCAAGCTCTGTAAAGAAACAGGACTGCCCTTGAAGCGTGTCTATGAACTGTTTCCATCTGGTCCGGCAAAAGGCGCCTGCAAGGTCGCAGGACTGCCAAAGCCAACTGGCTGTGTTTGATTTATTTTTGAGATGAGATGTCCTGGTTTAGCGGTGGCTGGTTTAAGCGGCGACAGCGGTAAATCGCTGGTCGCTCTCGGACTTGCCGCCGCATGGACAGATCAGGGGAAGAAGGTTGCCCCGTTTAAGAAAGGTCCTGACTATATAGATTCCGCCTGGTTAACCCTCGCAGCAAATCATCCCTGTCGAAATCTCGACACTTACTTGATGAGCAAAGATGTTATTCTGAATACATGGATACGCGAAGGGTTAAAGGCTGATATAGCGGTTATCGAAGGGAATCGAGGGCTCTTTGACGGTTTGGATGCACGTGGCAGCCACAGTACTGCTGGTTTGGCAAAAATTATCAAGGTTCCAATACTCTTGGTTATTGACGTCACAAAAATGACACGCACTGCTGCTGCGTTGGTTTTGGGCGTTAAAGCTATGGACCCTGATATTTCTTTAATCGGGGTGGTGTTAAACAGGGTGGCGGGTAAACGTCACGAAAAAATCATCCGCGATGCTATAGAAAAGGATGTGGGAGTTCCTGTTCTCGGTGCAATAAGAAAGCTCGATAACAAGCGAATGATACCCGGCAGACACCTTGGTTTGATCACAACCGATGAACATCCTGAATCTCTGGAAGCGATCGAAACTGCGAGAAATGCTGTTAATGAGTATCTGGATATTAAATTGATTGAAAAATTAATATCTGAGAACACAGCAGGATTTAATGATCTAGACTCAAATGATCTGTCATCTTCAGAGAGGCAGGTCACAAAAGATATATATCAAAACGGACTTAAAAAGCAAAGAGTTCGTATTGGTATTATCCGGGATGCGGCATTTCCATTTTATTATCCGGAGAATCTTGAATCGCTCGAATCTGAGGGTGGCGAACTGATCGAAATCAGTGCGCTTACAGATAATTCTCTGCCGGAAAATTTAGATGCTATTTATATTGGTGGAGGATTTCCTGAGACTCATGCCGGAAAATTGTCAGCCAATGAAGCATTTCTAAATTCTTTGAAAGAAGCGGCATCGAAGAAAATTCCGATTTATGCTGAATGCGGAGGCTTAATGCTTCTTGCCCGCGAGATCGAATATAAAGGGCAGTGGTTTCCGATGGCGGGAGTATTGCCGATAGATGTAAGTTGGTCAAATAAACCGGTTGGACACGGTTACGTCTCCGGCAAAGTCGATAAGCCGAATCTTTTTTTTCCAATCGGCACAGAGTTGAAGGGGCATGAGTTTCATTATTCGAAAGTGCATCTACCCGGCATGAAGATCGATGGTGTAACTTCAATTTCTCTTAGTAGAGGATATGGTGCAGGTGATAATCGTGACGGAATATCTATCGACTCTACATTCGCCGGTTACACTCATATACACGCATCCGGGCAGCCTGAGTGGGCTGAGGGAATCATAAAGGCAGCGAGAGAATACCGAAACAGGTTAAAAATTAATAATTAATAGTATCATCAAGCGTTTTCAAGAGGAAGGAAGAGGTTTTCAATTGTCGATAAAAATGCCATCACAGGAAGAGTACCAGTCTGCACAGTTGCCGCTTGAATATAAGGCTCAGGTGGACAGATATGAGCAGATGATCCAGTCAGGCGATGCATCATCAACATTGTGGTACAATCTAGGTGTTGCCCACCTCGGACTCCAGGAATGGGATAAAGCCGGTTCTTCATTCATGTCTGCTATTGAACTCGAACCAGAAATGGTACAGGCTCATGTCAATCTCGGGGCAGCATATTACCAATTGGAAGATTTTGAAAAAGCGGCTGAAAGTCTGAAGAATGCCCTGAAAATCAAAGATGATTTTCTTCCTGCCATGGCAAATCTTGGTGTTTCCCTGATGAGACTCAGCAAGCATCAGGAATCAATTGATATAATGGAAAAAGTAATTAAGCTTGAACCCAAACATCCTGTTGCATTAGGCGCTTTAACATTGTGTTATAAGGCTTTGGGAGACGAAGAGAAAGCCAGGAAACTTGAGCAGGCGGCTATTGATTCTGGTGTCAGCTTCAAAAGTCCTGATTCAAAATAATCGCTGTTTAGATTGATGTTATTCCTGCAACAGGAATGACAATGTTGTTCGATATGACTTGTTATACTTTTATAATATTTCGACTATTTAATTAGTATGACAGAAAGCTTTGCACAGCCCGGATTATTTTGATCCGGGAAATATTGCAATGATTTTGTGAAGTTTTACACATCCTACGGGGAATAAACCGGTAAATAGATGAGTATGAAGGAATTACTACAAGAACGTAAAGATTCAATTTTTGAGAAATGGCTTGATCGGGTAATAATGACTTATCCATCAGAATCGTCAAATTTCTTTAAGAATAAGAAAAATCGATTCGATAACCCAATCGGATCGACATTAAATAAAGAACTGCCGATATTACTCGATGCATTGATCAACCTGAATGATTTGGATGAGGTCAGTAATTCTATTGATGAAATTGTAAGAATCAGGGCAGTTCAGGAATTTTCCGCTGCACAGGCAGTCGGTTTTCTACTATTGCTCAAGAAAGTTATTAGAGAAGAATTAGACGGAAAAACAGAAATATCTGTTAATGTAGATGATTGGTGGTCTGTTGAGGATAAAATAGACCGAATGGTATTCATGGCATTTGATATTTACATGTCCTGCAAAGAAAAGATATTTGAAATACGCAGTAGATCATTTGAGCGGCAAACTTACGTTCTTGATAAAATGGCAGAACGTGCTGCCGAAAGAAGCGATAAAGGGGAGGAAATGAATGCTAATTGATGAAAAACTTCTCAAGATGGGAGGAATTGATCTATGAAAGTCGGAATTTCCCTCGTTGTTATTGTTTTACTCACAGCGATAGCGTTGGTCGGCGCCGGGGTGGGGCTGAATTTTGTTTTTGGTGTGATTATTCCGTATGCTGCGATTGCCATTTTTCTGATCGGAGTGGTTTATCGAGTATTGAAATGGGCAAAGGCTCCGGTTCCTTTCAGAATCCCAACCACTTCCGGGCAACAGAAATCGCTTGATTGGATTAAGAACGACAACCTGGAATCACCTCACAACACTTTGGGTGTAATAGGACGGATGCTGCTTGAAGTTCTGTTCTTCAGATCTCTATTCAGGAATACGAAGACGGAACTTAAAGACAATTCAAAGCTCGTTTACGGTTCAAGTAAATGGTTGTGGGCTGGCGGTATGGCGTTTCATTGGTCGTTTCTGATCATTTTTCTACGCCATTTCAAGTATTTCGTCCAACCTACTCCGAAATGGGTGATGCTGCTACAGGATGTAGACAGTTTTTTCCAGATTGGGCTGCCGATAGTATATATTACTGACTTCCTGATACTTGCAGCGCTGACTTTCCTGTTTCTGAGACGAGTAATGGATTCGAGGTTACGTTACATGTCGCTGCTGAATGACTATTTCCCATTGCTGCTGATCATCGGAATTGCGACAACGGGCGTATTGATGAGATACTTCATTAAGGTTGATATCATAAGCATTAAGGAACTTGGAACGGGATTATTAAGTTTTCACCCGATCCTTCCCGAAGGTGTCAATCCATTATTCTATCTGCACTTTTTTTATGTATGTACTCTTATAGCATATTTTCCCTTCAGCAAGTTGATGCACATGGGAGGTGTGTTTTTGAGCCCGACACGTAACCTGGCAAATAACAATCGTGCGAAACGTCATATAAATCCATGGAATCCTGAGGTTAAAGTACATACCTACCAGGAGTATGAAGAAGAATTCCATGATGTTATGAAAGCGGCTGGTCTGCCGTTGGATAAGGAGTAGCAATGGCTGAAGATAAATACAAACAGGAAGACCTGCTGAAGATAGAATATTGCCCGCCTCGCAAAGACTGGATGGATTCCAAGATCGATTTCGAAGCGAAAAAGGGGAACTGGTGTTATAGCGCAGTTCCCGCCGCAATGGAATATCTTGATCTGAATACTGAGATGGGTAAGTGGCAGCCTCATGACAAAGATTGGCCCCTTCCTGATAACTGGAAAGAGATTATTTTCGAGGGACTACATGACCGTTTGAAGAAGTTCCGTACACTGCAAATTTTCATGGATATCTGTGTAAGGTGTGGCGCTTGCGCTGATAAATGTCATTTTTTCATAGGATCAGGCGATCCGAAAAATATGCCTGTGGTAAGAGCGGAATTGCTAAGGTCGGTATATCGTAAAGAATACACTACAGCAGGTAAGTTACTTGGCAAAATGGTTGGTGCGCGGGAGCTGACAGTCGATGTTTTGAAAGAATGGTTTTACTACTTCTTCCAATGTACTGAGTGCCGGCGTTGTTCGGTGTTCTGTCCTTACGGTATCGACACCGCTGAAATCACGATTATTGTAAGAGAATTGTTGGATCTCGTTGGTATGAACATTGACTGGATCACCACTCCAGCATCTAATTGCTTCCGAACGGGAAATCATCTGGGAATCCAACCGCACGGCGTTTTGGACAGTTTGGAATTTGCCCAGGAGGAACTGGAGGATATAACTGGTTTAAAGATTGACCTTCCTGTGAACAGAAAAGGAGCGGAAATCCTTTTCATTGCGCCGTCCGCCGATTACTTTGCAAATCCGCATTATTTCACACTGCTTGGCTATCTCGCCCTTTTTCATGAGATAGGGCTCGATTACACCTGGAGCACTTTCGCGTCCGAGGGTGGGAATTTCGGGCTTTTCCATTCCCATGATATGATCAAACGTCTCAATGCGAAGATGTACATGGAGGCTGACAGGTTAGGCGTCAAATGGATTCTAGGTGGAGAGTGTGGTCACATGTGGCGGGTCATTCATCAGTATATGCATACAATGAACGGTGAACGACAAAATGGTCTTGAGGAGCCGGTCTCACCAATAACCGGCACAAAATTCGAGAACGCCAAAGCCACTAAAATGGTTCACATTGCTGAGTTTACTGCTGATCTGATCAAGAACAATAAAATTAAACTTGATCCGAGCCGTAATGATCATATCATTCCCACATATCATGATTCATGCAATCCGGCACGTGCTATGGGATTGATTGAGGAACCAAGATATATCATCAATGCTGTCAGCAATAATTTCCATGAAATGCCGGAAAATACTATTCGCGAACAGACTTTCTGCTGTGGCAGTGGTGCCGGACTAGGGACCGATGAGAATATGGAGATGAGGCTTAGAGGCGGTCTGCCGAGAGCCAATGCCGTAAAATATGTAAATGAAAAACATGGTGTAAACCAACTTCTCTGTATGTGTGCTATCGACAAAGCTACTCTGCCACCGCTACTTGAGTACTGGGTACCAGGTGTCGAGGTTGCAGGGATTCATGAACTGGTTGGAAATGCACTGATTATGGAAGGTGCAAAAGAACGCACAGTTGATCTTCGTGAAGAACCCATGCTGGGATTTGATGAAGAGTCTGAGAAGGTATCTGCAGCAACAGGGGAGGACACAGAAAATGTTTGATGGTGGAAAGATTATAACCGGATTGATCATTTTCCTGATTATCATCACTTTCCCGGTCTGGTATAATGCCGTCAATGGACAGGCAGGCGAACGTCCTGAGATTGAAATAGCTACAAAAGACACACCTGGAAAGAATGAATGTGTTTTACCGGCGGATGTGATGCGAACCGACCATATGGATCTGGTTATGCAATGGCGGGATGAAGTTGTCCGCCATGATGACAGGACATTTAAGACTGAAAATGGACGGGAATTCACTAAGAGCCTTACGCATACCTGCCTTGATTGTCATTCTAATAAGGATGCTTTTTGCGACCAGTGTCATAATTATGTGGGTGTTGATCCCTATTGTTGGGATTGCCATATCGTTCCCCAGGATTTTGAAAAGGGGGTGAAGTGATGGGAGTAGATAGAAGAAAATTCGTCAAAATAGCAGGTGCTGCTGCACTTGGATTAACTGCTGCCCCTCCTATAAAACTTTTCAGCAGCGAGACTGAAGAAAAAGCTGATACATCATTGTGCAATACCGCGACCGACTCTTGTGTATGCAAGCCTCCTGAAGTCGATCCTGTAGAACAGGGTTTGAAGAAAGATCCAACACGTTGGGCAATGGTTGTTAACCTGGGTGAATGCCGGAAACACGAGGATTGCAAGGATTGCATTCTTGCCTGCCATGAAACCCATAATGTGCCTGATTTTCCAAAGAAAAAGGATGAGGTCAAATGGATATGGAAGGAACAGTTCAGTCATGCCTTCCATGAAGTTGAGAACGAATTTGGCGATGAAGAGTTGAATCATTCTCCTGCATTATTGCTATGCAATCATTGTGATAATCCACCCTGTGTAAAAGTTTGCCCGACCCAGGCTACATGGAAGCGGGAGCAGGATGGAATTGTGATGATGGACTGGCATCGTTGTATCGGCTGCCGTTACTGCCTTGCAGCATGTCCTTATGGTTCGAGAAGCTTTAACTACCGTGACCCGCGACCGCATATTAAAGAGATCAACACTGATTTTCCCACGAGGATGCGTGGTGTGGTGGAAAAATGCACTTTCTGTGATGAGAGACTTGCAGAGGGGAAATTGCCGGCATGTGTGGATGCTTGTAAGTATGGCTGCCTGACTTTCGGTGATCTTGAAGATGCTGATTCTAAAGTACGTGAACTGCTTCATTCGCATTTCACTATTAGACGTAAACCCGGTCTCGGGACTCAACCCGAAGTCTTTTATATCGTATGAGGTTGTTATGATAGAAAATGCACTTAAAGGTGGAAAAAGATATTGGAGCTGGATTGCTTTCCTACTGGTAATTATTGCAGTGGGTGGACTTTACTGGCTCCGTCAATTCAATGAAGGTTTGACTATCACCGGGTTAAACCGTGACGTTAGCTGGGGTTTATACATCGCTCAATTTACCTTCATGGTTGGTGTAGCCGCTTCAGCCGTAATGGTCGTACTTCCTTATTACCTTCATAATTACAAGGCTTTCGGTAAAATCACAATTTTAGGTGAGTTTGTCGCTGTTGGTGCTTGTATCATGTGTATGGGATTTATCTTTGTCGATATGGGACAACCGTTCCGTATAACAAATGTATTTCTGCATCCTTCTCCCAACTCCATGATGTTCTGGGATACGGTTGTTCTGATGGGTTATCTGGTGCTTAATGTACTGATCAGCTTTGTCACGCTCCATTCTGAGAAAAAGAGCATAGCTCCACCTAAATGGATCAGACCCATAATTATTCTTTCAATTCCCTGGGCTGTCAGTATTCATACGGTTACGGCATTTCTTTACGCCGGTCTCGTAGCACGTCCGTTCTGGATGACTGCGGTTATGGCGCCGCGATTCCTCGCCACAGCATTCTCAGCAGGTCCGGCTTTGCTGATACTGTTAGCGCTTATACTGCGTAAAAACACAAAGTTCGATACCGGCAAGGAACCGATTCAGAAATTGGCGATTATTGTTACTTATGCTATGATTATGAACGTCTTCCTCCTGCTGATGGAAATCTTCACCGCAGTTTACAGTGGTATCCCTGAACATCTTGATCATTTCAAATACCTGTATTTCGGTTTAGGAGAAAATACTGCACTGGTTCCCTGGATGTGGACTTCAGCGGTTCTTGCCGTGATCGCATTGGTGCTCCTTATCGTTCCACAATTCAGAAAGAATGAAACCCTGCTGATCTGGGGTTGTATCGCTGTCTTCATTTCAATCTGGATTGATAAAGGGATGGGAATGATTGTAACCGGTTACATACCTAATCCGTTACATACGGTAACCGAATACGTTCCGACTTTCCCCGAAGTGATGATAACCCTGATGGTCTGGGCGCTTGGTGGACTAATAATTACCGGGCTTTATAAAGTAGCATTATCGGTGAGGAAACAGCTTGTCTGATAGTTCACGGCAGCTCAACGCCTTTGTGATATAATAGAAATTGCGAGATATTCCCGGCTGGTTATATACCGACCGGGATTTTTTATCTCACGCAAAGATGCAAAGGGACAAAGGACGCTAAAGATAAAATATCTTGTAAATCCTTAATATCCTTACATCCTGTAATCTTTTCTTTTATCGGCGTATATTTGTAATCTATTCCTTTTTCTTTTGCATTTTGCTGAATGCAAGCCAGATCAAGCCAAAAATTACCAGGGCGATTAATCCATCAATCCAGTACACCAGTGTCCATCCGGTCGCCTGGATTACAACATCCTCTTCAGCAAGGCTCTCGGATTCAATTGACCAGAAAAGTGTGTCGTTCCTGACAGTATCCGGATTTGCGTTTATCCAGGTCGAGGGCAAAAAAACTTCAAGCTCTATTCCGTCATCTTCCATGTCTTTCCATGTTTTCCAACGGAAATCGATTGAATCTGCAACATTTGCGAACCATTCGGGTGAACCACCTGATACCTCACTGCATATCGAGATCATTGGATCTCTCAGCTCTTGATACCATTCAAGCGAGACTTCCATAGGGTCCTTGTCTTTGAAGGTGAGCATGAAAACTTCAATAATAACGGAGAAGTTCTTTAATCCCTGTTGTATCATCAAGCTGTCAGCATCTTCAACATTTCCTGAACGTTGCCATTCAAGGATCATATTCTGTACTTGCAGCATATATCTTCTGGCAGTAGTTTTTTGTAATCCAAGCGCTTCGAGTTGTTTCAATCGGGTTTGCAGCGTCGTGTCGGATTCAAACTTTTCGATATCGTCCACTTCTGGCGGAAGAAATTCACGTTGATCTCCATATATCCTGGTGACATCCCAACCGGGAAACACCGCAACAAATGATTTCTTTTTAACTACCAGGTAGTTTTTTTCTTGAAATTGAATTAATCCGTTTTTTTCCGGAGGGGCAATAGGTTGACTGATTTCCGCTTCCTGTTTTGATTCGAAGAAATATTTCCAGGTAATGTTTCCCTCATCATCTTTTTCACGCGTGCGGTTAGTTTCCTGCCAGGGATTTGAGGGGGGAAACAGAATCCGACCATCAAATAAATCAAGGCTGTCACCCTCAGCGACATATCGATAGACACCCCCGGGAGAAAAATCAAGAAAGAATTTGTGAGAAATGCAGCCGGTGAAAAGAATAAATCCCGAAAGCAGGGTTGAAATTATCAAGACAATTTTAGTTGATTTCATGGGAAATCCTTTATATTCTAAATACTACGAAAGAAGAAACTATAAAAGACCAGTATCGTTAATGAAATATCTACTGCTATATTCGCGCTGATTTTGATAGCCGGAAATATGAATATGCAGATAGTAATATTCAATAATAAAGTAAACACCATATTCTTTTTTGACAAGGAGCAGGAACGACAATTAATATAAGTATTGCAAGCACAATGACACTGTCTTAAGTTCAGTGAATTCATATTTCATCAACAATGCTTTGAACGGATACGTTTGGTTATGACTAAAAATATCAATATCTGGATTTTAGCTGCTTTGATAGCATCTACTTGTTTATATACAAATACTGCGGCAGATATTCCCAAACCTGAAGATGTTACGGGTGATGTAAAAACAATCAATAGCGATTCAACATCAAATGAAATCGATTCATCAATAACCGACACAGACTTGTCTTCCCTGAATTTTAGAGAACCGTTAATAATTATTCAGGATGCACAACTCCTTTCAGCGCGTGCTGATACATTACTCGCCTCGGGCGATATTATCAACGCTGAAGAAACCCTTGTACATGCAGTCGAAAAGCTGGCCGAGGCGCTGTTCGATCTTGATCCGTTAGACAGACCGATCTGGATGGATACACTTGCAGTATGGTCACGCCGGTATTGCGAGAGCTTTTCACGAGCTGGTGAAGTGGTCGGTCCCGGTGCAGAAGGTTTAAGTACACTGGATGTAGAGGTACTCGAAGATACACTTTCGTCATTATTAGACAGCGCCGTCGCTCTTATATCTCCTGACAGTTTGCTTGATGTTTTGGTGCCTGACAGTGTATATGTGGAACTTGATTCAACCGTCAGTGAAATCATCATATTACCTCAAATTCCAGATACGACAAACAAAAAAGTTGAGAATGTAATTGAGTATTTTACCAATACTGAGCGAGGCAGGAAAGCCATGACGGTCTGGCTTGAAAGAGCCGGAGAGTATATTCCAAGAATGAAGCCGATATTGAAAGCTCACGGGGTTCCGGAGGATTTGGTTTACCTGTCAATGATCGAATCCGGTTTCAGGACTGATGCCAGGAGTTATGCAAAAGCTGTAGGACCCTGGCAGTTCATATATTCCACAGGTAAGATATTTAATCTTGAAATGGATTGGTGGTATGATCAGCGCCGTGATCCTGAGCTGGCAGCAGCGGCTGCCGCTCGATACCTGCGTCAATTATATGAGCATACGGGTGATTGGTATCTGGCAATGGCGGGGTACAATTGTGGCGAGGGCAGAGTTAAACGGGAGATCCGGCGTTCCAACAGCAGGGATTTTTGGAAACTCAGGAAACTTCCCAGGCAGACTCGAGGATACTTACCCACGTTTCTTGCTGCGAGAAGGATCGCGAAAAATCCAACCGAATACGGTTTCGAGCCTCCCAATTATGTAGATCCGGTAAAGAAAGACCAGGTTATCGTGTCAGAATGTGTTGACCTCAGTGTGCTTGCCAAGGTAATAGGTAGTGATGTTGAAACGCTTAGAAAGCTGAACCCGGCAATTATTCGATGGTGTACGCCTCCAAATCGTGAACAAATCACAATCAATGTTCCTTCCGGGATGAATGAAGATTTTGAAGCTAAATTTGCTACAATTCCCGATGGGGAAAAGACCTCATGGGTGAGACACAGGGTACGTGCAGGTGAGTCACTATCGTATATAGCAGAGAAATACCATACATCAATGCAAGCAATCAAAGACGTTCCGGCGAACAGGATCAAAAATATTCACAGTCTTCGAGAATATCAGTGGCTTTTAGTGCCTGTTTCTCTAGGCAGCAACTACAGTTTTGCAGGTGTTAAAGATTATTCTGATCCTGATATTCCAAGCGGTGCCGAGGAAGAGATACACATTGTGAGGAGAGGGGAAACTCTGTCTGGAATAGCCGAAAAACATCATGTAGGATTGTCGAAATTACTGAGGTGGAATGGTAAATCACCAAGGAGTGTTATTTATCCCGGTCAACGTTTGATAGTTTACCAACCACAAGGATTTGCGAAAAAGCAAAGTAAGAAAAAGCCGGTTACTGAATTTGCCGGACCCCCGAATTTAAATGCAGGTGGAAAATATACAATTAGACGAGGTGATTCCCCCTGGGCTATTGCTGTGAAATTTGGCGTTGATCTGGATGATCTACTCTACGTGAACAATTTATCCAATCGTTCAGCAATTCATCCTGGAAACCAGCTTGTAATTCCAAGTTTATCAGGTTCGTCTTCGGAGAGTTCAGCAATAGTATATTATACAATTAGAAAAGGTGATACCCTTGCAAAGGTTGCTTTACAATATAATGTAACGGTGAAAGACCTGAAAAATTGGAACAATATTAAGAATCCACGCCGGTTGAAAATTGGTGATAGACTTATAATTCACACTTCAGGAGGAGCCTGATGAATAGAAAAGGCAGAAGCGATGCTATTGCCGCATTTGTCCTTATCGGAGGATTAATAATAATCATCCTTATTGCTTCGATGGCATTCAGGCAGCCTTCCGGTGGAAGCGGTATCGAGATGGATATGATTCGAGGTGACAGGGTGGGGCTGGTCGATATCATCGGACCTATCTACGATGCGCGCCGCTGGTGTGAGCAAATTGATGCATTCCGGCTTGAAGAGAAGGTCAAGGCTATAGTTATTCGAATCGACAGCCCTGGTGGAGGAGTGGCGGCATCGCAGGAGCTTTATTCTGCAATCAGTCGTGCACGAAAGGCTAAACCGGTAATTGCTTCATTGGGGAGTGTGGCGGCAAGCGGTGGTTACTACGCAGCGATTGGTGCTGATACTATCGTTGCTAATCCAGGAACGACAACCGGTTCGATTGGTGTTCTGATGGAATTGACGCAATTTTATGAGCTAATGGAAAAAATTGGTATAGATGCCGAAATGATTAAGAGCGGCGAATATAAAGATACCGGATGGCCCTTTCGTGATTTAACAGCAAAAGACCGTAAATACCTTCAGAATTATGTTGATGATGCGTATGATCAATTTACCGAAGCAGTTGCTCTCGAAAGAAATATGGAGATTGAGCAGGTTAAGAAGGTCGCGGATGGACGTGTATTCACAGGAAGACAGGCGCATGAATTGGGATTGATTGACCTTATCGGCGATCAATATGAAGCCATCAGGATAGCCGGGGAAATAAGCGGTCTTGGTGAAGAACCAAAAATCGCAAAACCACCTAAAAAGCATCCAATTGACTGGCTTGACGAGTTGCTTGATGAAAGTGTCCGAACAGTTCAAAAAAGATTAGAGTCACAACCAAAATTTCAATATCGCTGGAGACCGGAATAATGACCATGACAAAAGCAGATATAACGAAAAGCATCGCCCAAGGTACCGGCTTAACCTTGATCGACGTGGCGGCAGTCGTTGATGGTATGCTGGAAACCTTATCCGATGAACTTGAAAAAGGCGGCAGGATTGAAATGCGTGGCTTCGGGACTTTCAAAGTTGATGATCGTGCAGAACGAAACGCAGTAAATCCCCGCACAGGGGAAGGTATTCATGTACCAGCCAAAAAAGTCCCCGTTTTCAAGGCATCAATGAAATTGAAAGATAAAGTAAACAAGTAATACTTCTGGTATCTAACCGAAAACCAATGAATTCTGATTACGACAGGGTATTCATATCTATTCTGTTAAGTGGGTTCAGATCGGTTTTATGAAAGTATTCAGATTTGTTTTACAAGATGAAGATATTCTTCGTTTCATCGCAAATATCTCTGGATGAAGATTTTCATTGTTTCAAAGAAATATCTCCGAAGGAGATAAACATGAATAGCCACGGGTAAAACCCGTGGAGGAATGGAAAACACAATAATATCAACCCTGAATGGGTTGAACAAATTGTTGTATTCGGCCAATATGTAATTACTTCATTGCATTTGATATGCATAAGGTCCTCCATAGACCCCTATATCGCTTCGTGTTTCATCTATGTCAATAATTTGAGGGTGTCCAGTGTCAATGCATGGTGAATCTTCGTCAAGGCGATATGTACCGTTCACAAAAAGAGGATTTTGAAGTAAATCGGTTTCAGCGTGTAAAGGAGGATCGTTGAAATTTGTCTCATTATTATAATATATATTATAACCATAATTTAAAGCGCTTGGATAAATGGCAATATTCCAAATGCCATAACGGTTAGCATTCACTGAGATGGTGTTAATCAATCTTCCCCAGGAATAGGCGATTCCAATGTTTGTCCCATTGTTATCTGTTACACAGTTTTCAATAATTGCATGTGATCCTAAATTGCAAGCTATGCCGTATTCGGCATTGTTTCTTATTATACAATTGTACATAGAGAATGAAGCATCGCTTGCATTAATACCATTATAAATTGCTTTCTCAATAGTAAATCCTCTAATTACTAAAGTAGTATCTTCTCCTAAACTCAAATAAATACCATAAGTCCATCCAGTAGCGTCAATAATCGTCACTTCAGGACCGTCAGTACTTTCAAACCAGACATTTTTCCCGAAGAAGTTCAAACCTTCGTTATACGTCCCCGGTCCGACCCTGATTGTGTCGCCCTCCTCAGCAGCATTAATCGCCGCCTGGAGTGTCTCGTAATCTTCAGGCACATAGATAACTTGTGGCTGATCTTCAACCGCTACCGGGCAATCGCATTCGTTAATTGTACAACTGCTTAAAACTACAAGAATCAGCATTATAAGCGCTGTATTTGTGATCTTTATAAACACTTCTACTCCTTAATTATCTGTTGAGTAAACAAAGAGTTCTCCATTGAATTGAGATACTGGAAGATTGAAATGGGAGACAAACATTTTTGAACGGATTATTTTTCAATCCGCTTTTTGAATTATCCGAATAAGGCTTACCAATCAAAAAAGACATAGCAACTCCTCGGAACATATATTTTTGCGGGGTATACTATTATAACGATCTTGGAATTAAAAATCAATTGTTATATAATATTTATTAATAATATTTTCATATTAATAATGTAGCTTGGTCCTTGATTCAAGCGGACTATTAATATCAGCATATTTAATAATAAGTTAGTTACGATGAATCAGGGGATTGCTTCATTCTTCGCAATGACGGCTTTTTTTCGATTGATGTTATATTTATTACGTTATTGCTACAATTCACATATGAGTGAGAGTAGATCCCTTTCGTTGAAAGGGATTTCGGGTGGGCTACGTAAGTATTCTTTGGTTTATTTGTTCAAATCCCTTTCGACGAAAGGGATCTACTGGTCAACTCATCGAATGATATGGATAGGAGTCCAGCATTCATAGAATCATCAGAGAACAGAGCCAAGGTTTGCCTTGAAAATACGTATTTTATCGCTTATTTTTTGTTGTAATTGAAAATACAGATTAAACGGTTTGGCGAGCAGTTGCGCTCGCCCTCCTTTTTTTTACAATCAATTGTTTATTTATGAACAACAGTAGTAAAAAGCAAAAAAGAAAATTCATTATATATAAACTGACTGGAGATCACATTGCCTTGCGGACGTAAACGCAAACGTTTGAAGATCGCGACGCATAAAAGGAAAAAGCGTCGTAAGAGAGATCGTCATAAGAAAAAAATCAGGTAGAAGGAGTTGTCTTGCAGGATCTGGGTCGATTACTGATAGTTGTCGGACTGATCCTTGCCGTGGCAGGATTATTCCTTTTATTCGGTTCTAAAATCGGACTGGGACGCCTCCCGGGTGATATCATTATCCATAAAGGACCAATGCGTATCTTTATCCCGTTGGCGACCAGTTTGTTGCTCAGTGTAATTTTATCGGTGCTGCTGTGGCTTTTCCGCAAGTAATCGATCCTTCACAGATTTTCACGGTTAGTGAGATCACCCGTGAAATCAGACAATTGCTGGAGACACAATTTCCAGCGGTCTGGCTGCGAGGTGAAATCAGTGGAATAAATTTTCACCGAAGCGGACATCTATACCTTACACTGAAAGATGCCGGTGCCCAGATTTCCGGAGTGATGTGGAGATCACGGGTTCAACGGCTAGAATTCCGTCCGGCGGACGGTCAGGAAGCGCTCCTATACGGGCGCCTCGTCGTTTATGAAAAAGGTGGCAAGTATCAGTTCGAGATCGAGGCGATTCAACCATCGGGACAGGGTGCGTTAGCCGCAGAATTCGAGAAGCTGAAAGCCCGGCTTGCAGGGGAGGGGCTTTTTGAATCTGACCGGAAAAAACCTATTCCACGATTTCCCCGAACTATTGGCGTAATCACATCATCGAGCGGTGCCGCTATCCGCGACATCCTGGTCACACTCTCAAGAAGAGCATTTGATCTGGATGTTCTCTTTGTTGCAGCAAAAGTACAGGGTGATGGCGCGGCTTCGGAGATTGCGGGAGCAATCAATCAATTAGCTCAATACTCACCCGCACCTGAAGTAATTATAGTGGGGCGGGGCGGAGGTTCAATTGAAGACCTCTGGGCTTTTAATGAAGAAAAGACAGTCAGGGCTATTACGGAATGTCCTATCCCGATAATTTCCGGAGTCGGACATGAAACCGACACAACATTAGCTGATCTTGCCGCAGACCTTCGAGCGCCCACTCCCACCGGAGCGGCGGAGTTGGCAACGAGTGACCGTATAGAGCTTCGCAGCCGGATTGACCACCTAAAACTCAGGCTTTCCCGTTCAATTACAGGTTCGTTGGAAACATTTAATCTCAGGCTGGAGAAATCTGCCGGAGCTTATGGATTAAAACGTCTCCCGGACCGGTTAAATCAGTATATTCAGCAATTGGACGATCTGGAGGCGAGAGGGAAAAAATCCCTGGCAACAGGGCTGAATAATATAAATGACGTCATTGAAAAATTTGAAAGCCGGTTGAAAGCATTATCGCCGCTTGGCGTATTGAACCGGGGTTACTCGATAGTAATTAAAGACGATAAAGTGGTCACCGATGCTGGAAATCTTGCACTCGATGATTATATTAAACTTGTTCTTGCTAAAGGTCAGGCAAAGGCAAAAATTTCAGAAATTAAGGCAAAATAATGAATGATGAGAAATCATCAGGTTTTGAAAAAGATCTTGCCAACCTCGAAACAATTGTTGATCGTCTTGAGGATGGAGGACTGAATCTCGAAGAGAGCCTGAAACTATTCGAAGAAGGACAGGGACTGCTTAAACGATGCCGGGATAAACTTGATAAAGCACAAGTTAGGGTCCGCGGTCTGCTCGAATCGGGTGAAACTGAGCCGTTTGAGTTGGAATAAGTGAGCTGAATCGATGGAAAATAAAAAGCTGATTCTTGGTCTTGCCGGAAACCCTGTTAAACGTGAACTTGAGGGTTTCCTTTCAGAGTATATCAACTGGCTGGAAGATAAGAATATAGACTATATCTTATCTTCCGAGTTTGAATCATTCAAAAGTTTAAGTAAAATCGGGAAAGAAAGTCCTGAAAATTTCTGCAATACTACAGATATTGTACTCAGTTTTGGAGGTGACGGCACCCTGCTGAATACTGTCAGGCTGCTTGGTGGATGTGAGACGCCGGTACTCGGCGTCAATATGGGTGGATTAGGGTATTTGACCGCTGCCGGACCGGAAGATATTCACGAGCGAACAGAAGATTTGCTTGCCGGACGTTGGGAAGCTGAAAAAAGAATGGTTCTTCGTGCAAGCATCGAAGATTGCGACAAACACGGTCCCTGGTATGCTTTAAACGATATTGTCATCGACAAGGGCAGCTATTCATTGATGATAAATCTCCACACGACTATTGATGGAGAATTTCTTAATAATTATCGTGCTGATGGAATTATTGTTTCAACTCCAACTGGTTCAACCGGCTATAACCTGTCTGCCGGGGGACCAATTATTGAACCGAAAATGGCGGGAATTATATTTACTCCTCTTAATCCGCATTCCTTGAGTAACCGGCCTCTGATAATATCTGATGACAAAACAATTCGTATCCTGTCTGAGAGCAAACTTGGTTATGTGAACATCAATATTGACGGTCAGGAAGCCTGCAAACTGGAAAATGGATGCACATTGGTTGTTGAACGGGCGTCTTTTATAGCACCGCTGGTTAATTTTGAGGGGCGTTATTTTTACCAGATATTAAGGCAAAAATTGAGATGGGGTGATTAAAAGTTATTTCTGCTGAATGAAAATTAATTGTGATTACCGCTTTCAAATCCCTGACTGCATACCTGCAATAAAATCCTTATATTATTAACTGGAACCGTGTTAATTAAAGATCACTAGATACGGTTCAGAATGACTGATATTCAATTATTTAGGAAAGAACTTAACAGTTTCGATCACTCAAGTGTCTAAATTGCAATGACAGCAAAGTATCTTCGTTTGTACCTATTAGTGAGTTTTGCGATTATGCATTTTGGTAATGCTAATGGGATTACTCTTTCACAAACCACAAGACTCGTTTCGAAGCCTACAAAATCAAATGAACCTGTTTCAGTAGTCGTGCTCATGTCTGTCAGACCGGATGCTGAATATTTGCAGGAAATGGTCAATGGTTTACCTCGAAAAGAACGTTCGCAGCTTATCAGTGAAGAATTGCATTTGCTCGCGAAGAAGTCACAAGGAAGCCTGTTCGGTTTTCTAAAGTCTGAATACTCAAGAGGAAAAGTAAAGAAATTTAAGTCAATTCCGATTTGTAACGCGTTAAAGATTACTGCTGACAGCGAAATTATTCTTGAAATATCTCGAAGACACGATGTATCAGCTATTATTGCTGATGATAATGCTGAAAGTAGTATTGAATACGGAGACTATGAATTAGATGATGTCAGTTGGCAGCTTGACCTGATAAATGCCAGGGAAGTATGGGCGGACGGATACATGGGCGAAGGTATCCTAATCGCGATTATTGATACAGGGGTTGATTATACAAATGTGAATCTTGAAAACCGGTTATGGGATGGTGGTGATGAGTATCCCAATCATGGTTATGATTTCCATAATGACGATAATGATCCGATGGATGATGAAGGTCATGGAACAGGTGTAGCTGCAATCCTTGTCGGAGACGGATCTGAAGGTGATACCACAGGGGTTGCACCTGAAGCAACGCTTATGATCCTGAAAGTACGCCAGGATATGGTAACCGGTCTGGTAAGCAGTGCCTGGGAAGCTCAGCAGTTTGCTCTCGATCAGGGAGCGGATATTATTCACATGTCGCTTGGTTGGGCTGAGCCGGATGAAGGTGACCGTGCCATCTGGAGATCGAATTACAATTTGTTGAACGCTGCTGGAATCGTCTGTGTTAAGTCGGCAGGGAATAATCGTATGATTAGTGTTCCTCCGAATGCTATCTCAGTACCCGGAGGTGTTCCATCACCCTGGCGTCATCCTGATGAGATTGAAGAGGGTGGATTAAGTGGTTTGATCACTGTAGGCGCAACAGGTGCAGATGATACAGTTTCTACAGTTTCAAGCCCGGGCCCGGTAACCTGGATAGATGTCGAACCCTGGTTTGATTACACGTATGATGATGATCATGCCGGGTTGATAAAGCCTGACCTTACTGCGCCCAGTACTGGATTTACTTCTTATGCAGCTCCTGTCGTATCAGGCATCGCAGCGTTAATGCTCTCTAAGGCGCTTGAACTGCTTCCGGCAGAGATAGACGAACTTCTCGAAACGACTGCTCTTGATTTAGGTGTTGAAGGTAAAGATAACGATTATGGCGCCGGACGTGTACAGGCTGATGAAGCTGTTGATGCAATCTATCTCCCGATGGGGAGCGTAAGTGGTACAGCCATTGATGCAAATACAGACGAGCCCCTGGAAGGTTTAGTGGTCTATGTTTTGGAACGCAGGCGCTGTCGTGATACTACAAATGTAGATGGTGAATACGAATTTCAACTGCCGGTTGGGCAAAACCCCATACTGGCAAAACTTTTAGCCAGCCCTGTCTATGAAGCCGGTAATGTGACAATTGAAGAAGATCAAAACGTCGAATTGAACTTTGAATATCCATCGGGAATATTTTCCATGACACCTGAAAGCCTTTGGGTCAGGTTGAATGATGATAATCCGGATGAAACATTTGATCTGACTTTCCGAAACAGCGGTACTTTAGAATACGATCTATCATTAGAAATCAAACCGGATATTGAGGATACGGTTGAATATATCGATTTACTTTCTTCAATTATTGTCAGTGATAATTTAGGTGATAATCGATTCCACGGATTGACGTGGGATAAGGGAATATTTTATATCAGTGGTTCAACCAATCAGGGTGAAGCGAATGTAATTTATAAGTTTTCAGAAGATGACGAATACCTTGGCTCTATTCTGCAACCCGGTCATCAGGATAGCCTGCCTGGTATGACTGACCTCGCTTTTGACGGGAGCAATATCTGGGGGATTGACGGATCAAGTATTTATTCGATTACCCCCGATTCAGGAAATATCATTGATGAACTGGAAAGTCCATATCATGGAATTGTATCAATAGCCTGGGATGAGGACAGGGAGAATCTGTGGATTGCAAGTGGAGATAACGATATTCTTGCTATAGATCCAATGGATGGCAGTGTGAGTGATACAATCCTGAATAATCTAACTATTGCAGGTCTGGGGTATTACCAGGATGATGAGGATGGTTACCCACTCTTCCTTGCTATTGAGGATAGCGTGAGGCATCGCAGTCTTTTTAAGGTTGATCCGGAAACAGGTCAAAATCTCCAGGTATCGGAAGAACTGAACACCTCTTTAGGCGGCACTTTGCGGGGATTGTCAGTGGTTGATGGTTATAATAAATACTTCCAGGTAGTCGTTAGTATAGCATACAGGATTGATTACGTGATAGTCGCTATCTGGAAGCTTGACGCGGTTCTATGGGGAGTAACTTTAGAAAGAAACTCTCTCACTATCGAACCGGATGGAGTTGAAAATGTCGTGTTGAATTTAAACAGTTCCGGATTACCAGATGATTACTATCGTGGTTTTGTTTACACTTCCTATACTGCCGGAGCAGGAGAAACTATAATGCCTGTCACCATGAGAGTTGATTTTGCAGACGTTCCTCTTTCTGAGATAGTCGAGAACCCATCAAACTATTCAATCTCAAACGTCTATCCAAATCCCTTCAATTCGACTGCGATCATACGTTACTCTCTGCCGGAACGAGCGGATATCAAATTAAAAATCTATGATATCCTTGGCAGGGAAGTTGAAACAATAAGACGTGGGCTGCATCTGCCCGGGAGTTACGAAATCCAATATGGTAGCACAATAATTTCCTCTGGAGTATATTTCCTCACCATTGAGTCGAATAACAACATTAATGCTGTAAGGAAAATAGTTATTTTGAAATAACTGTCTTACGATAATCAAATATTATGAAGGTCGTTGTTTCGCGGGTATGAAAAAATCGGATTGACATGTTTTATATCAACAATTTATACAAATAAAAGTACTTCAAACTTCATGAAAACTCCAAAGATACTGTTATTGCTTGCCTTACTTATCTTCTTTTCTCTATGTGTTCCGCTGAAGTCAAATGCATCCATTTTCAATGACCAATTAAGTGACAGAATAGATAACGCCGGTCATGATGAGATGGTCGATATTCTGATTATGATGATAGGCAAACCTGACTTAGAATACCTGCAGGAGATAACGAAAAACCAGCCGAAAAATGAACGATCTGGAATAATCTGGCGTGAATTATTAGAATTGTCGAATTTATCACAATCAGAACTTCGGGATTATCTTGAATATGAGCAGATACGCGGTAGAGTCGAAAGATACCGAACGATACGAATTTGTAACGGACTACTCGTCAGCGCTATTCCTGCAGTAATTAATTCAATTGCCACTCGAAGAGACGTCCGGTTAATCATGGAAGATAAAAATATCTTGAATCAGGAATATGAGCCTGGCACGGAATTGGATGATCAATCATGGTATTTAGAAAAAATAAATGTTCAGCAAGTCTGGGAGGAAGGTTATACGGGACAGGGTGTATTAGTAGCGATAATGGATACAGGCGTGGATTACAACGATCCTGATCTACAGGATCATCTCTGGGATGGAGGAGACGAATATCCGTTTCATGGCTATGATTTCTATAATGACGATAATGATCCAATAGATGAAAGCGGACATGGCAGTGCAGTAGCAAGTATCCTGGCCGGGGACGGTACAACCGGAGATACGACCGGCGTGGCTCCGGATTTGACGTTGATGATACTGAAAGTCCGTCAGAATTTATCAACGGGAAGAGTCGGTGATTCATGGCTGGCGCAGGATTTTGCGCTTGAGCATGGCGTAGATGTTATTCAGATGTCCCTGGGTTGGGGCAGTCCGGCAGAGGGAGACAGGAGGATATGGCGGCAGAATTATGATGTCTTAAATACTGCGGGGATAATAAGTGTGAAATCCGCTGGAAACAATCGAGGAAGTAGGTTGCCGCCAAACGCAATTTCAGTACCAGGCGGTGTGCCGTCGCCCTGGAGAAATCCGGATGAAAATGAACAGGGATCGCGAAGCGGATTAATTACCGCCGGTGCTTCAACACAAGAAAATACAATCTCAAGTGTCTCCAGTCCCGGTCCGGTAACCTGGATGAATATTGAAGACTTTAATGACTATCCTTATGACACCCTGGGTATTTTAAAAGGATTGATTAAACCTGACCTGGTCGCTCCGGCAGGTGCAACATCGTTTGCAGCGCCAATCGTTTCGGGAGTAGTTGCTTTGATGATGTCAAAGAAACCTCAGCTTTTACCGGTGGAAGTCGATTCTATCCTCGAGACAACGGCGTTGGATCTTGGAATAGAAGGAAAGGACAACGATTTCGGTGCGGGTCTGGTTCAGGCTGATGCCGCATTAGCGGGAATTGATAGATTACTGGGAACTTTTTCTGTATCTCATGATAGCCTGCTTGTAGTTTTACCACCGGACTCTGAAAAGACAATGTATCTCACATTTGGTAACACAGGATTGGGATCATATCACATAAAATTGTATCTAACCGGCATCGGCAATAGTATTGGACTGGTCTATGGGAAAGAACATCTGAATAATGCTCAGAATTATTCTAAGGATCGTAAAAAGAAGTTTACTGAAATAGATGATGACACGACACAATTTGCAGGTGTAACGCTCAGCCGGGATGAATTAATTGTAAATGCTGGGCTTTTTGAAACTGTCGAAGTAAGGTTTTCATCGATGGGATTAGACACGAATTCATATCATGGAAGTATTCTCGTTGAACATACTGCTCAAGGTGATTCTGATTATCAAATTCCCATTATTTTTGCAGTCGTCCCCGCTGATTCGCATAATCCTCCTGAACCATCAAAAAACTTCAACATTGAAGCTCTATATCCAGCTCCTCTTGGTAACAATGCAATCATCAGGTTTTCAGTGCCGTATGAGAGATGGATTGAGATAAAACTTTATGATGTACTTGGCAGAGAAGTAGCATTGATAGAAAAAGGGAAATATCCTGCAGGTAGTTACAGTTTGCCAATAAATGCCCGAAATATTTCAAACGGTGTATACTTTATTACACTCTTTGATGGCTCACACCTCAAAGCGACAAAGAAAATTGTTTTTATCAAGAATCCTCAATAGTGTTATGTTGAAAGTGCAGAATTTTCCATCCAGAGAACAAACAATACAATTTCACAATTTCTTAACTGTGAATTTTATACAATTTATGAAGTGAAATAAGCTTTAAATTGATGAACCATAATTTTCATAAATCCTAAACCTACAATAAGTTAGCGCATCTCCCTACAAGCATGTTTTCCATTGACACTACTATTAGGAACACCTATCTTTTTTCTCAATTAGAACTGCTTCTTACTGCGAGGTTGGGGGAGCATCATTATTTCAGAGTTTAAACCCGAGTTGAAAGGATATCCAATGCCGTTAAAAACAATTGGTAAATTCTCATTATCATATTTACAGGTTCTCGATGATAAAGGCAAACTTGACGAAAATCTTGAGCCAAAACTTAGTAACACTGAGCTTAATAAACTCTATCGAGCAATGTACCTTGCACGTCAATTGGATAGTCGAATGCTCAAATTGCAGCGCCAGGGAAGATTAGGCACTATTCCAGTCTGTACCGGTCAGGAAGCCTGCGTCTGTGGAGCTACCTTTGCTTTACGGGATTCGGACTGGTTTGTTGGCTCTTACCGTGAACTCGGTGGTCGTTTAATGCGAGGCGAGCCATTGATAAATCCGATGATTTACTATAATGGATATGAAGAGGGAAGTTTCAATCCAGTGAATGACAGAACGCTTCCCATAAATATAATTCTTGGTTCTCAGCTTCCCCATGCTGTTGGAGCAGCGTACGGCTCACGGTTGAAAGGCGAGAAAGAGAATGCTTCGTTAGTATTTTTCGGGGATGGATCGACTTCTGAGGGAGATTTTCATGAAGCGATAAATTTCGCTGCTGTCTGGAAATTGCCGGTAGTATTTTTTTGCCAGAATAATCAATGGGCAATTTCAACTCCACGTGCAAACCAAACCCATAGTGAATCTATTGCTCAGAAAGCAATATCGTATGGAATAGACGGGATACAGATTGACGGAAATGATGTTCTGGCTGTTTACAAGGCGACCAAAGATGCGCTTGACAGGGGACGCGCGGGAGAAGGTCCGACCTTGATAGAGGCTGTTACATACAGAATGGGAGTTCACACTACTGCTGATGATCCGACCAGGTACAGGAAAAATGCTGAAGTCGAAGAGTGGTCAAAGAAAGATCCTATCAAGCGTTTTGAAAACTATCTTATAGAGAAGAAAGCCTGGAGCGCCAGGAAACAAAAGACAATGGAAGACGAAATAAAAGCCGAAATTGAACAAACTGTGAAAGACTTTGAAAATATGACTGATTTCAAACCGGATTCTCCTTTTGACTATCTCTTCGAAACAGAAACTGATGACATCAAAGCACTGCGAGCTGAATTCCTTAATGAAATTGGAAAGGATGCCGACAATGCCTAAAATGAACATGATTCAAGCGATCAACCTTGCGCTTCATGAAGAAATGGAAAAGGATGAAACTGTACTCGTAATGGGACAGGATGTTGGTGTCAATGGTGGTGTTTTTCGTGCTACGGAAGGATTATCCGTTAAGTTTGGAAAAGAAAGGGCTATTGACACTCCATTGGCGGAATCGGGAATTATCGGTTCAGCTATCGGGATGGCGATTGCCGGACTAAAACCGGTAGCTGAAATACAATTTTCTGGTTTCTCCTACCTGACCCTGGGGCAGCTTGAGGGAAATGCCGCGAGAATGAGGACACGGTCGAGAGGACAGTTTACCTGCCCGCTTGTAATGCGTATGCCTTATGGTGGAGGTGTTCGAGCGCTTGAACACCATTCGGAAAGCAAGGAGACTTATTGGGCGCACACTGCGGGATTGAAAGTGGTTATTCCTTCCAGTCCCCGTAATGCTCGCGCGCTGCTTACCGCAGCAATACGTGATCCGGATCCCGTAATCTTTATGGAACCGAAACATTCCTATCGGGCTTTCAAAGAGGAAGTTCCTGAGAAAAAAGAAACAATGGAAATTGGAAAAGCTGAAATTGTCCGGGAAGGAAGCGATCTTACCCTGGTATCCTGGGGTGCAATGTTTCATCTAACAAAAAAAGTAGTTGACCAGATTCAGAGTGAACGTAAGGTTTCGATAGAACTCATTGACTTGTTGACAATTTCACCTATGGATAGCGCTACGATAAATGCATCGGTTAGAAAAACCGGAAGATGTGTGATTGTTCAGGAAGCACAAAAAACACTGGGTCCTGCTTCCGAAATTATTGCACGTATCAATGATGAAGTGTTGATGTATCTTGAAGCTCCTGTGAAACGTGTTTCAGGATATGATGTTGTCATGCCTTATTTTGGTCGTGAAAAGATGTATCTTCCGACAATGGAACGAATTCGCAGAGCGATAGAAGAAACCCTGGAATTTTAGGAGTATAAAGTGTTTGAATTTAAACTGCCCGATCTTGGAGAAGGAATTCAGGAGGGTGAAATACTGAAATGGTATGTTAACGTTGGAGATACTATTGAAGAAGATGCGTCTTTGGTGGATGTTGAGACCGATAAAGCTGCGGTTACGATTCCATCTCCACGTGGCGGTACAATCATAAAATTGAATGGGAAAGTTGGAGACGTAGTCGAAACCGGTGCAGTGCTGGTGATAATCGATGATGGAGCCGGCGTGGCAAAATCTGGTAGTTCCGATAAAGCGACTGAAAGGGAAGAGGAGAAGGCGGTTAAGAAAGAAATACCTGAGGAAAAGACCGAGATAATCCCGGCAGTGGTAGAGGAGAAGAAGGTTCAAACTACAAGCGAAGCTGTTCCGTCAAAAACTGGAGATGGTCTTCCAGTGCCTGCTGCTCCCGCCACGAGGCGTCTTGCAAGAGAACTCGGCGTTGATATAAATAAAGTTTCCGCATCCGGTCCGGGTGGCAGGGTTTTACCAGAGGATGTAAGATCATTCGATGCCGGTGAGATTCCGGAAGTTAAAACAACGCCAGGATCAGGTGAACTCATATCTGCAGAAAAGCATGTCAGGGGAGAGGTTAAGATTCCCAAATCAGGTATTCCTTTCCTTGATTTGGACGATCTGCCTGATTTTGAAAAAGAGGGATTGGTAGAGTATCAGCCCGTTCGTTCTATCAGGCGCAAAGTTGCCCGGAAAATGGTTACATCAATGGTGCTCGTTCCACATGTGGCGCATATGGATGAGGCGGACCTGACTGACCTTGAGAATTTCCGCAGGAAAGAGCGAGTCGAAAGGGAAGGTCAACCTGGTGGACGCCTGACTCTTTTACCGTTCGTAATGAAAGCTCTTACTGTTCTACTTAAAAAGTACCCGATGTTTAATGCCAGCCTTGATCCATTCCGGGAAGAAATTATTTACAAGAAGTATTACAACATCGGGTTCGCAGCAGACACTGAAAGAGGCTTGATCGTTCCGGTGGTCAAGGATACCGATAAGAAATCAATTATTCAGCTTTCGGCTGATATCGAGACATTGGCGGAGAAAGGGCGTAACCGGACAATTACAGTCGATGAAATGCGCAGCGGGACAATAACCATAACAAATGTCGGACCTATCGGGGGAACCGGTCTGATCCCGACAATAAATTATCCTGAGGTGGCAATACTCGGCATGGGCAGACTGAAAGAGAAACCTGTCGTTCGAAACGGAGAAATCGTAATCCGAAAAATATTACCCTTGACTCTGGCTTTCGATCACCGGATCGCGGATGGAGCACAGGCTGCGAGGTTTGTCACTGAATTGATTGGATTATTGTCCGATACAAATAAATTATTAATGGAATTATAGATTAGAATAGGTGTAAGAGCATTCTTAGCATTTGCATATAATTGGATGTTGGAGATTCTAAAATGGTAATGGGTGAGATGACGTTAGAGACTGACGTTGTAGTGATTGGCGGAGGTCCCGGTGGATATGTTGCAGCGATTCGAGCGGCTGATCTTGGTCTGGATGTAATTCTTGTGGAAGAACGTGAAAAGCTTGGCGGTGTATGCCTGATAGAGGGCTGTATTCCGTCGAAAACCTTGATCCATGCTGTTGAAATGATAGATGGTCTTCAATCTGCAAAGAAAATAGGATTGTCGTACACCGGTCTTAAAATTGATCTTGATAAATTGCGTAAGTGGACTCAATCTGTTGTTGATACCCTTACCAAGGGTGTTGATACATTATTAACAAAACGTGATGTAGAAATTGTCCGGGGACATGCACATTTTGAAAGCAATAAGTTATTGCATGTTGATGGTGCAAATACCTATATCGAATTCAAACATGCAATAATTGCTACAGGTTCAGTGTTGAATGAGCTACCGGAGGGTTATGATCAATCGGTATGGTCTTCAACGGATGCTTTAAATATTCCTGAAGTTCCTGATAAACTCCTGGTTGTAGGTGGTGGCTATATTGGTCTTGAGATGGGTTTGGTGTATGCTGGTCTCGGCTCAAAAATCACCATGGTGGAATTTATGCCTAACCTTCTTGCCGGTGCTGATCAGGATCTGGTGAGAGTTGTTGTCAAACACTGCAAGAAGAAATTTGAATCTATATTGACCGGGTCAAAAGTTCTGAATGTCAACAAACTGGATAAAGGTTTTCAAGTTGACATAGAACATGATGATCAGGTAATTACAAAAGAATTTGACCAGGTAATGGTTGCAATCGGACGTAAACCAAATACCTCCGGTCTCGGTCTCGAAAATACATCTATCGAAACAGATGAACGTGGATTTATTCCGACAAATGAAGAAGGCAGAACATCAGAAAAAACAATTTTTGCAATTGGTGATATAACACATGGTCCCGCCCTGGCGCATAAGGCAAGCAGGGAAGGGAAAATCGCTGCCGAAGTAATTGCCAATCATCCCTCTGCTTTTGATAACAGGGCTGTTCCGGCTGTTGTCTTTACCCACCCAGAGATTGCGTGGACCGGTTTGACTGAGCGAGAAGCTGAAGAGAAAAATATTAAATACAAGGTTGGTCGTTTTCCGTTGACGGCACTTGGAAGGGCAAGAAGTATCGGTCAAACTGACGGATTTGTAAAAATCCTCTCTAATCCTGATAACAATCTTGTTCTTGGTGTTGGTATTGTTGGTCCAGTAGCTTCTGAATTAATTGCTGAAGGTACCCTGGCAATTGAAATGGGAGCGACATTGGAGGATCTAATCGTCAGCATTCACCCTCACCCGACTATGTCTGAGGCTATTATGGAAGCCGCAGAAGTGGCTGCGGGTGAGCCTATACATATCCTGCCACAGAAATAGGAATAATTTCGCAGGTAGCCCAAACTTATATATTTTGATGCTTTATTCAAATCTAATAATATACTGACATGTTTGAAATTAAAGATTTTTTATATGACGAAGATATTCTTGAATCTGCCAGGATATCAGGGAAACCTCAAGTAAAAGTTTACCCCTTTCCTGATAAAGTTGTAGTTTTGGGACGTGGCAGCGATCCTGATGAGGAGCTGCACCTCGAGAACTGTGAAAATGATGGGATACCGGTATTACGTCGTCGTGGGGGAGGGTGCTCAGTAGTGCTTGATCAGGGTAACATAATTGTATCGGTAACTTCTCCGGCTGAGGGTTTTGGAAGAATCAAGGAACAATATAATATAATTACTGATTGGCTTATTTCCGCTCTCATAGCAACAGGATTGAATGAAACCTACAGTGCCGGTATCTCTGATATTGCAGTTGGAGATAGAAAAATTGGTGGTACAAGCCTGTACAAACCGAAAGATTTTATCTACTTCACAGCATCATTGCTCGTAGCTCCTGATCTTAACTTGATGGAGCGATACCTTAAATACCCGCCCAGGGAACCTGACTATCGAAACGGCAGGTCACACCGTGATTTTGTGGAAACTATTGGAATGTTGACTGGATATAAACATCCTGAAAAATTCGCTAAAGCACTCAAAACAAATCTTCGTCTTGAAAAACTGTTATTGACTTAAATCTTCGATAATTCAGGATTTTTCATGAAGCTTTTTATATTCACGGTAATGGCTGAAAGTCGTTCCTTTGAGCAAATCTTCCATCTTTTCAAGAATTGCGTTCCACTTCTTATGAAGAGGACATGGGTTTTCAGAACTGCAATTCTGATCTCCACTCAGGCAATGGCTAAACCGGCTGATATCTTCAAATACAGAGACAACATCAAAAAGTGTTAATTTCTTAGGATCTTTTGCGAGGCTGAATCCTCCTCCAATACCACGGCTTGTTCTGAGAATGCCCTGATTTTTCAAAGTATTCAGTATTTTTAAGAGAAATCGCTTTGGTACATGTGTAGCTTCTGCAATTTCATCAGAACCAATACGTACGTCATCCTCGGAATTAGTAAGATATCCGACTGCACGAATCGCATATTCTGAAGTTGTCGTAATCATTGAATTCCCTCTACGTGAATTTTTTAACTATAAGTACTATAACTTCGTAAAATTATAAAGTCAAGATCAAATACTATAAGGGGAGGATATGAATATATGTGATATAACTTTCTCATGTCCAGATTAAATATGTATTATTACACATGATTTAATCAAGAAGTAGAAAATAGAAGCATTGATTTTGCAGTATTCCTAACGGTTATTGAATCCACAAATGGAAAATCTATCAGGTAACTTCAAACGAATGAAGCCCGCCGAAGAAATAATTTCCGAAGAAGCTGACAAAAACCATCACCATTCCAAGAACGATAAATATTGCGGCTCGCTCCGACTTCCATTGACGCTGGTACCTGGCGTGCAGGAAGCCTGTATAGAACAGCCATATTATTAAAGCGCCGACTTCTTTCGGATCCCAACTCCACCATGTTCCCCATGCCTGTTCAGCCCATATTGCACCCGCAAAAAGTGCTCCGACTGTGTAGAGTGGATAACCTATAGTTACTGCAGAATATGATAATTCTTCAAGAATCGGTCTCGGCAGTGAGAGACGTTCCATCCATCCACCACCGAGAATCAACAGTAAGTAGTACATTACAGGCGTCATTATCCATGACAAGACTAACAGGGGGCCGAAGAACTCAAAAATTTTCATATAGCTTCGGGGCGTTAATGTAATTGTACCGCTTTTAATCATATATCCAATTATTACTGCAGAAAAAAGGATTGCAGTTACAATAATCACAAAAAATTGCGATCCTGAATTACCAATAACGTTGGAAGGTTTGATTTTCCTGCGTAGAAAGGGCCACAGAATTGCTCCGAAAATCATTCCAATGCCTAATCCAATGACAGATTTTCCAAGAAGCAGATGTTTCGATCCGGTGGACAGGCTGAAAGAGGTTAGCATCTTGTCGGCTATTCCATTTATTCTTGCCTCTTCAATACTGTGTACTTGAACCGGCATTAATCCGAAAACGTTTAAAATAATCGATACAGCTATCGGAATTCCTACCCAGAATAATCCAAAGAAAAACCATTCTTTACCAGCCGGGGTAACATCGCCCGGTTTTTTATTATTGCTAATTGTGAGTAGGTACAGACTGGCAGAGGCGAAGGCTATCAGGAAAGCGCCTGAACCTAAAGCTGCCATTGTGACATGGATCGCGAGCCAGGAAGATTGCAATGCCGGCATGAGCTGGCTGTTGATATCCGAGGGAAGCAGACTCGCAGTTACCAGGAGCATTACAGCCACCGGGGCTACAATTACTCCAATCTTTATATTTTTATAACGCCATATAAAATATAACAACCCAACTACCACCATCCATGCCATAAGACCCATGTATTCATACATATTTGCCAATGGATAGTGACCTTGTGCAGTCCACCTCACGATAAAAGCCATGCTGTGAGGGATAATACCGAGCATCATAAGGAAAGTAGCAATTTTCCCCATAATCTCTTTTTTCAACGAAACATGAAGTACAAATCCAAAAAATCCTGCTAAATAAGCACTAAATGCGATAGTATAGAGCAACGCATCAAGACGATTCATTCCATTTCTCCGGTTTTTGATTCAGGGGTGGGCATTTTAAGCCCTTCATAAGAGACCAGCGCAAATCCGAGATCTTTTGCCATACCCCCGGGGTGGTTCATTCCGCCCATGCCAAAAAACGGGACATTCTTGAAAGCCCATTGATGATATAGAAGGCTGTCGCCTTCGAATACTTCTATTTTAATTGCCGGGTTTAACTCTTTATAAGAAATATTTACCGGTCTTCCATCAAAATTCCAATGAGTATAAAATTCAGTTGCCATAAGGGAATATTCAGTTCCTGCCAGTTTGGTTTTTTCCCCCGGCACAAGCTTCATATCAGGAAAGCTTTCCTCTTGAATATTTTTTATGGCAAGTTGCACTTGTGAAACTTCCGGAAGTTCCAAAGAATGGACATGCCCTGCATGCTCCATATCAGCTTGCATTGATGGGGTTGGAGAAGGCATCTCCTTTTTAGGGGAAATATTATCAACGCCAGTAAAATAAAAGAGTAATACGACAGCTATGATCACAACAGCTAAAATAATCCACTTGGTATTCATCATTTATCCTCATCTGTTTTCAAATTTTGTTGGATTTTCTTAACGATACGTTTGAATTCATTTTTAAAAAGCGACTGGTTCTTCACAGATCTTCCGGCAAGATATATGTCAATTTTTGTACCATCTTTTTCAATCAATGCATTAATTCTACGCGGTGTTAAATACATACTTACAACAATACCAAGAGTAAATAATATGATTCCGACCCAGATAAAAGGTGATCCACCATCTTTCCTGACTTCAAGAACAGTAGTCCATTTGCCATCAGCATTGGTTCTATTAGCATCGAAACTGGATTGATAGAACCTGAATCCCTTGTGTCGGAGAGGTGCATTAACCTCAACTCTTCTTGTATCTATTTGCTTGCCATTTTCTATGATTGTCAAAAATGCGATATAATCTGAAATATTAGCCTGATCGATTCGACCACCGTCCATCTGCCAGTCGATCTTATTGGATATGTTCTCGGGTGCAATATTCGGTAATATTCCGCTTGCCGGACGATAACTTTCTACGTTAAAGCTGCCATCGCTATTTTTCTCGATGAGTCTGCCAATGACCCTTCTGTTAACCTCTACAACCTGTCCAACAGCGAGGGGATAGTACTCAATAATAAAATCTTCAACCAGAACATTAAATCCCCACTGGTCTTCACCTTTCGCTAATAATTCACCCGGAAAACCGCTGGCATGAACCCTGTATTCGCTACGAGCTATCAATAAACCGCCTATAATCAGGAATATAAAACCGATATGAACGAACCATGATCCACTTCGTGCCCAGACAAATTTTTCACCATCTATTATCATGCCTTTTTCTGTTTGTTCTTGCCAGACTTTATAGCCGTTCTTTTTTAAAACCTTATCTATTGTTTGATCTACGCCGTCTTTGCCTTTGATCATCGCCGAAATTTTTGAAGATTTATAATTTTTTGGATCGCGAAGGTAACGTGGTCTAAAAACCTGATTATACACATTAGGAGCACGGTCAATCACGCATATCGTTAAAGAAAGGGTCAATAGACCCAACATCAACGAATACCACCAGGAGCGATAGGGGTTATACATTTGAAAAAACATCAATACAGAGGCTCGGGTTTCGCCATATTCTGATTGATATATCAGATGGGCCCTGTCGCTGCCGCCTTGAACCTCTATTATGAATTCCTGCGCGAATAAATTGAAAATCGATAAAACTGCGAAAATGATTAAAAGTATTATCGCAAACTTCATAGATTTGAATAATATCCACGTTTTATCGAAGAAAGCATCAAAGCTTCCTGACGACGAATTATTTCTATCTTCTTTGCTCATGTCTATCTGATCTTCCAAGAATCTATTAAAGTAAAAATCCCGCAATGTATATAATCATTTAACCTCATTCAAGCACAAAAACAGAGTACTGAAGTAGGAAGTAAACAATTGATGTTGTTGATGAAAATTAACAATATGAATTGAAATATGTTTATCCAGTACTGCATGTAGGTGGTTCAATAATTAACAAAAGTGTCGTCCAGTTTATTAGATCAATCCACTTAATATTTACAACAAATAAAAGGGAAATTGCGATCATAATACCGGGTAACTGCAGAGTCCTTCTTTTATGGAACTGACACCAAACTTTACAGTAGAAAACATTGAAGACTCGCATGAGAATAAGCAATAGGCTATATTAAGGCATAAGGTATCCTGAGGCAATTAAATACTTGTATAAAGATTCTTTGGATATCGTTGTAATTCGGAGATACTATGGTAATTCTCAAAAGTAAAGTTCGTTTGATTTTTAGTGTGCCCCGGACAGCTCGATGTCCGGGAAATGCAAACCGAACCTAAAACGAGCATTATTATCAAGAACTACTATAATCTATATATTTTTCTTTTACATGCGTAGAAAATGAATAAATTAAACACATTCACAATTTGTTTTTTGATCCTGATTTCATTGGCTGTGAATGAATCACACGCTCAAAGGATCATTGCCGAGGTTTCTGTCAACCTTGAAAGATTACCGCAGGAGAATCAGAACAAGCTGCAAGGTCTGGACCGGATAGTTGAAGCTTATATTAATCAGGAGGATTGGGCGCCTGACGAGTATGGCTATGATGTTTTCCTCGATATAGAGATATTCTTCGAAGAATTTAAACCGATCAGTTTTGAAGAGCGATATGCTGCACGCATCGTTATATCGAATCGCTCCAACGCTCAATTCAATGATAAAAGATGGGATTTTCCACTTGAACCTGGAGTGCAGTTAAAATATAACCAGCAATTTGATCCATTCAGGAGTATGATAGACTACTATCTTCACATGGTCTTGGGGTATGAATTTGACAAGGTAAAAAAATTCGGCGGTTCAATTTACTTTGAAACGGCAAGGCAGATCGCTCAAAATGCAAGATTCAGCAGCCGCTACTTTAATGGATGGGACAAGAGGGAAGAACTCATTGATGAGGTAATGGTTGAAGAAAACAACCAGTTCAGATATATGAATTTCCTCTATTATACCGGTGAATGGCTATATTATGATGAGCGTGACAGGGAAACCGCCAGGCAGTATTTACTTTATGCCATCAAACAATTGGATCGTGTCCCCCAAAGGAAACTCGAGCGATTCTTCAGCCTGAATTATCATAATTTTGCCAACGCACTTGCTGATTATAAGGAATATTCATCATTGAGCAAGCTGGCGTCAATGGACCCTGAACATACCGATCTCTACCAGAAACTTCTTAAGAAACAATAATTATTTTTTCAGGTTGAATTCTAATATCGCCTCTCCCAACGCAATCCTGCATCAGAAGAGTCTAATCTAACCACAGACACGCGGAGAACTCTGAGTAAAATATTACTTCTTTACTCTGTGCTCTCTGCGTCTCTGTTGAAATAGAATTCCCAGTGCCGAAGGGGAGACTCGAACTCCCACGTCCCGAAGGACACTGGTCCCTGAAACCAGCGCGTCTACCAATTCCACCACTTCGGCAAATATTGTCTAAATAATTTTCCGCAATATTACCATTCAACAGGCAGGTCTGCAACATCGACATCCCCAAAAGTCTCCCTGATCAGGTATATTCTTATGCACTCAGTGTTGTAGAGGGAGACTTGAATGATTTGTAGCCTGATAGATGACTGACCGTGCCACAATCAGGTAGTCTTTTTACATGGATGTACAGGATAAACAGGATTTATTTCTTTGCGTATTAACGTTTTTATGCGAGATTTGTACGCCTTTGCTGTACTCATCTACGCTTCAACCACGCTACGTTGACCAGGTGTGGATTGTATTTGCCTTTAATCTCGACTGTATTCAACTCACAGATGTGAAACAGGGGATCGAACAAGTCCCTTAATTCATCCTTAGAAGAGAAATATAGAGTCGTATCGATAGGAGTCTTGCGATACTTTCCTTCTCCACCGAAATCGGAATTTTTCTCGCTGAAGCAAATTGAAAAGTACATACCATCCTGACGCAGCAGGTTGTGTACGTTGCTAAGATAAGATTCCCTGTCTTCCGGAAAAATGTGGTGCAGAACCTCCCAGTCATAGGCGAAGTCAAAGTGTTCGTGGAATTTCTTCATGTCTCTAAGTAAATCGGCAGCCTCGAAACTACATGAAACTCCGTTTCGGATTGCCATGTCGCGAGCGTACGCAATAGCGCGTTCGCTGATGTCGATACCAGTTACATCGAATCCATGTTTTGCCAGCCAGACAGCATAGTTGCCAGCGCCACATCCCATGTCAACAGCTTTGCATGGTTTTATCTTTCCGGATTCGATGGCTTCAACCAGCATAGCGGGCGGGTCTGGCAAGTTCCAGGGAATGCTGTCTAAAGGCATATCACGATACACTTGTTCCATCTGTTCACGGAGATTCATTTTAGCATTCTCCTTATATTGAGATAACCACTTTGTAATCCAGTGTGTAGCCTGAAATCCAGATTCCATAAATATCAAACAAGCAGGAAAGATTTGAATGAAATTCTGTCTCTCGATTAATTCGTTAGAATTTCCAAACTTCCCAGGATTGACTGAGTCGAGCTACGCTTCGTTACGGTTCAAGAATCCGTGCTACAACTACTAGTACCACATATGGTTTGACGAGTAGTTCACTTTCGCCGAAAGTGAACTACTTTTAGAACTCGTTGCATGTGAATTGAACCAATAAATTTCATCTCGGTTTTATTCTTTATCGTCTGTAAAGGCGATATCGTGGCTTTCCAACCATTCTATTGCAATTCTTTTGAATGCCTGTTTCCGGTATTCATACCAGTCATCAACAATTCCGAATTCATGGATTGTATCTTTGAAATACCTGAATGCTCCCCGTCCGTGAATGCTATTCAATAAACGATGCTTTTTATCATCGTCTTCAACAGAGCTACAGAATTTTTCCATGATAGAGTATTCATTGATGTCGAATTTTTCCGGTAATGTGATCCAGTCGTCAGAGAAAACAATCTCTTTGGCTTTCTGAATGATTTCATGCTCCCATTCCGGATAATTTTCCAGTGATTCGCCTTCTTCTGCAGCTCTAAGTTCTTCATCGGAGACGGATATTATTTCTCCTGTACGAGTATTCAAGAAAGATTTAATCTCATCAAAAGATATTTCTATCTGATCAACTATATCCTTTAATCGAATCATGGGTTTCATCTTAAATCGCTTTTTCTTGTTTTATTTCTATTTACACGTACTGATTCTATCCCTTCTCCTCACCAACAATAACCATTTCCCCTGTATATAGAAACCGTTTGATTGTGCGTTTGGTTGTTTTCTGGAACTCCTCCTGGTGGATTCGGAATCTTTTTATCCGCTTGAAATCTTCAAGGTTTTTCTGAGCATTTTTCACTTCTGCTGTTACCAGTTTCAAGATTTCCTCTTCCGTACTTTTCTTTTTGATCTCTTCAAAATGAATATCCAACTGTTCATAATCAGGATGGATAAGTGCTACTACTTCTTCGCCTGAACCTTTCTCACGCTGTAAGCCGAGAACCACGGATTCCGCTATATACATGCTGCGATTCAGGTAGAACTCAATCTCCTCTGGATATACATTTTTCCCGCCGGCGGTAACCAGCATCGCCTTTTTGCGTCCTGTTACCTGGAGGAAGTCGTGTTTATGAATCTTCCCGAGGTCTCCGGTTTTGAACCAACCGTCTTCGGTAAAGGTGTCCCTGGTGGCTTCCTCATTCCGGTAGTAACCTTTGAATACATTTGAACCCTTGACGCAAACCTCGCCGGTGCCGTTTTCGTTTGGATCAAGTATTTTACATTCAACATCTCCAATTGGCGTGCCTACGCATTCATGATAGATCGCCCAGGGTGGGGTTAAATGAGTACAGGGGCTTGTTTCGGTAAGACCGTATCCCTGGACCAGTCGAAGACCCAGCAGGTTGAAGAATTTTGCGATTTCCGGATCAAGCGGTCCACCAGCCGAGAGGAAATGTCTGACACTATTCATGCCCGCCTTTTCACGCAGGTCTGCAAAGAGTTTTTTCCCCAGGTCAAGACCAAATTTATCAGCAAACTTGACAATGTTGTAAACCTTATTGAACATATTTTCGGCTTTTTTGCCCTTTTTGCGGATACCACGCAGGATTCCGGCATGAATTTTCTCATATAGAAGCGGCACACCAAGCACATAAGTTACTTTTGAAGCCTTGATATCTTCTATCAAATCCGGACCTGCCAGTCCACGCGCGAAGGTGATACTGCAACCGTTATAAATAGGGAAGAGGAAGCCGGCGGTCGCCTCGAAACTGTGATGCACCGGGAGAACAGATAGGAAGGTGTCGCTCGTATCGGCATGATACATCTCGCTTGCGCCGGTAACGTTCGTAATAATGTTTCCATGTGACAACATTACACCCTTGCTGTGTCCGGTAGTGCCTGAAGTGAACAGAATTGCGGCAATGTCATCAAGTTGGCGCTCAGGGAGAGCGACATCCAAATCGCTGCCCTCAGAAATCACTTGCTCCAAGTCAATCGAATCAGCAAACTTATCGTTATCGAAATTGATAGACTTTTTAAGGGTCGGTATATCATCTACTTCTGTCAGGGTTTTCAAATATTTACTGCTCGTGAACAACAAACTCGCTTCCGATTCCGACAGCACATATCGTATTCCCGCAGCAGGCAGCATCCTGTCAATCGGGATACAGATTCCACCGGCGGTTTGAATTCCCAGGTATGAAGCTTCCCATTCGGGACAATTATCGCCCAGGACTGCCACATGATCGTTTGGCTTTATTCCCCATTTAATCAGCCATTTGGCGATAGCCTGTACTTTTTGATGCAGCTCATTGTATGTCCACTCGTGATACTTGCCGTTTTCCCACCTGCGCATGACAGTAAGTTCACCAAAATCCCGGGCGCTGTTCCCGGTGAGTTCACTCAGAGGAAAAATCCCCCGGTGATCTCTTAAATCTTTTTTTCCAAGTTTAATGATTCTTATCCTTTGTTGATGATTTTCAATGATCGTGCTTAAAGTCAGAACTAATCAATTTACGTTTTCAATATATTTTCCATCCATAATCGGAAAATCGATTTTTTTTTTCGCGCAAAGGCGCAAAGATTTAATAATTTGCTTCCACAACACACTTTGAGCGTAGCATTAATTCAATTCTTAATTCTTAATTGCCTTCGGCTTCGTTTTCCATCTGCGGTGAAGCCATAGCCATTGCTCAGGGGCCTGACGTATTTCTGCTTCAAGCATCTCTGTGATTCGTGTGGTCAAGCCCAGGATATCTGTATCATAATCACCTGTGAATTCATAGTCAACCGGTTGGAGTTTACATTGTGAAATTCCTTCTGGGGTTCTATAGCTGGTCAAAACCAAAACTGAGGCGGACATCCTTATTATAAAAGTTGCCACACCTTTGAACGTCGAAGCAGGTTTTCCAAAAAACGGTACAAAAACACCGTTACTTCTTGCGTCCTGATCCATCATTATCGCAAGCAAACGGTTCTGTTTCAGCGCTTTAACAATACCTTTAGCAGCATCTTTACGTTGAATAATCTCAATCCCAACCGTACGGCGCAGATCATCGATCAACTTTTCAAGCAGCGGATTTGCCTGTTCCGCTACTACATAAGTTACGGGATAACCTTTATTGGCGGCATAAGCGCCATGATATTCCCAGCAACCGAGATGAGCCGAAACTACCATGCATCCTTTACCTCGCTCAAGAACCCGGTCAACGTTCTCCAATCCCTCCACTTCCACCCATTTTTCGAACTCATCACCCTTCAATTTGGGGATTCGGGCGGTTTCTGCAACAACCATAGCCATATTCTGATACATTTGGCGTAGTGTTCGATCAAACCAATCCTTACTCCGATCAGGAAAAGCAATTGTCAAATTTTTTCGGGCAAGCTCCTTTTTGATCCCCACCATGTCACTGAAAATTCCACCAATAGAAGCAGCCATTTTTTGTGCTTTTCGTTGAGGAAGAATTTGAAAAATCCAGATAATGAATTTCGCGAGACCAAGTTCAAGGTAGATTAAGAATGTGGATTTAGAATGTTTCATCAGGCAAATGTTTTAGTTTAAGCATAGAGATGTACCAGGTATCCGTAAAATTCTGTTATTATGTCAGGCTGAAAATCAGCCTGCGAGCTTTCAGGATCAACGAAATATTTGAACTGGAATATAGGGGGTGAATATCAGTTTTCAAAACGTGAGGATTCACTTGATGAAGAAGATTACCTATAAGAAAATATACTTATGTTAAAAAGAAATTTTCTAAGGTTGATTCTGAAGAGAATCCTTGCTTAGGTTATCTCATTGGGTGAAAAAGAATTATTATATAATAATCTGGTTGATAGCTGAAGAATTGGTCATTCTGATCGCAGTGAAGAATCCCGGTTTTTTACCTGAGCAAATTGTAATTCAACAATTGAGATTCTTCACTTCGTTCAGAATGACAACAAACAATATACTGCGTATATTTATTATTTTGTTTGATGAAATACCACATTTGCAAGGGTAATTAGTGTCCCAGGTAAAGAGAACAATTAAATACTCTCAATTGGATCAATGTGGCCTTGTGGTTGACACAGTATATGAGGCAGGCGATTCCGGTCTCCCAGGCGATGATCCAATTAACCGGATTTTACGATGCGGGCAGAAGGGAGGATTGCGTTGCCGAGGAAATATTGAAGCCAATGATATTGATTTGAGTGTTCTGACACTGAACCTGTCAGATCCCTACTGGTCCGACAGTATTGATAAAAAACTTGGGCAATTAACATTTTATGGTGATAACAGGCGAGCTGGATTAAGTATTACAAACAGCAGTCAGAAAGTAAATATTTTTCTCACAAACATTTTTAAAGCATTTCATACCGGTCAACGACACCTTATCCCACCGGTTTTCATATTTTCGGAAATGAATGAGGGACTCGACACAAAATTCTGCGGTTTGGCGGTCCCTGGTGCAAGCAACCTTAATGATAGACAAGATTTCATAAATATATTGAAGACTATCAATGGCAGGAAGTTTCAGATATATAAATCCACTTTTACAATTCTAAATATTCCAAATATTTCACGAGACTGGATTCGAGATCTCACCGAGGGTAAAACTCCGTTTGGCAGCAATGCGCCTGAAGTATGGCTACATTGGATCAAGACACGAAGATATATCCCCATTATATCATCCTAATAGGACGAGAAGAACTATTAATCTTAGGGAAATGCAAGAACCAATAGTTTTTCACCCGAAGTGACATGAATTTTAAAAAAACATTCAATAAATAATGAAATTAGTAGTCTCGCTTGTAACCTGTTTATTGGTTGGATCGTCCAATTAATGAGACGATTAGATTATACTATGAACCGTTTTATATTCTTAGTGAGAAAAGACCAGGATGTTTGAAAGGAGAAAGCTGCCATGAACAGGGAAATTAGAAAAGTATCAATTGTTGTAATTCTTGTATTTACCATACTATCAACCGTAGCTGCCAATACTATTATTAAAGAAGAGCGTGAAATAAGTGACATAAACAGACTGGATTTTAACACACCGGGTTTGCTGATCCTGATTCAGGGAGATACTGAATCATTGATTATTGAGGGTGATAAGGATGTGATCGAGAATATAGAAACAAAGATTGAAAGCAGGACCTTAATAATCAAATCAAAGGATTGGACGTTATGGGATAAATTTGGTAAGGAATCCAGGATTAAGTTTATCTTAACTATAAAAGAAATCAATGAAATAAACTTATCCGGATCTGGAGATATTCAATCATCTGATATCAAAACCGAAAACCTTGAGTTGAACATTAATGGATCTGGCGATGTGGACATTGAAACTGCATCTGCAACTTTCATCTTTCTCAACATCCGGGGATCAGGTGACGTGACTATAGAAAACATCACGGTGGATGAACTTGAAGGAAATATAAGCGGCTCGGGAGAAATAGAGGTAGGAGGTAAAGCGGGAATTCAGAGGATTGCTATTAGTGGATCGGGTGATTACCAGTCCGCAAAACTTGAAACAAATAAAACCTTGGTTAAAATATCAGGATCAGGAGATTCTATTGTACAGGCAATAGAAGATTTAGATGTCAAAATCTCTGGCAGCGGAGATGTTGATTATTACGAATCACCAAAAGTTACACAGAAAATTACAGGATCAGGTGATTTACGAAGTAGAGAGTGAGTATTGGTTTGATTATAATCAATAAACTGATCAAACTTTAGTATGACATATAGATCAAATTCAGGATCTGAAATCTTCCAGGTATTCGTAGAATTCATCGAGAGTGACGGGATGCTCAGGAGGGTATTTTTGTTTCTTCAGATAAGCTGTAAATCCCTTTAATTCACGGTTTTTTGACATTATTGAAATCAATTCCATCTCGATTGAAAATATTTGACTATTAGGTACAAATGAAGCAAAATACAAAAGCCATTCAACCGATTGATAGAACGAATCAAACTTATTGTCGTCATCTGCCTTTTCAATCTTTTTGGATATTTTCTTCTCAAGTTCTTTAAGCGTCACTTTGGCTTCGTTTTGACAATCAAATTCTATCTCCCCTAACCTGAAGAAGTCCTCAATCACTTTTTCTGTAACTATGGAGTTGATATTCTCCTCAATTTGCCAACAATCTCCTTCAGTCAATCCAAAGAGAAAATCTGTTATGGTATTAGTAGGGTCAATGGAACGGAACAAATGGAATTCAACTGCTTCTTCCAGAATTGAGCGGAAATAATCAGGAGTAATCTTCCATGTTTCCATTAGGATATTGACGAGATTTAACGCTGCTTCGCTGACACGTATATTAGAGGAATCAAAGGGAGTATTCTCAAACCTGATTGATGATCTGCTGATTTGATTCAACCGGAAGACAACAAAATGCTGCACTATAGATGGTAATTTCTGCAATGGTAATTTGTTATATGTGATTTTGTCCTTATTTTTCGGGAAATATTGCATAAAACTGTCAACGATTGGTGAGACAATTTCAGTTACATTTTCTATACTGATAATTTTCTGATCTGAGCCATCCTTCTTTTTTCTTTTAACAGGAGCTGCAGATGTGGAAGTTGCTGGCGTATCTGAGGAAATTTCAGGTTTAACTTCCAAATCAGGTTTTTCAACTAATTCGGCACTCATGGCTTCGTCAGCCGGTAATTCCTCAACATCGTCAATCTTTTCTTCGGTTTCCAGCATTACACTTTTTTCATCTTCGAGCCTGGCAGCTTCGAGGAGAAGACCTTCTACGGGTTCAAATATTGTTTGCTCTAAATCTGCAGGTAGCTTATTCGGATTAAACTGACCACCTTTCCATAAAAAGATATCATAAAAGGCTTCAGCTCCTTGTTTATCTGAAGTCTCAGCATGGACCAGTTCACCCCCACGAAAATCCAATGTCCCCTTATTATCTTTAGTTTCAATTTCGAGCTGCATATCAGAACTTGAAATACTGAGGAATTGCACAATTTCCACAAATTCCAGCTCATCAATAAAGCCTGTAAAACCAGCACTTTGTGAGTCAACAAGTTCCCTTATCATTCCTGCAATATCCGGGA
>Ga0075120_10000055_pt1 | contig 78636 bp, 74 predicted proteins | sample AntAceMetag02UKL_FD_69792 | JGI IMG/M metagenome (GOLD analysis project Ga0075120, IMG submission 69792) | Saline lake microbial communities from Ace Lake, Antarctica - Antarctic Ace Lake Metagenome 02UKL | ecosystem: Environmental > Aquatic > Non-marine Saline and Alkaline > Saline | place...
GGTCGCTCCTTGGGATGGCCGGGGGCACGACCGCGCCGACCAGGGCGGGGTTATATTCGGGAGAATGGCAGCATCCTACATGTTGTGGGTATGGGCGTTAAGCGGATAGGCACGGAACAAGGATACAAATTTTGAAGCAACGAAGGCAGTAATCTACTGCCGCGTTTCAAGCACGAAGCAAAAAATTGAGGGCAGCGGTCTGGAAAGCCAGGAACACCGCTGCCGCCAGTATGCTGACCTCAAAGGCTATGATGTAGAGGCAGTTTTTCCTGACGACGCCTCTGGCGGCGGGGATTTCATGAACCGTCCTGGCATGGTGGCGCTGCTGAGTTATCTCGATGCGCAGCCAAGCAAAGATTACGTCATCATTTTCGATGACTTGAAGCGTTTTGCGCGCGATACCGAATTTCACATGAAGTTGCGGCGCGAATTCCTGACACGCGGTGCAAAGATCGAATGCCTGAATTTCAAGCTCGATGACTCGCCCGAAGGCAAGTTCGTTGAAACAATCTTTGCGGCGCAAGGCGAGCTTGAGCGCGAACAAAACCGCCGTCAGGTGATACAGAAAATGACAGCGCGCGTCGAAAAAGGCTATTGGGTCTTCGCGCCGCCTCTCGGCTACAAATACGCAAATGATCGTGGCCACGGCAAGATTCTTGTTCGTGATGAGCCGATTGCATCTATTCTGGCCGAAGCCCTTGAGGGCTTTGCCTCTGGCTATCTGCAATCGCAGGCTGAAGTGAAGAAATTCCTTGAGACAAAGCCCGCCTTTCCAAGAGACGGGCCAAACGACGAAGTACGCTGGCAGCGTGTTCAAAGGATTTTATCGCAGCATATTTATGCGGGCTATATCGAAGCGCCCAAATGGAATGTTGCGCTCCGCAAAGGCCAGCATGAAGGGCTGATAAGCTTTGAGACCTATGAAAAAGTTCAGGCGCGCCTGAAAAGCAAGGCAAAAGCTCCTGCGCGTAAAGATATCAGCGCGGACTTCCCGCTGCGTGGTTTTGTGCTGTGTGATGACTGTGGAGAGGCGATGACATCTTGTTGGTCCAAGGGGCGCAATAAGCTCTATCCCTATTATCTGTGCGACACACGCGGCTGCGCGAGCAAACGCAAGTCAATCCCGCGCGATAAGATCGAAGATGGCTTTGCAGAAATCCTGCAAAGCCTCCAGCCGACGAAAGAGCTCTTCGCTCTGGCCAAGCTCATGTTCAAAGACGCATGGAACTTGAGGCTCGCCGAGTCGCACCAGCACAAAGATCAGATCACAGCGCAGCTTCGTGACACTGAAAAACAGGTCGAGACGCTTTTGGAGCGGATTGTCGAATCCGATAACCCGATTGTCACACGAGCCTACGAGGCCAAGATCGCCAAGCTGGAGCGCAAGAGACTGCTATTGGCTGAAAAAGCCCGTCAAACCGTCCCTGCGAAGGGGAGGTTAGAGGAGTTTATCGAACCAGCACTCAATTTTCTGGCAAACCCTTGGAGTCTATACGAAAATGGCAGCTTGGCATTCAAGAGAACAGTGCTGAGATTGGCCTTTGCAGAGCCCTTGAGCTATTCACGCAAAGAGGGTTATCGAACCGCTGAATCAGCCTTTCCTTTCAGGCTGTTAGCGGAAATTTCTTCATCAAAAAGCGAGATGGTGCAGGTGAAGGGAATCGAACGACACCAAAAGTTGAATAAAACGTCACGCGGTGGTGCGACTGCCAACGCTAAATGCACTCGACCGCAACCCGTTCCGCACCGCCATACTTGGCAATGGAAGGAATAATAATGCCGATGTCCAAACTCAAAGTATCGTCGACCATTTAACTATCGGCCCTGAAAGTTGACTTTTTGGCAGGCCGCACTCTGGTGAGGGGTGGATTATTTTGACGGGTGTGTGCCTTGACAATGGGACATCCCAGCGCGCGTTCGCAATAGGCCCCTAGCTTTCCTTGGCTGAGGTTACGCCGCAGTTCTTGCATGGGTTTTGAATTGAATGCGGATTTCAAACTGGTTTCCAGATTTTCGGTGTCCACATCTGACCATGCAACAATAGCGTCGCGGCCATAACAGCAGGGCATAATGCCGCGATCCAAAACATAAAATGCGTTCCATGGCTCCGTGCACATGGGTGTGTCTTCGACGCTCGAGCCGTGATTATTCACAAAGGCTTCCCATTCGATGGCAACGGACAGATTATGTTCGCCCTGCGCCAATTTGCATAGCTCTGCAACGGCCTCAAGTTCGTATTCTGCAAGGCATTCTGCGTCATAATCGAAGACATAACCATAGTGTTCCAGCTTCCTGGTATCGAGCCTATCCTCCAAATAAAGGGTTCTAAAGGTCACCTGATCGACGCCAATTTCGGCCATCAGCTTTATGAAGTCTGGGATATCGTCAAGATTTGAGCGCATGACAATAAAGCTGACAAAAACTTGCGCGGGCCCACCACGTTCCCTTTTCTCCGCGCAAAAATTCCTTAGATTGTCCAACACCAATTGAAAGCGATCATCCCGATAGCGTTTGTAACCCGCCGATGTGGCTGCATCGACAGACACATGCATCACTGCGTGGTGGTCAATCAATTGGCTTCTTCTGCGCGCAGATAAAGTCTGCCCGTTAGAGGTGAATTCAAAACGCCGTTCATAAATAGTCGCTGCGTCGACCACGGCTGGAAAATGCTTTTCCAACGGTGGCTCACCATAGCTGCAATCATTCACGGTTTGAGCAACTTCCATAAACTTACCTAAACCCGCCATGAAATCCGGCGTGAAATCGGGTGAGCCTTTTTCTTGACGTTTGGCCCAACCCCAGGAGCAGTAAACACAAGGTTCAGCATTGGCGATGTTGCATTGTTTAGAAGTGGTGATACGCAGGCTTGGCGGGTAGGACTGCAGAACTTCCAGACCCTGATTGAATTCATGGGTATTCAAAACAATATTTTCATGACGCAGGCAAAGAGTTTCATGACGCTTTGCGTCTGAGTGGAGCAGCACTTTGCGCACCATAACGCCAAGCAGACGTGCATCATTTTCAGGCTGGAATGGTTGATCCACGGCTATATTTATGTGTAGTGCGCCGTGCGTGGGAATGTCGATCACTTGCCATTGCCTGATCAACTCAAGCCGCTCCTGGCCCCGTGGTGTTTCAACGACGAGAAATGTTGGTCGATCAGCACCGGCCACTGTCAGTGACACGAAGTCAAATCCATTCTTGGGCACTGTTAGCGTAAAGCGCGCTTTGCTCCACCGGAACGCACCCTCCAGATCATGTTCAACGCTCCAAAAATCCTCGGAAGATTGGCTAGAAAGGTCAATTTCTCTCTGTGTGAACATTTATCTGCCCCCTTCCATTTCCCAGCAATTGTAATGGCACTTTTGCAGACGTCCACGAGGTCTTCAACTACCTCACCCCAACCCAAGGGCGTATACTCCAAATTTTGATTGGGTGCCACCGCATGGCGATCTGCGAGAACGGTTGAGATTGCAGCGCTTATTGAGGCTATGGATGTCGGGTCCACGTAATGGATTTTGTTGCCAAAATAATCGCCGGTGGAGCCATTTTGGGTAACAACGATAGATGCGCCTTGCGCCGCCGCCTCCAAAGCTGCAAGCCTTGGCGGTTCGAACTGGCTGGGTCGTACGAACAATGTGCAGGTCAGATATGCTGATGCCGATATTCTGATGCCGATATTCTGGCATCGTGAGGCACATGACCAAAATAGCGCAGCCTGTTGCCACCGCGCGCCATGATTTCGCGATAATGTGGTGCTCTCGGTTGGATAATTGGTGATGATTTTATCAGCCAGTCCAAGGTGTTGGCGAATCTCATCTGTGGAAAACAGGTGCTGGGTGCCCTCATCCGACCACAAGCTCGACGACGCAACCAGAGGCAGCCCCAGATTGTGCGCGATATTGCGGAAATGCGCCGATCCGCCAATCACTGAAAAGAAATCTACTCGATCATGATTTAGCTATTCAGGATTCCAGAGATCAAATAGCCTCTCCTCGACGCCAGTTTTGCACAGGTGCACCTCATAGGCCAGCAACTGAATTTCGCCGCCGCCGGGCGTTTGGGACGCCATTGGGCGGGTTGCAAATATGACCTTCATGCTTGGTCCGGACTTATTGAAGGTGTAAACCTACAAAAGGCCAAGAAAATCCGCAAAAGCATGGAAAAAACAGCAAGAATGGAGCGGGTGAAGGGAATCGAACCCTCGTATTCAGCTTGGGAAGCTGCTGCTCTACCATTGAGCTACACCCGCATTCCTATCGAATAGCGCGCCGGAGATTGAAGTGCAAGAGACTGCTTGCGCTTGTGCCAGGGACGCAATCCCTTGGCCAGGCCTGAACACCAATCCCGCAACCCTGTTAGAATTCAGCCGCTCCATCAATTTCGGCGCACACCCATTCTAGCCATCCTCGCCGTGGCACTGTTTATCCCATTTTCCATGTGCTCCAGCGCCGGATAAGTCCAATCTGAAACAGCTGACACGCCGTTATTACGCCAATGCCGCGAGGCCAACCCTGCGGCGTATCTCCGGATTGTCGGCCCGGAACTCCTTGCCGACAAGATCGGTTGGCCGCTCCCGGCACAGCCAGGTGACGATCGCAGCCGGATCGCCGGGCGGCAACAAATTCTCGCGCGGAATGCTGCTCACCGGATTGACGCCTGATGCGCGAATCCGCGACTGCATCTGCGTATCAACCAGTCCAGGCTGAAGCCCGTAGGCAAGGCACCTGTCCGACGCCTCCAGCGCCAATGATCTGGTTACCATTGCAAGCGCGGCCTTGGATGCGCAATAGGCACTCCAGCCCTCCATCGCTTTCTCACTCGCCCCGGACGAAATATTGACGACACACGCCTTGCTGGGCAAGAACAGGGACGCGAAGGCACGAATACAGTGAAACGCGCCAAAGAGATTGATCTCGACGGTCCTGACCCATTCGTCCATGTCGGTCTCGAGAATGTGTCCAATTGGACCAAGCGCGCCGGCATTATTCACCAGACCGCGCAACTGGATGCCTTCCTTGCGAAGGCGGTCGGCGACTGCCTCGATATCCTGCGGGCGGGATACATCCATGGCGATGGGGAGGCAGTGACCGCCTTTTTGCTGTGCTGTTTCAGCCACTTTTTCGGTATCGTTGCGGTTACGCCCGGTCGCCACGACAGCGAAACCCGCGGCAGCAAGATCATATGTGATTGCTTCGCCGATTCCGCGGGATGCGCCGGTCACGAGAATCCATTGGGGGCCTTGGTTCGTCACAGATGTCCTCCTCCGGTCACCAGCAGTTCCGTGCCGGTGACAAAGCTGGAACCGGCGCTCAGGAGAAAGGCCACGGCCTTGGCAACATCTGCCGGGGAGCCGATGCGTCCAACCGGTATCGACCTGATACGCTCCACTCCGATCTGGCTGGCATCGCCCCCACGTAGCGATGCAAGTTCGCGGTTGGTCACGTCAGTCAGGCCGGTATCGATCAGCCCCGGTGCAACCACATTGATGCGAATTCCACGCGGCGCAAATTCTTTTGCGAGTGACTTCGCGGCATTGTGAAGGGCGGCCTTTGACGCGCCGTAAAGCAGATTGCTGGGTGAGGCGCGCAGTCCGGCAAGAGACCCCACGAAGACAACGCCGGCTCCTTCCTCCAGTCGATCGTGGAGGGCCGAAAACAGCTTGAGCGGTGCGTAGACATTGGCCCGGAAGATTGCATCGAAATCATCGATTTCGATGTCTGTCGCCCGGTGCGTACGAATGACCCCCGCCACATGGACAATCCCGCCGACAGAAACTGGCAGCGTCGAGACCAGTTTGTCGATGTCCTCCGGCAAATCGGCGCGAAGGAATTCGGTATCGGGTGGGATTGCTTGGTTTTCGGGCGCGTTGCGATCGGTCGCAACGACGCCGAGCCCTTGTTGGAGAAGCTGGGTGATGACGGCACTTCCAATACCACCACAGGCGCCCGTGACAAGTATCGGGGCACTCATAGGATGCCGGCCTTCTTCTGGTTTTTACTCAGATAGGCAATCATTTCATCGCCGGCATTGCTGATATGTCGCCGACATGCCTGTTCGGCTTCGTCTGCCAGGCCTTTGCGCACTGCCTGGATTATCTCTTCATGTTCCTTGACGGCAGCCTCATCACGTCCGGGAATCAGGCGGAAGCCAGCCCGATAGCGATGGCATTTGGACCAGATGTCTTCGAGTTGCCGTCTCAGGTGGTGATTGTGCGCGCGGTCGAGAACGAAACGGTGGAACTCCCAGTTAAGGGCGTTGACCTCGGAAAAGGCCTTCTCATGGCTTGCAAGCGCGAAGTCGCGGTTGATCTGTTCGAGGTGCTCTGCAATTTTCTGGCCTTCGTTCTGCATCGCCAGACGTATGGCAAGCCCTTCGAGGACTGCGCGGACTTCGAAAAGTTCCGTAATGTCAGTCATGGACATGGAGGCAATGCGCACGTCTCGATAGGGGGTGGCGTCTACAAGGCCGTCTCTTTCGAGGCGCATGAGAGCTTCGCGAACCGGAACCATGGATGTACCCAGCCGTTTTGAAAGAGCGGCAAGTGTCACGCGTTCGCCCGGTTCGAGAGCGCCCGAGAGTATCTCCTCGCGAAGTATCTCATAGGCCGCGTCCGCCTTGGTGTGATGCCGGATTGGCTTGCTGTCTTTGTCAGGATCTCGGGTCATGGTGCTTCCATCGTTCTCAAATTCTGCACGTGCCAGCCGCCGTCCGGTTCGCACACAACCGACACTGGCGCAGGCGACGGCTCGTGTACAGGCAGGAAAGCCGCGTTCCTTTCGGCAAACGTCCGGACCATGGCAAACCAGCCGCTGGCATCCTCCGAGGCGCCAAGCGCGATCTGCCGTTCGAGATTGGCTGCGGTGAACACCGGGTCGGCAATCACCACGCGTCCTGCAGCGGTATCAATCTCCACGGCGGCCGATGCGGGATGGTGGATGCCGACCTCGTGAAAGCGAAGGCCCGGCAATAGGCAATCCTGCCCGTTGACAGGTATGGCCTGCTCGAGACGGGCACTGATGTTCCCGGGCAGCGGGTGAACGAATCGCGGTTCTTCCGGGCGATGCAGATCAGCCAATCCGCGTGCGGAAACGTAGACCGGGGTATCTGGGCGCAAGCGATCGAGTCCACCAGTTGCATAGGGACCGAAGCTTGTCAGCATGACCGCCAGCACGTCTGTGCCGAGATAGGTCTCGGCTCGCGAGTCAATCGTTTCAAAACCCGCCTTTTGCCCCTTGTTGCGGCGCATTGCAGCATTGAGAGGTTCAGGATCGGCGATCAGTCCGCTATCCACAAGAACGATACCGAGATCGCTCCTGAGTACGAACATATGGACGGCGATGTTGACCCAGGATTCAAAGTCGCGCTGGAAAAACACCTCCGGTCCGGGGGTCAATGCACGGGCAACAGTAATCGTCTCGATGCTCCAGATCATGCCGCACTGGCCCCACGCGCTTCGGCAACCCAGTCGGCGATGCCGGCCTCGAGATCGTATTGTGGCGCATAGCCGAAATCGCGCCGCGCGCGCGCTATCACATTGGCTCCGCGAAGGTGCCGTGCGGGATCGACACCCGGAGAAAGGACAATCTGCACATGAGGAAAATGCTTCAGGACGACGGCAGCGAGTTCGCCTCTTGTCCGCGAGACACCTCCAGACAGATTGTAAACGGGTTCGGGAAGATTGTCGCACTCTGCGGCCTGGACAAGCCCAAGCGCCAGATCCTTCACGTAGGTGAAGTCGCAGGGATGGTCACGCCCTGCGTCGTGGATCGCAGTCTCCCCTTGCATGAGCCTGCCAACAAAGTAGTCGCCGGTGGAATGACGCGGTCCGTAAACGAAGCCGGTTCTGAAAGACGCCACAGATACGGAGAAACTCTTGCGATAGGCGTCGCACAGCGTTTCTGACATCATCTTGGTTGCATCGTAGATGCCGACCGGATTGACCGGATCGGCTTCGTCCAGCGGTCCGGCTTTCTCGATACGCCCATAGAGCGTCGCTGTTGAAAGGTTGACGACCCGCAGATTTGTGCCCCGTGCGGCCTCCAGCACGCTGAGCGTGCCCAGAACATTGACCTGCGTCGCCATCACTGGATCGGCAGAGGCCGGCGCGGGGCCGACCACCGCCGCGCAATGTATGATGCCATCGCATTCCCGGGCGATACGGGCCATGCTTTCGCGATCGGTTACATCGGCGACATGGAATGCGTTCATTATGCCTGACGAAGCTGGACGTTGGTCCAGGCCAATGATCGAATGCCCGCGAGCCAGGGCCTGCCGGCACACTTCGGCGCCGACAAAACCGGCTGCTCCAGTGATACAGAACCGGCTCATTGGTCCAGCTCCGTCGTTGTCACTGCCTGCCCGTCATAGAGCAGCACGACGTTCACGAAACGCAATGGTGTTTCGCCGGTATTGCTTAATCCGTGCGGCGTTCCCGGCGGCGTCGCGATCATATCACCGGGTCCGACTTCGAATTTCCGTTCACCGACATGCGACACGCCGGTTCCCTCTATCACGAGCCATGTCTCGAATTTGCCCTCGTGAACATGGCGCGTGCATTGATCGCCAGGTGCTATTTCGTACCAGGATATGCGCTGCGAGGACATGGTTTCATCGTTGACAACACGTGCCGGCAGACGCTGCGCGCCGCCATGAAGCTTTTCGTTTCCGGTCATTTCTTTGCCCCTGGATTCCGGTTCGTGCAGTTGGTGTTCATTGGCTGACTCCGTAAGCCAGGTCAGGCAGGAATAGCACAACCTGAGGAACGAAGGTAATCAGTGAGAGGACAAGGATCAGCGCGACGACATAGGGCACGCTTTCGCGCGCAACCGACGCCGCGCTCACATCGGCAATGCTGGCGGTGACGAAAAGCGCCATTCCGACGGGAGGCGTGATCAACCCGATCATCATGTTGACGATCATGACGATACCAAAATGCACCGGATCAATCCCCATGGCGGTGACCACGGGAACCATGACCGGCGCAACCAGAATCAGAATCGCCGTCGTGTCGAGAAGCATGCCGAGGACCAGAAGAACAACGTTGATAAGGATCAGAAACATCCAGCGGTCGAGATTGAGCGAGCCGACGAGCTGAGCGAGATGCTGGGGAATCTGTTCGTGCGCCAATGCCCAGGCAAAGACATGCGCGGCGGCAACAATGAGCAGGATCGCTCCCGAATGAAGCGCAGCGCTGCGGCAGGCGCGATAGAAGGAAGCAGCCCCCATCTGCCTGTAGGCAAAACCCAGCAGTGCGGAATAGAGCACACCGACCGCAGCCAGTTCCGTGGCGGTGAAGATGCCGGTACGCATGCCGCCTATCAGCACCACGGGTACGAACAGGGCAGGTAGTGCGAGCCAGAACTCATGGGCGCGCCGCGCACCGCTCACCTTCGGGGCCTTGGGAAGATTCTGGGTGCCTGCTCTGAGGTGTATGGTGACCATCAGCACGAAGGTCATTAACAGAGCGGGAAGAATGCCCGCCAGAAACATGCGCCCAACCGACACATCGGCGATGAAGGCGTAGAGGATGGACGCGATCGAAGGCGGCATGATCGGTCCGATTGTGGCGCTTGCGGCCGTGACCGCTGCGGCGTAGGCAGGCTTATAACCGGCCTTGCGCATGGCTTCGACTTCTATGGCGCCCAGGCCGGCCGCATCAGCGAGGGCGGAGCCGGACATTCCTGAAAAAATGATGGAACTCAGGACGTTGACCTGCGCCAATCCTGCCCGCCAATGGCCAACAAGCGATCCGGCAAAAGCAAAAATTCGGTTCGTGATGCCCGAAGCATTCATCAGATTGCCCATCAGCAGAAAGAGCGGAATTGCGATAAGCAGAAAGCTGTCGAGCCCGAAAATCATCCGCTCCGCGATGATGGACGGCGGCACGCCGGCAATGACGACAGCGAGAATGCCGACGAGCAGGATGGAAACCGCGACCGGCAATCCGATGGCCAGAAAGGCGAGCAGGCCAAGTCCATAGAAGAAAATCATGAGCGTATCACCTCAGTCTCCTCAGAAAGGTCGACCACGGCGGCCGGGATAATTCCAATTCCGGAGAGCGCCAACAATAGCGAATGAAAGGCAATCAGCAGGCAGCCGGCCATTGTTGGCCAGACCATGACGGCCATTGACCAACGGGTCGCAGCCAAGGGTAGTCCGGACACCTTGAACGCCAGAACCATGGCCAGATATGCAAGCCATGCGAATAGAAGCGCAGTGACTGAATGCACCAGGACATTCGCCGCCCTGCGCCAGGCAGGATTCAGCATGTTCAGGCCGGTGTCGACGGCGATATGCACACCCCGTCGCGTGACTGCCGCTGCCGCCACGTAAGCCAGCCAGATCAGTGTGAGTCGGGTGACCTCTTCGGTCCAGATGAACGGATTGGTCATCAAATAGCGACCCGCGACCTGAAGAAGGGTCATCGCCGCCGTCGCTAACAGCAGAGCGACGGCGACCACTTCTTCGACAAGGCCGAGGGCCTGCAGGATCGGGCGCAAGATCACGTCCTCTGCGCCTTCAACTCACTGGGCCACATCGCGGATGCGGGCGTAAAGCTCAACGTCACCACCCCAGAGCTCGGCCAACTGTGGCACAGCGTTTGCGGCGGCGGCCTGCCATGCTTCCAGATCGGTCGGCACAACGAAGGTCATGCCCTTTTCCTTAAGAGCTACGGTCACCGAATCCTCGCTGTCGACAAAGGCCTTGGCAATATATTCGGTACCCGCGCGAAGCGCTTCCCTCAACTTGACGCGATCCTCCTCGCTCAACCGGTTATAGGCATCATCACTCAACAGGATCGGCCCCGGCGCCGCGAATGACCAGGCGATCAGATTCACGTGATCGGACACCTCATGAAGTTTCTGCGCGAGGATCGTATCAAGCGGCACATCCGCACCATCGACAACGCCGGCCTGCAGCGCGGAATACATTTCGGAGAAGGCGACAGGCGTGGGCGTCGCGCCAAATGCCTGGAACACCTGCGGATAGGGAGGAATATCCGCGACGCGAATTTTCACATTGCGAATATCATCGATCGTATTGAGTGCAATTCCCTTGGTTATCACATGACGCGTGCCGCGAGGGAACCAGCCCATGATATGCGCGCCTGTCGCCTCGGTAATCTTGCTCTCCCAGTCGGCACCGATATCGCCGTAGACGACAGCCTGCCAGTGCGCGTCATTTTTGAATAGATAGGGCGCATCCAGAACGGCCAGTTCCGGCAGATGAACACTTGCGCCGCCCGGCGAAGCGAGAAGCATGTCAACGCCGCCAGTGCGGATAGAGACGTGCATGTCGCGCTCTGTTCCGAGTTGGGAAGACGGAAAGACCTCCAGCTTGACTTTGCCATTGGTCGACTCGGCCAGTTTCTCGGCTGCGAGTTCCATACCCTTGTGGAATTGGTGCGTGGGGGAAAGGACGTGGCCAAGTTTCAGCGTGACATCCTGCGCGCTGGCCGTTCCAGCAAATCCGATCATTGCCGCCGTAAAGGCGGTCAGAAGCTTCAAGTTCATATCTTCCTCCCTTGTTGATTTGTTCTTATAATTTATATTTTATAAAATCATTGTCAACCAGGATTTTAAAGCACGCCAATCTTGGGCTCTTTCCCTATTCTGCATCGCCGTCGGGGCCATCGGGGCCGTCGGGCACGTAAAGGGGCGACCTCCATACGGATTCGCCCCGTGTAAGCCAGTGACCGATTGAACCGAAAACTTTCCCCTTATACCAAGGCCCACTTGATGGCTTACCTGGATATGCGCCCATGACAACCTCATGAATTGTGCCGGGCACGGCTTGACACCGCCGCCTGTCATGGCCATCTGCAGACCACATCCTCACATCGGTCAACTCCATGCAAACACTCAAAAAACTGCTTGAAAGCCACAGGTTCGAATGGTTCATCACGATTATCATCGTGATCAATGCCATCACGCTCGGCCTGGAAACCATCCCGGCAGCCGTGGCACAATTCGGCGGCTTTCTCAATTTTGTCGACAAGCTGATCCTTGCTGTCTTCGTTGTTGAACTGCTGGGGCGGTTCGCCGTCTACCGGCAGAGATTCTTCGACGACCCCTGGCGCATTTTCGACCTGGTGGTGGTGGGCATTGCCCTGTTGCCGGCAACCGGGCCGCTGGCGGTCCTGCGGTCGCTACGGATATTGCGTATCCTGCGGCTGGTCAGCATGGTGCCATCCCTGCGCCGCGTGGTCGGCGGGCTGATCTCGGCGCTGCCGGGCATGGGGTCGATTGTCCTGCTGCTGGGGCTGGTGTTTTACGTCTTTTCCGTGATGGCCACAAAGCTCTATGGTGGGGCTTTTCCCGAATGGTTCGGCACCATCCCTGCATCGGCCTATTCACTGTTTCAGATCATGACACTGGAAAGCTGGTCGATGGGCATCGTTCGCCCGGTGATGGAGGTCTTCCCCCTGGCCTGGGCCTTCTTTGTGCCGTTTATCGTCGCTACATCCTTCACGGTGCTCAACCTGTTCATCGGTATCATCGTTTCGGCCATGCAGGCGGAACACGAGGCGGAAGCCTCCGCCGATCGTTCTGCCCTGCAAAACGAACAGGAACTTATTCTGGGTGAACTGCGCGCCCTGCGTGCCGATATTGCAGCGATGAAAAAAAGCGGCAATCCGCAATGAACCAATCTGGCCCGGGCGCGTTGTCCGCATATCCACAGGAGCTTAAAGATGTCTGACGCCAAACCTTCCGTCCTGCGATCAAAGGCGACAAGCCTGACGCACAGCGCCCTGTTGCTGGCAACGCTGGCTTTTGCAACGGCGTCCCCTGTCCAGGCAGAGCAAGTGGGCGAAATCGGCGTAGACTGGCTTGGCAATGACATTGTCATCGAAGCCGTGGCCGACCCCAAGGTGGAGGGCGTCACATGTCATATTGCCTATTTTGATCGCGGTCTGATCGACCGCCTGCAAAAGGGTGACTGGTTTGAAGATCCGTCCAACTCATCCATTGCCTGTCGGCAGACCGGACCGATCACCGTCGGTGACATCGATCTGGATGAAGACGGTGAGGAAATCTTCAAGAGCAGCCGCTCGCTCATCTGGAAAAAGCTCATCGTCAAGCGGGTCTACGACCGCAAGAACAACACGCTGATCTATCTTTCCCATTCCAGGCAGGTGCAGGACGGATCAGCAAAAATGTCCATCTCCAGCGTGCCGCTGTTCAACACTTCGGCCAAAATTCCGGAATAGTCGAAGGCATCCAGCCTCCACTCAATTCTGCCCATTCGCACATCCTGGCGGCTCAGGCGGCGGATCGCACAACAGTTGGTTGGCGCAACGTGCTTTCGCCATTTTCCACCAGCGCACGATGCAACACGCAGATCGCATCGTCCTTCTGATCGGTGGCAATGATGAACTGCACATCGACCGGACGGCCCGACTGCTGCATGGCGATCGTGTCTATTCCCGTTTCGTCGAGCGCCACTGCACCGCGAAGCCCGGCCTGAACGCCTTCCAGATTGCGGCCGACGGCAGACACCAGCGCCACCTTGCGCACATGCACCCGCGCCGACGGGTAGGCTTGCGAGATTTCGTCCTCGACCCGGCGCACTGCCTTCAGCGAGGCATCAACATAATGGGTGATCGTATTGGCGTTGGAATTCTTCGAGACGATACGAACCTTGTGGCGGGTCAGGGCCTTAAGGATCGTCGCGTCGTATCCCTTGACGCCCACCATGTCCTGCTCGAAAACTTCCAGCGCCAGGACATTGAGGCCGGTCACGATTTCCACGCGCGGCTCGCCGCTCAATGCGGCATCAATCAACGTCCCCGGATCACCGGCGTCGAAGGCGTTGGCAACGCGCAGCGGAATGCCGGCCTGGCGCAGGGTCTTGGCTGCGCGTGGATGGATCGCCTCCATGCCCAGATTCGACAATTGGTCGGCGACGTCGAAATTGGTCTGACCAATCTTGCGCACGGATGTCGCACCGACAATTTTCGGATCCGCGCTGGACAGATGGAATTCCTTGTGGAACACCGCCTCCTGCGCGACTGTAGCCGCCGCAATACGCGCGAATGTCACCTCCGAGTAGCCGCGATCGAAAAGCCGCACAAGGCCCTCGCTGCACTGCGCGTAGCCGGTCACGATCGGCATTTCGCTTGCAAGTTCGACATCGGCCAGCGCCCGATCTATTCGTTCGTCAAGCGTCGGCTGGCTCTCGTCGCGCCAACCGGTAAGGTCAACAAACCGCGCATTCAGGCCACCCCGCTGCAGCAGCAACGCTGTCGCATGCGCCGAATGGGCCTCACCAAGACCGGACAGCAATTCGCGGATCGTCATCATGTGTTCGTTGAGCTGGAAATGCCCATAAGAGCACAGCCGCTGCAGATCGATCAGGCAGCTGCGCGCGCCCTCGATTCGCTCGCGCAGGAAATCGTCAGCGATTTTGCGGTCGGCTGGATGGCTGAGCAGTCGACCATGCACGGCGGCCATCTCCTCGGCCGCCTTGTCGAGCGCGTCACTCCAGCCAAGATGGCTGTCCGATGCGGCAAACAGACCGAAGGCACCCGGCGCACCGGTTTTCTTGTCCTCCAGCAGCAGGTTGGTGATGCCACCAAAGGCGGAAACGACAAACACACGGTTGTAGAGGTCTCCCGCCTCGTTTCGTTTCAGAAAAAGTGTATCGACCAGTTCGTCGGCACGGCTCATCGTCGTACCACCGATTTTCTCGACGGTGTGATTGCTCATGATGTTGTCCGGTACGCCGATCAGCCTACCGCCTTTTTTCCCGGGTAAAATCTGGTTCAGACAGTGGTCGAAGGGGGTGCGGCGTAAGAACCGTCCGCCTGATGCACCTCATTGCCGGTCACTGGCGGATTGAAGCAACAGGCAAGCACCAACTCTTCCTTTGCCTGCAGCCTATGCCTGTCATGCTTGTCCAGAGCATACATCACGCCCGGTTTGACCTCGTGCACTTCACCCGTCGCCAGATCCTCGATCAAACCACTGCCCGAGATGCAGTAAACGCTCTCGAAATGGTTCTTGTAGTGGAAAATATGTTCTGAACCAGGTTCAATGATCGTGATGTGGAAGCTGAATCCCATACCATCATCGGCGAGCAGCATGCGGATCGACGTCCAGCGGGCATCCGATACCGTGCGTGCGCTGGTTTTCAGTTCATTCATGTCGCGAACAATCATGTGTCACTCCTATTCTGCTGCGATGCGGTTCGGCGAAACAGCCGCCACGACTGCGTTTTCCAGGATATCGAGACCGGCGGCGAACTGCTTCATGGGAATTGTCAGCGGCGCCAGCACCTTGACGACCTCGTCCTCGGCACCTGAGGTTTCGATGATCAGCCCATTTCGGAAACATTCGGCGCATATCATTGCAGCGAGATCGCCCGACCCGACATCGATACCCCGCATCATGCCGCGACCCTTGAGCCGCGAGCCGGCAACATGCACCCGTATCGCATCCAGACGCTTCTCAAGATAGTGAGCCTTGTCTCGAACGACTGCGGCAAAGGCACCGTCGGACCAGAATTTTTCCAGCGCGACATTCGCCGTCACGAAGGCATGATTGTTGCCACGGAAGGTTCCGTTATGTTCAGCTGGCTTCCATATGTCGTGCTCCGACCTGATCAGGAGCGCCGCAAATGGCAGACCCATTCCAGAAAGCGACTTGGCAAGCGGGATCAGGTCCGGCTTGATGCCGAAATCATCAAACGAGAAAAAACCGCCGGTGCGGCCGATACCGGCCTGAATATCATCAACAATCAACAGAGCCTCGTGTTTCTTCGCGAGCCGGGCGATACCCTGCATCCATGTCTTCGACGCGGCGTTGAGACCACCCTCGCCCTGTACCGGTTCAACGATGAAGGCCGCCGGTGCGTCGTAGCCGCTGGAAGGATTGTCGAGCAGCGTTTCGATCTGCGCCAGTGTATCGGCCTCCGGGCCAAATGCGCCCTCATAGGGCATCCGCGCAATATCGCCGAGCCAGGCGCCGCCCGCGCCAGCACGTTTCGCTTCGTTGCCGGTCGCGCCAAGCGCGCCCAATGTCATTCCGTGAAAGCCGTTGGTGAAGGCAATGATGGTCTGCCGGCCGGTGACCTTTCGCGCCAACTTCATCGCCGCCTCGACAGCATTCGTGCCGGTGGGGCCGGTGAACATGATCTTGTGATCCATGCCGCGCGGTTTCAGGATCAGCCGCTCGAAGGTCTCAATGAAGGCTGCCTTCGCCTCGGTTTGCATGTCGAGGCCGTGCGCCACACCATCATGGACAATGTAGTCAATCAGTGCCGCCTTCATGTCCGGGTCGTTGTGCCCGTAATTGAGAGACGAACATCCAGCCAGGAAATCGATATAAGTGCGGCCGTTGATATCAGTCAGTGTGGCGTTTTGCGCGGATGTGAATGTGATCGGGAAGCTGCGGCAATAGCTGCGGGCTTCCGATTCACGGCGATCGAAGACAGGCGAGCCTGCCGTTGTTACGGTGGTCATGAGAACCTCTGGGGATTGGATTGCGAGTAAAGGGCTGAATTGGCCCGTCAGGCGGCCGCGCTTTCGCGGGCACCGAAAGCGCCGACAGTCACCATGTATTCTGTGTCATGGTTGCCGCCGAAATGATCGTCGCGGATAAAATGCGCATCGTGTTCAAGTGGCGCGTCCATGCGGTCTGCGAAGGCACGGAAAAGCGCCCAGCTCGCATCGTTTTTCTTGGTGATGGTTGTTTTCAAGCGCGTGACGTCGTCGCAGCATTGGCGTGAAACGAGGTCGAGCAGCATCTTCTTGGCCACGCCCATGCCGCGCGCTTTTTCAGCGACCGCTACCTGCCACACGAACAGTGTTTCAGGATCGGACGGGAGGATATAGGCTGATATCCAGCCAACAATATTGCTGTCGATCTCCGCTACAACGCACGTTTCGGCGAAGTGATCGCATTGCAGCAGATTGCAATACATCGAATTGTCGTCGAGGGGTCCGCAACTGCGGATCAGCTGCCAGATATCCGCGCCGTCTTCCGCATTCGGACTTCGCAGTGCCAGTTTGGGTTCTTTTTTTTGCTGTTCCGTGTGGGGGATGACGTCGATCTGCATAAATTTTCTTTCCTCTTTTAGCATCTGAACAATATGGTTTGATGAGAAAGTTTCAACAGTGAATGATCAGAATTTTTCTTATATTTTAATAACATTAATTTTTTCAATGGTTTAAGCGAAATATAAACACCTCAACCGTGATCCCTTGCGGAAACTTAATTCGCAATATGAAGTTTCTTTAGCGGATTCGGCTGACTCTTCATTCAGATTTCGAAGAATCAGATTGCGCTGAGGAGCGGATTCGCACATGATCACCGGATTGCAGCGTGAGAAGATGTAGATATGGAAGACCGCGCCGTTAGTTGCCTGATCGCCCTGCGCCGTGTTTTGAGCGCCGCCGATCACAATGTGCGCGCCGTGGCGAAAGTGACGGGGCTTAGCGTACAGCAGTTGATCGTCCTGCGGATCGTCGAAGACACCACCGAAATCACGCCGATGATGATCGCGCGCAGTGCAGGTGTCGCGCCGGCCACTGCGACAGCCCTTATCGAAAAACTCGCGCAGATGGACTATGTGTCACGCCGGCGCAGCGAAAGCGACCGTCGCAGATATTGGGTCTCACTGACCGAGGCCGGCAAGGCGGCATTGCATTCGGCTCCGGATCCCCTGCATCAGAAATTTTCCGAGGAATTCGCCCGCATTCCCGATTACGAGCAAGCGATGATTCTGGCGGCGCTCGAACGGGTCGCCAACATGGTCTCCATACCGGGCGAGACGCTCCCGGGTACAGATGAATCGCATGTCCTCGAGGTGTCCGAGGCCCTTGGTGCGGAGACCATAGCGCCGGCGTGATAGAAGGCCGAACAGTCCCGAACGACCACGTCAGGCGTCGGCGACTCAAGCCTTCGTTGGCGGGAAACCAAAACAGTGATGGCAATTCCCGTGCGCATGACGCAGGACAACACAGAGGACAGCAGAAGCAACCCGCAAATCGGCCTTTGCCTTTTGGTTCAATCCACTAAGCCCTGAAGTGCTTGGACAGCTTCAGGCCCTGCGCCTGGTAGTTGGAGCCCAGATCGCTGCCATAGAGCGCCTTGGGGCGTTGCAGCATGTGCTCATAGACCAGACGGCCAACAATCTGACCGTGATCGAGGATGAAGGGCACTTCATGGCTGCGCACTTCCAGCACGGCGCGGCTGCCCGAGCCACCGGCGGTCGAATGGCCGAAGCCGGGATCAAAGAAGCCCGCATAGTGCACCCGGAATTCACCGACCAGCGGATCAAAGGGTGTCATCTCTGCGGCGTAGAGCGGCGGCACATGCACCGCCTCCCTTGAAACCAGAATATAGAATTCATCGGGATCAAGGATAACATAGCCATTGCCACGCGTGTACATGGGCTCCCAGAAGTCCAGCACATCATGGGCGGCTTTCTTGTCGACATCGATCACCGCCGTATGGTGCTTGCCGCGATAGCCGGCCAGACCATCGGGGCCGCTTTCAAGGTCAACGGAAAGCGCAATGCCGCCGCCGGAAATATTGGGCTGATCCGAGGCAACCAGCACCTGGCTTTCATGCAGTGCGGCGAGTTCGATTTCATCCAGACCGGCGCTGCCCTTGCGAAAGCGCACCTGCGACAGGCGAGAGCCGGTGCGCACGACGATGGGGAAGGTGCGCGGGCTGACTTCCAGAAACAGCGGCCCGTTATAGCCAGCGGGAATCTTGTCGAATTCCTGCGCATTGTCGGTCATCACGCGGGTGAAGATATCCAGCCGCCCCGTCGAACTTTTCGGATTGGCTGACGCCGAGATTTCGTCCGGCAAGTCAAGGCTTTCCAGCAGCGGCAGAATATAGACACAGCCGGTTTCCAGCACGGCGCCTGCTGACAGGTCTATCTCGTGCAATTTCAGGCGATCGAGTTTGTCTTCGACGGTGTGTTGCGGGCCCGGCAGGAAGCTTGCACGCACCCTGTAGGCGCGGCTGCCCAAACGCAGGTCAAGGCTGGCCGGCTGTATCTGGTCTGCATCCAGATCGCGCGTTGCTTTCAGCCGTCCGGCCTCAAACAGCGCTGCAATGTCCACATCCGCCAGTATTCCCGCATTGCGCATCTCGTCGTCCTCAGCTGATTGTCGCCTATCAAATACAGCGCGGTGCAATTGACGCAAGGATAAGGGGGTTGTAAACAGGCCTTATCCCGTGGTGATTTGGCCGACCGGCTTGCTGCCACGTTAAAAAAGTCGCTAAAAGGTCGGGGTAAAACCGGCTTGCGACATTCGCGGCCGGTTTTTTATTGGGTGAACGAAAATGACAGACACGAAGAACAGCGCTCCCGCCAAAGACGATAATTCCAAGAATTGGCGCCCCGCCACGCAGATGATCCACGCGGGCATCAACCGCTCGCAGTTCGGCGAAACATCCGAAGCTCTCTATCTGACACAGGGTTTTGTTTATCCAAGCGCCGAAGTCGCTGAAGCGCGCTTCATGGGCGAAGAGGAGGGCTTCATCTATTCGCGCTACGCCAATCCGACTGTCGACATGTTTGAAAAACGCATGTGCGCGCTGGAGGGCGCCGAAGACGCAAGGGCGACCGCTTCCGGCATGGCCGCGGTTTCGTCAGCGCTGTTGTGCCAGGTCAAGGCTGGCGACCATGTGGTTGCCGCCCGCGCGCTGTTCGGATCCTGCCGCTGGGTCGTCGAGACCCTGATGCCGCAATATGGTGTGGAAACCACCCTGATTGACGGGACCGATCTTGCCAATTGGCAGGAGGCCGTGCGCCCCAATACGAAAGTGTTCTTTCTGGAAAGCCCGACAAACCCCACACTGGAAGTCATCGACATTGCAGGGGTCGCCGAGATCGCCAATGCCATTGGCGCAACCGTCGTCGTCGACAATGTCTTTGCAACGCCGCTTTTTCAAAAACCGCTCGAGCTTGGCGCCCATGTGGTGGTCTATTCAGCGACCAAACACATTGACGGACAGGGGCGCTGCCTTGGCGGCGTCGTTCTGTCCTCAAAGGAATGGATCGATGAAAAACTGCATAATTTTTTCCGCCATACCGGGCCTTCCCTTTCACCCTTCAATGCCTGGACCTTGCTGAAAGGGCTTGAAACCCTGCCGGTACGGGTGAAACAGCAAACGGAAAATGCCGCTAAGGTCGCCGACTACCTCGCCGGTCACAAGGCCATTGCGCGGGTCATCTATCCCGGACGCGCCGACCACCCCCAGGCCGATGTGGTTGCAAAGCAGATGTCCGGCGGCTCGACGCTCGTTGCCTTTGATATTTCAGGCGGGCGGCAGGCGTCATTTGCCTTCCTCAACAAGCTGAGAATCGTGGCGATTTCCAACAATCTGGGTGATGCAAAAAGCCTGATTACCCATCCGGCGACGACCACGCACAAAAACCTTGCCGAAGAAGCCCGTGCGGAACTTGGCATCTCTGATGAAATGCTGCGTCTGTCGGTCGGACTGGAAGATGTCGACGATCTGATCGAGGATCTTGATCGCGCGCTGGCATAAAGCGGTTTGCCCCTAATGTGAACCATCTGGCTGCATGTGTGGCAGCCAGATGGTTCAATCCCGATCAAAAACCCTTGCCGCAAGCACAATGCGTGACAGGGCCGTATAAAAACATATGACTGCATAAATCGTGGCAATGATCGGGAAGCTGCCGGGAAGGACGCAGAACAGGGACAGGACGAAGATGGTCTCCGTGCCCTCCGCCAGGCCGGTGGTGAAATAGATGGATTTTTCCCCTCGCATGGTGCTGCGCATATCCCGCTTTTCCGCCATGACGGCATAGGCCAGGAATGTGGAACCATTCACGTAGAAGGAGAAAATCAGCACGCTGCCGGCAACGCCGTTTGATGCGGGATCAGCCAGAATGAAGGCCAGCGGGATGACCCCGTAAAAAATGAAATCAAAGACGATATCAAGATAACCGCCAAAATCGGTGATTTTCGTGACTTTGGCAATCGCCCCATCGAGGCCATCGCAAATCCGGCTTAGAAGCAGAAGCACAAGCCCGATCCAATAGGCCTGCTGCCAAATGGCAAAAGCCGCAAGCAGCCCGATTAAGAGCCCCGCAAATGTAACGGAATTTGCCGTAATACCCAGGACAGCAACGCGCTTGCCGACCGCGTCCAGTATCGGGTCAATGCGTTTTCTGACAACCCCGTCGAGCATCGTTAATCCTCTCGTTGCAGCGCAGAAGTAGCGCCGCTGATGACATCTGCCATACGGGATTGGCCGGTTCGCTGGATAACCCAGATTGTCAGCGCTCCCGCAGCGCCGTATCAACCACAATGCATGCATCTTTCACAAGAGCACGCATTCTCACAATTGCGTCAGCCCTCGACACTGGAGCGCCGACATGGAACGAAATGATGAATAATCCGGTTTCACCTTTGAAGGTGGATGATTTATACAACATTCAGGAACAAGGGTAGGCTGGCCAAGATGTACCGGGCACAAACGCATGATATAGAAATTACGGTGGAACCGTTCTATCTGGAAAGCCAATCGGAACCGGACGACAATCGTTTCGTCTGGGGTTACCGGGTCGTCATTGTGAACCATTCCGGCCAGAGGGTGCAACTGCGTGATCGCTACTGGCGGATCACTGACGGGATGGGCCATGTCGATGAGGTCAGCGGCGAGGGTGTTGTCGGCAAGCAACCGGTTCTGGATCCCGGCGAACGTTTTGAATATACCTCCGGCTGCCCGTTGGACACACCATCCGGCGTCATGGTTGGCCAATACCGCATGGAGGGCACTGGCGGGAAATCTTTCCTCGTTGATATTCCGGCTTTTTCCCTTGATCTTCCCAATGCGGTGAGAACGCTCAATTGAGAGGTGCAATTGACCTGCGCCCGGTTTTTCTGGTCACCGGAATTCTGATCACAACCTTGGGCGTGGCCATGCTGCTGCCGGCGATCGTCGATCTGGCGGCCGACAATGACGAATGGATCGTCTTTTTCGCCTCATCAGTGCTGACGACGCTGGTCGGACTGTCGCTCTTTGCTGCCACCCGTGGCATCCCTCGCGGCCTTTCTACCCGCCAGGCGCTGCTCATGACCGTCGTCTCATGGATCTCACTGGTGGCCTTTGGCGCCCTGCCCTTTGCCTGGTCAGGCATTGTACCAAGTTATGCGGATGCGTTTTTTGAATCCATGTCCGGCCTGACAACAACCGGTGCGACAGTGATCGTCGGTCTGGACAATGCGCCGCCCGGCATATTGTTCTGGCGTGGCCTGCTGCAATGGCTGGGTGGCCTCGGTATCATCGTCATGGCCATTGCCGTTTTGCCAATGCTGCAGATTGGTGGCATGCAACTGTTTCGTGCTGAAGCCTTTGACACGGCAGAAAAAATCCTGCCACGGGCCAAACAGATATCGACCTCCATCGTCCTCGTGTTCATCGGCTTCACGATCATCTGCTGTGTTCTGTTTCTCGCTGCCGGCATGCCTTTTGATGATGCGGTTGTTCACGCCATGACAACTGTCGCCACGGGTGGCTTTTCCAACAAGGACCTGTCCATCGGCTATTACAACAGCGCGGCGATTGACTGGATCACGATTGTCTTCATGACCCTCGGGTCCATCCCCTTTGTTCTTTACGTGCATATGTTGCAGGGCCGGATACAGAATCTCATCATGGATTCGCAGGTCCGGGTCTTCCTCGGCTTCCTGGCCCTCGCCACATTGATTGCCTGGCTGATGGCTTCGCTGGGTGAGCATCATGACGGGATAGATGCCCTGCGCTATGCCGCCTTCAATGTTGTTTCAATTACAACAGGCACCGGCTTTGCAACTACGGACTACAGCCTGTGGGGCTCCCATGCGACCTCATTCTTTTTTGTCATCATGTTTGTCGGTGGCTGCGCCGGATCGACCTCCTGCGGCATCAAGATCTTCCGGTTCCAGGTGCTGTTTGAGGCGGTGCGTCAACATATCAATCAGGTCATGTATCCCCATGCCATTTTCCGGGCAAAATTCAATGGCCGCCCGATCGCTCCGAAGGTCATCGCTTCGGTGATGAGCTTCATGTTTCTCTATGTCGTCAGTTTCGGGGTCATTGCCGTGCTTCTGATCCTGACCGGCCTGGACACCACCACTGCGCTGTCAGGCGCCGGCTCGGCCATTTCCAATGTCGGACCGGGGCTTGGCACAATCATCGGCCCGGCAGGCAATTATGCCACACTCCCCGAAATGGCCAAGTGGACCCTGGCGGCCGGTATGCTGCTCGGCCGGCTGGAACTGTTCACGATCATGGTGCTGCTACTGCCGCGTTTCTGGCGGACATAAGGAATTTTTGCTGACGCGTTATCTTGTCGGTAAATGGCTGTGCCATTTACCGGAAACGCTTGGTCCATGCGGCACCGCCTCACGATTTGCACGGTTCACTGATGGGCTCTCATAGGAAAAGTGGCTCACGCTGGAGTGCGCTCACCTTGCCTGTTTCCGAACAGGCTGACGAAGGCATTGCGGATGTCGTAGCCTATGCCCATCAGGGCGGGGACCAGGAACAGCACCAGGAGTGTTGCCATGGCCAGTCCGAAGACGATGGTAATGGCCATCGGCATGAGGAACTGGGCCTGCAGGCTCTGCTCGAACAGCAAGGGCAACAGGCCGCCGATGGTTGTCAGCGATGTCAGCAGAACGGCCCGCAGGCGGTCGCGGCTCGCTCCGGTCGCAGCAGCCTCCAGATCGTCACCTTCAGCCAGGCGTTCATCCAGCCGGGAGACCAGAATGATCGAATCATTGACAAGGATACCGGCAAGGCCAAGCAGACCGATAAGTGACAGAACGGTCAATTGCACGCCCAGCAACCAATGGCCGAAAACCGCTCCGACGATGCCGAAGGGTATGATCAACATGACCGCCAGAGGCCGCCAGTAGCTGGCGAAGACCCAGGCAAGGATGATGTAGATGACCGAAAGGGCAACGATCAGGCCAAGTTGCAGATCGCCAAAGGCTGTCTTCTGTTCCTCGGAGCGGCCGCCATATTCATAGTCCACACCATATTGGGCCGCAATTTCGGCAATCTTGCCGCCGGCTTCCAGTTCTTCCATGACCCCGTCCGTCGTATTGACGTCGCTGTCGATATCGCCGGTAACGGATATCTTGGTCTTGCCGTCCTTGCGCGAAATGAAGGCAAAGCCCTGGCGCTCCTGCAGGGAGGCAACCTCGGTCAGGGGAACGAATTCACCTGACGGGCTCTTCAGTTCAAAATTGCGCAGAGCGCCGGTGCCGCCGGTGCGCATCAATTGCGATACACGCACGGTGATCTCATCGTCACCGCTGGCAAAACGGAACGGCACCTGACCGTCAAAAGCATTGCGCAACTGCCGTCCGATACTGTCCGCCGTAAAGCCGAGAGCAGCTCCACGCGGCAGCATCTCGATGACCAGTTCCGGCTTGCCATAGGGCAAATCGTCATCCGTGCCTGAAACGCCGGCTATGCCGCCCAGAACCGGAATGATCTGCGTCGCCGCCTTTTTCAGATCGGCTATCCTGTCACCGCGCAATTCGACATCAATATCGCGTCCAGGCGGCCCGCCACGCGATTGAAAGACCGAAAAGCGCGAAACACCAGCCACCTTTGGCGCGGCTCTGGTCCAGGCGCGAACGATATCGGGCGTGCGCACGGTGCGGTATTCGGAGGAGGTCAGCTGCACCTTGATGGTGGCGCTGGTTCCGCCAAAACGGCTTGCCTTGCTGAACATCACGAAGATGGCCTTGGCAAGCTCTTCATCACCGCCGGTCAGCTCCTTTTCGATCTGCCGGAACGCGCCTTCAATCTTTGCAACTGCCGCAAGCGCGTCCTCTTCGGGAAGGCCCGCCATGAAGGAAATATTGCCGCGGATGTTTTCCGCTTCCGGCGACGGGAAGAAGACGAATTCAACCCGCTTGCCCTGGATGAGCCCAAGGACGAGAACCAGAACAAGACCGGCGGCGATGGAAACGGTCACGTAGCGCCAGTTGAAGGCGAGTTTTACCAGCGCATTGAAGGGCACATCGCGAAACCAGCCGAAACTGCGGTCAAACCAGCGGCGATATCCACTCGTCTGATCCACAATGCCGCTTTGCTGCCGCGCCAGGGCCGTTTTTTTCTTGCGCCTGAAGATGATGGCTTCCACCAGCGTCGCCAGAAGCAAGGCCCCACCGGCAACCAGAAGCGCACGCATCGGCGCGGCAAGAGCGTTCAACCATGCCAGCCAGACATGGAAGAGCGACCCGTCGGGCAGAAGTTCATCCATGTGCAAATGCGGTGACGCCAGCAGGCTGGCCACGACAATCAAGACGAAGGCCAGGAAAAACTGACGCCAATAGGACCAGCGCGGGCTGGATTGTCGTTCAAGCGCGTGGGCCAGATGGCCGGGCAGCACATAAAAACATTCCAGCAGACTGGCAATGATCACGGCAATCACCACCAGGGGCAAAACGCCGATGATCTGTCCGATCGTATCACTGATCAGCAGGATCGGCGCGAAGGCAGCGAGCGTGGTGCTCATGGCGGCAATGACCGGCTTCAACATCATGCCGACACCGTTTTCAGCCGCCATCATGGGCGTGTCGCCCATTTCCAGCCTTGTATTGGTGTGTTCTCCCACCACAATGGCATCGTCGACGATAATGCCGAGCATCATGATCAGGCCGAACAGGGAAATCATGTTGATGGACTGGCCGGACACAAACATGAAGCCAATGGTCGCCAGCAGCGCCACCGGGATCCCGGCGGCCACCCAGAAGGCGATACGCCCGTCAAGAAAGATGAAGAGGATCACCACAACCAGAACGAGGCCGCTCAGACCGTTCCTGACCAGCAGCATGATTCGGTCGATCAGCGCATCGGAAGCCACTTCATAGGTCTTGATTTCGATATTGTGCGGCAATTGCGGATGCAGTTCTTCCAGATAGGCATCCAGAATGGCTGCGGTGCGCAATGTGTCTGCCGAGGCCGCGCGCCTGACATCGATTTCAATGGCCACATTGCCGTCGACAAATCCCCGCGTCGCGTCATTGTCATAGCCCTCACGAATGGTGGCGATATCGCTGAGACGTACCTTTTCACCCGACGAGAAGGACAAAACCTCCATGTTGCCCAGCGCTTTGGGCGTCTTGGCATCGGCCAGCGCCCGCAATTGCCGCTCAACCGCACCGGAAAGACTGCCCGACGGCAGGTCGCGGCTGTTGCTGGTGATGGTGGATGAAACGTCGTTGATGGTCATCCCGAGGCGCCGCAATTCCCGCTCGGGAATATCGATCTGGATTTCCTGGTCGCGCAGCGCGGTAAAATCCACCTTGTCGATGCCGCGGGCAATCAGGTCATCACGGATGCGTTTGGCCCATTCACGCTTGATCGGCTCGGGGGCGCTGCCGCCAACGGACACACTGGCCACCCGATCAAAAAAGCTGGACCGCGATACCGTCGGCGTTTCAGCGTCAGCAGGCAGGGTGCTGACCCCCTTGACGGCCGTTTCCACTTCCGACAATGCCTTTTGCATGTCCGTGCCGTCTTCGAATTCAAGCGCGATGGAGCCGGAGCCCTCACGCGCTGTCGACGTCATCTTGTCGACACCGTCGATATAGCGCACCTCCGGCTCGATCACGGCCAACAGATTGGCCTCGATATCCTCGGCGCTGGCACCCGACCAGGTCACGGCAATATTGACATTTGGCCTGTCCACGGAGGGGAAAAACTGGGTGTTGATCTTCAGCATGGAGAAGACGCCGATCAGGATCATCAACATCATCAGAAGGTTGGCGGCATTGGGATGGCGGATGAATGTGCGCACCAGCCCACCGGACCCGCGAATTTCACCTGCGGCGTCTTCAATCACCTTGCGCACCATGTCAGCTTCCTCCGGCAGAAGCGGGCGCCATTTTACCAGGCTTGCCGTCCGTGCCTGCAGCTGCGTCTCCCGGTTGGCGCACCACAACACCTTCGTCGGCCTGGGTCAGATGTGTTGTCATGACCTGATCGCCCGGCTGCAAGCCATCAGCAACAATAATGTCCTCACCGTCAAAGGCCGCAACCTTGACGGTGCGGCGGGCAAGTTTGCCCTCTTGCACAACAAACACATCAGCGCCGTTGTAAAGGGCCGTCTCCGGCAGTCTGTAGGAGTCGGGATATAGCCTGTCGGGAACAACGACTTCGACGAAGGCGCCGGGACGCAATTGTACCGCTGCGCTGGTCGGATCAATCAGCGCGACAAGCTCAACGCCGCCGCGACTGGAGGCGATCTCGGCGGCAATCCGATCAATATGTCCGGCATATTCATAGCTGCTCAGGCCAACGACCCAGACGACCTTGGTGGATCGCCCAATCAGCGGATCGGCGTCTGTTGAGATGCGGCCATATTGCGCGTCCGTCAGCGTCAGGCGCACCTCCATGGCCTTGTCGTCATATAAGGTGGCAACCACATCAGCGCTGCTGACATAGCGTCCGGGTTCGGCATTTGCAGAATTGACCACACCGGAAAAGGGCGACCGCAAAACGGTGTTTTCCAGATTGCGCTCCGCCTGCTCGACCTTCCAGCTGAGGCTGTCGATATTGGCGACCTGTTGTTCACGCTGCGCCTGTGCGATAAGCTGGTTGTTGCGGCTCTGGCTGACCGACTGCTCGCGCTGTGACACGATCAGCCGCCGGTCTTCCACCTGTTTCTCGGTCAGATTGCCGCTGGATACCAGCGATTGCGCCCGTTGCAGATCGCTCTGGGCGAGCTTCAACTGCGTTTGCGCACCCAGCAATTGTTCCTTCTCCGCAACAATACGTGCCTCGATCTCCGTCAGCGAGGCCTGTGCCTTGGCCAGATTTGCCTTCGCCTCGGAAAGGGCGCCGCGATAGTTGAAAGGATCGATTTCAAGCAGAACATCACCCTTGGTAACGGGAGATCCGGCTTTCAGATCCGCATTGACCGTGATGATTTCACCATTGACCAGCGGGCGCAGTTCGACCGAACGGGCGGCCTGGACTTCACCATAGACCTGCAGGGCAGGTCTGTTGTCCTGAGGCTGGGCAGGAAGGGTTTCCACCGTATAGATGGTTGGTCGAACCGGGCGCGGCTCGCGGACTGCCCTGGTATCGATCAGGCGGTTCATCGCGGCATAGGAGCCGACCAGCACGGCCAGCATCAACAGGGTTTGCACCACGACACGGCCACTGCGCAGGAATGGCGATTTTTTTGTTGTGTTCTGCGCGCTCGGCGCCTCGCCATTCGACACATCCGCGTTCTGCTCGTCCTTGATCGAATTCAGCATCCATGCAACTCCGGCTTGGCCCACAGTCTCTCAATATGGTATCGGACAGAAAACGTTAAAGATGTGTCATTATTGGGAACATGGGCCGTTTTGCCTGAAAGGAAAGCTTCTGCATGCACGTTGCAGCGACGACAGGTGCAATTGTGTACGCTATTCTTTGATCTCGCCCGGATCAAAACTGTAGCTGCTGGAACAGAATTCACAATTGACCGTGATCTGCCCATCCTCAATACTTTCAGTGATTTCGTCTTCAGCGAAACCGGCAAGCACAGACTTGATCTTGTCGCGTGAGCAGGAGCAATTGTCGCGCACATCGACCGGGTCGAAGACACGCACGCCGCGCTCGTGAAACAGCCGGAAGAGAAGCCGTTCCGAACCGACCTGCGGATCGGCCAATTCGTCATCGGCGATGGTTCCCATCAGCATTCTGGCTTCCTGCCAGTCGTCATCTTCGTCCGGTTCGCCTTCTTCGAAATCGCCGGGAATATCGCCCCCGGGCAGATCCGTCACACGCATGCGATCAGGCGATTGCGGCAGGAATTGCAGAACGACACCACCGGCGCGCCAATGATGCTCCTGCTCGCCGTTGCTGTTGGGCACGAAAAGCTGGGCCGCTGCCAGCCGCACCTCCGTCGGAATCTGCTCCGACTGGCGGAAATAGGCCCGGGCAATCTCTTCAAGGGTTGCGCCGTCAAGCTCGACAATGCCCTGATAGCGCTGCATGTGCACGCCCTGATCAATGGTGAAGGCGAGCACGCCTTTGCCCAGCAGTTCATGCGGCTCCAGCCGGTTCTGAGCCACCGCTTCGGCTAGGGCTTCTTCATCAAAGCGGGCATAGGCGCGCATGCTGTCAGGCGACGAAAAATCGGCAACCAGCAGGTCCACGGGGCCATCGCTCTGGGTCTGAACGATGAATTTTCCGGCAAATTTGAGCGAGGTGCCGAGCAGAACCGTCAGCGTGATCGCTTCGGCCAGCAGGCGGGCGACAGGTTCGGGATAATCATGACGCCCCAATATGGCATCAAGCATCGGTCCGAGTTGCACGGCACGACCGCGCGCATCCAGCCCTTCCACCTGAAAAGGCACGACCTGATCATCACCGGCGTAGCCGATTTCTCCAAGGTTCATGTTGTCTGTCATCATTCGAATTGTCTTTTCAGAGCCATCTAAAGCCGGTCGAAACACCAGGCTAGAATGCTTTTCTGTGCGTGAAGTCTGTTTTCAGCCTCGTCAAATACCACTGATTGTGGCCCATCTATGACGTCGTCGGTCACTTCTTCGCCGCGATGGGCCGGAAGACAATGCATGAAGAGCGCATCGGGATCAGCCTTGGCCATGAGATCGGCATTGACCTGATAGGGCTTGAAAATATTGTGGCCTCGGGCGCGCTGTTCCTGTCCCATCGACACCCAGGTATCGGTAATGACGCAATCGGAACCGGCCACCATGGCCACCGGGTCATGCGACATGGAGACCACGCCACCATTTTCCCGGGCCCAGTCGAGATATTGCTTGGAGGGCTCAGAACCTGCGGGTACGGCGATATTCATGTGATAGCCAAACCGGGCAGACCCTTCAATCAGCGAATGCAGCACATTGTTGCCGTCACCGACCCAGGACAGCGTCTTGCCTGTGGCCGAGCCGCGATGTTCCTCAAAGGTCATGACATCCGCCATGATCTGGCAGGGATGGGTATCGTCGGTCAGACCGTTGATGACAGGCACTGTGGCATATTTTGCCAGTTCCACCAGCCGCTCGTGATCCGTCGTGCGGATCATGACAGCGTCCACATAGCGCGACAGAACGCGCGCCGTATCGGCGATGGATTCAGCATGACCCAGTTGCATTTCCTTGCCCGACAGGAGAATTGTCTCACCACCGAGCTGGCGCATGCCGACATCGAAGGAAACCCGGGTGCGGGTTGAAGGCTTCTCAAAGATCATCGCCAGAACCTTGCCCGCCAGGGGCTTGTCGGCGGTTCCGTTCTTTGTCGCTGTCTTGCGCAGATGCGCATGATCGAGAATGTCGCGCAGCTCATTGCCGGCAACAGCGGAAAGATCAAGGAAATGACGAGGGCCGCCATTGGATGTCATAGCAGTTTTCCTTGTGAAGGCAGAACGGTTGCAACCATGCTGCCGCGTTTCAGGCCTGTTTGGCCAAATTGGCGGATACGATGGCGGCGGCGGCATCAATTCTTTCGAGACCCATGCGGGCTTCCTCGGCAGTGATGGTCAGGGGTGGCAGCAGGCGCACGACATTATCGCCTGCGGGTACGCCCAACAGGTGCTGATCGCGCATGGCCACCTGCAATGCACTGTTGGGACATTTGCATTTTATGCCCAGCATCAGGCCGGTGCCGCGAATTTCTTCCACCACATCGGGATAACGGTCTGCAATGCTGGCAAGCCCCTGGGTAAAGATCAATCCGACATCACGGATATTCTGCAGGAAACCGTCTTCCAGAACGACATCCAGCACGGCATTGCCCACGGCCATGGCCAGCGGATTGCCGCCAAAGGTCGTTCCGTGCGTCGCCACGGTCATGCCGCTGGCAGCATCTTCCGTCGCCAGACAGGCGCCCAGCGGAAATCCGCCGCCAATGCCTTTGGCAATGGCCATGATGTCAGGCGTAATTCCGGCCCATTCGTGGGCGAACAATTTGCCTGTCCTGCCGACGCCGCTTTGCACTTCGTCAAGTATGAGCAACAGTCCGTGTTCGTCGCAAAGGGCGCGAATATCCTGCAGCCATTGTTTTGGTATCTGGCGAATACCACCCTCGCCCTGCAAGGGTTCGATGAGGATCGCGGCGCTATTGTCATCAATCGCCGCACGCAGCGCATCAAAATCACCAAAGGGCACCTGATGGAAGCCTGCGGCCTTCGGACCGAAGCCTTCCAGATATTTTGCCTGCCCACCTGCAGCAATGGTCGCCAGGGTCCGTCCGTGGAAAGCGCCTTCGATGGTGATGATACCGTAGCGATCGGGCTGGCCCTTGTGGAAGTGATAGCGTCTGGCGGTCTTGATCGCGCATTCAAGCGCCTCGGCGCCGGAATTGGTGAAAAATACCCGGTCGGCAAATGTTGCCTCGGTCAGACGGTCGGCAAGCCGGGTCTGTTCGGGGATTTCATAGATATTGGACAGATGCCAAAGCTTGTCGGCCTGGTCTTTCAACGCTGCGACCAGGTGGGGATGCGAGTGGCCGAGGGAACTGACGGCGATGCCCGTGGCGAAATCCAAGTAGCGATCGCCGTCTTCGGTGATCAGCCAGACGCCCTCGCCGCGTTCGAAGCGTAGGGGAATGCGCATATAAGTGCCAAAGAGCGACGAATGATCAGACATGGCTCTCAATCTCCCAATGCCAAAGCGCTGGCTCCCAATGCCACAGCGTTGGCCGCGTTGTTGGACGAAACTCTGACCCGGACTGGCTGGGTCAACCGGAAAAACAAATAGCTGCCCCGAAAGGCAGCCGCTCATTTACCTTTATACTGGCCATCGCCATCAATCAACAGCCTCGAAATGCGGGTTGAGCGAACGGAAGTTCGGTCATTTTTCCTCATTTCGAGTCAAAAATGGATGCAAGTTGGGGAAAACCCAAAAAAGGATTCCCCTTGATTCGCGGGACTCTTGTCACCGAGTCCCGCGATCACTAGGTTAGGGACAAGATTTTGGACTGCATGCGGCGGACCTGACGACTCTTAAATGATCAAACAATGATCACATATTTCGGTGCCGGAATGAATTCGGCAGTCGTTGAAGGATTCGGCCATCAGCATGTTAATAACAGAGGTGTTTGACCATGAGTTGGACTGATGAACGCGTAGACCGGTTAACGAAACTGTGGGCAGAAGGCCTCAGTGCCAGCCAGATTGCAGCGGAACTGGGCGGTGTCACCCGCAATGCAGTGATCGGCAAGGTTCACCGGCTGTCCTTGCCCGGTCGTGCGAAATCCGGCGGCACCAGCACATCGCGCAGCAAACGGGCAGCCCCGTCTGCACGCAGCAGCAGCTCCACCACATACGCTTCGCGCACAACGACGACGACAACGACCCGCAGCATGCCCCGCTCGAGCGGCGCGACGGCGCTCAAGCAGGAAATTGTCACGGATGCGGTGGCCTATGTGGACACCCGCCCGGTTGACGATGTTGTCATTCCCATCTCGCGGAAGCTGCCGCTGACGGAACTGACCGAAAAAACCTGCAAATGGCCTGTCGGCGACCCGATGCAGGAGGATTTTTTCTTTTGCGGTACTGATTGCGATGAGGCAGCCCCCTATTGCAGCTACCATTCGAAACTGGCCTTTCAGCCAGCCAGCGAGCGCCGACGCGCCCGGTGAACGTAAAGACGGTGAACGTAAAGATCATGCGCCTCGGGTGAGCGCGCTTGCATCGACAGTATTTAAAGGCGGTTCATTCGGAACCGCCTTTTTTATTGCCCCAGCTGGAGGGCGCATCGTCATTTGCCGCTGTTCCCCCAAGCAGGACCGGCGCCATGAATGTCAGGATCACCAGCCGCCAGACATGATGGGCGGCGACAAATGTCGGGTCGGCATGCATGATGAGGGCCATGGCCGCCATGGATTCAACACCCCCGGGCGCAAAGGCAATCAGCACCTGCGGCAACGGCAGGTCAACAAATTGCACAAGACACAGGGCAAAGAAGATGGTCACGGCAAAGGCGATGAGGGTCAATGTCAGCCCGGCGACAAATGCCATGCGCAGCATGGCGAGCGATACGCCCGAAAACCGGCTGCCGATCATGGCGCCCATGATGACGAAAGCTGGCACTGATGCCCATTGCGGGACAAGCCCCTCAACAAGGCCGGTCAAATGGGTCGAAGTCGACAGCAGCATACCGCCCAGCAGAAGGGCCGCCGGCACTTTGAATCGCAACAGGACCAGCCCCAGCAGCAATGCAAGGGAAAAACTTGCGACCAGCACCAGCGGGTCCATGCCGAGTCCGGGCGGCGCCGGGTGAAACACATCGTAGCCCATCATGCCGACGGCGAAGGGCACCAGCAGCGTCAGCGCCAGAACCCGCGTGCTTTGAACCACGCTGATCATCGCAATATTGCCGCCTGATTGCGTTGAAAGCCCCAGAATGTAACTCAGATGCCCCGGCACCGAAGACAGGATTGCAGTTGCCCGATCCTGCTTCCACAGGCGTCTGAGCGCCGTTTTGCAAAGAATGAAGATCATCACGACGCTGGCGGCCAGAAACAGGAAGCTGACAGGCCATTGGGCTGCCGTTTGATAGACTTCCGGCGTAACCCCCGTGCCCAGCGACAGGCCGATGATGACAAAACAGCCATTGCGCAGGATGATAGGTGGCACCTCCAGGCGCAACCCGGTCAGTGAAAGCAGCATCACCAATAATGACGGACCGGTCAGAGCCGGCGCCGGAAAACCAATCCATCGCGCCAGCGCAAAACCTGCGAGCCCCGCTGCAAGTGTCAGGATTGTCGTTTTGAATGTGTCGGTATTGGTTTTCATGGCTGCATTGGAACTAGCCGCATTTGCCCCCTGTGTCAGCCCCATTTCAAAGGCGATCAGGAAAATTGGCATTTCACCCTGGTGTTCATCTGTTGCAGCGATTTGCCAGGCTCATGGATGCCCGGAACCGTCTTTGGGTTTTGGCTGCCTGACGGGTTTCTGCAGGGCGATTGTGTTTCCGATCAGCACAGGCGGTCTGTAGGCATGCTCTTTCAGCTGCAGCAATTGCTGCCAATCAGGGCACCGTCATTTCTTTTGCCATGACAAATTCAACGGAGCATTCCGCGCACTCCTCGGCATCTGGTGGCTCCCATAGCTGCGAAGCCACGACAAAGACGTCTTCAGAAACCTCCATGGAGAAGGTCTCGCCCTGGTCCAGATTGCGCTGTTGAACCCTCTGCCACCGGTCTTCAGACGGGGCATCAAGGATATAGAGCCGATAGTCAAAGCCGGCCTGTTCCATGCGGCGACAAAAAGCCTTCCGGTCTTCGCTGCGCAGAAGACCGAGTTCCACGATGGCGTGGTTGTCACTGTCCAGAAGACCAACGGCCAATTTCCATATCTGATCGATGCAGCGTTTTTTCCGTTCGGCATACCAGGGCCAGATGTCGTCCTCCGGTCGATCAGCACTGAACAGGCGGACCATCCAGTCATCCAGCACCAGCGGCGGTGTTTTGTATTGGCGACCGAGCTGATGGGCAAAGGTCGTCTTGCCAGCGCCCACCGGCCCTTCGATGATGTGAACCATTGGCATGGCCGGAACTCCAAATTTGTCTGCAAGGTTCTTATCACCATGAGCGCCAAACAGAAATATGAGCTGAAAGCAGCCATTCGGTGCATGGTTGATTGCGGCAAAGGTTTTCGCCATCGCGCCCTGAGTAACGAACGCAAGGCATTCATGAGGAGCGCGCATTGTGGTAAGGGAAATTTATGAGCACTCCATCAATCTATCAATTTGTTGAAAACAAACTTGTCAAACACGGCGTCAAAAAGACCAAGGACGGCCTTCTCATTTTGAGCGACAAAGACCTGTTCAAATTGTTTGTCGATCTTGAACGCGCTGCGAGGGCAGCAAATTTTGATCGTGTCCAATCAGCAACCCACGCGATTGAAAACCACGTCGTTTCAATGGGAAAAAGACACTTGATGGCGTTCGTCTATATGTATATTCGATTTTCAGATTGCACACCCAAGCGAACAGAAGCCGACGAATATCTGGCTGACGGTAGCGTGAGAAAATCGATGGTGTTTGCGCGGGCCGTTTCAGACGAAGAGAGGCTGATCGGTCTTTGGGCCAGGGTGAAAGAAAAACAACAAGGAGAAGCGTTTCTTCGCGTCGTCTACGCTGATCCGTGACAAAGCTCTTTACCACCACCCAAGTCCGCATATACGACGCAGGTTCCCGTTTCAGGGAATTCCAACGCCCGCTTATCTCCGCCCTTCACAGCCAATCTTGGCGTTGCTGTCGTCCGTCGTGCTCACCCGCGTTTTCCCGGAGGCCGAACTGAGGCGCAGCCTCGACCGGCAATGGCTTGTGTCTTCGACTGACAAGATCATCTTCGATGTGGGCGGCGCCTATGATGCAAAGGCGCCGATTTTTAACCATCATCCCTGTTGACGCGATCCGGATCGAAGAACCCGGGTAGCGCGTCATCAGGACTCGGAATGAAGGTCTTCTGCGGCGCAGCCATTCTCTGTTCGTTCACCGCAGCGGCGCCCATTGGATGGCAACCGAACCCGGTAGACCGTTCTATTGCGCTGCCAGGGGCGGGCCAGTGAAGACCTGACCGAACCCTTTTGACACTTCTATAATGCGCTCCATATCCTCCGGGATTTTAAGATCTTCAGCGACCATCGCTTCAAAGAAGCCCTCAAATCCGCCGGGCGCGACTACGACCAGAAGGCGAGCGCCATTTTCCCCCGTTACATGAAATGTATGCTCGGCCCCTTGCGGGATAAAAACCGCGTCGCCACTTCCAAGCGTCACGCGCTCGTCATTGCGCGCAAACTCTGCCGCGCCTTCGATAACATAAATCGCTTCATCGGCATCTTCATGAACATGCATACCCGGCCCGCCGGGACCGGGTGCATGGATCGCGAACATTCCCATTTTCCCCTGCGTGCCTTCCGCATCAAGCACGATATGAAACTCCGTACCGCCCCACGACAGCCGATCATGTGCGAACACGGGACTGGCCAACATTGTTGCCAGACCAACAAAAAACAGTCTTCTTGCGCAAAATAGATTTCTCATGATGTCCTCCAAAATGAATTTACCCGCCAAGCCTAGAAGCAACCGGGCTCATCCATCCAGTTCACGGTTCGGACCGGCCGGTACAGAAATTGCACTTGCGCTGCAGGCGACACCGACGGAGACTGGGGCAAAGGGAGTTCTTCATGAGCAAGACACTTTATGGCCAATTTTGCCCGATCGCCATTTCGCTGGAACTTCTTGGAGGGCGCTGGACGTTTCTGATCATCCGCGAGCTGCTGGATGGATCGAGCCGTTTTAACGACATTCACCGTGGATTGCCGATGATGTCCCGGTCGCTTCTGTCGGATCGATTGAAAAACCTTGAAACCGCAAAGCTGATCTCACGATCTCGCAAGGCAGAGTATCGGCTCACCGATGGTGGTCGCGCTTTGGAGGCGGTTATCAAGTCCATGGGAATGTGGAGTCAGGAATGGCTTCACACTGCCTTGGCGCTGGATGAGGTCGATGGCGGCTATCTGATGTGGAATATCAAGAAAAGCACGCGGTGGATCGAGGACATGGGAAGGCGTGCCGTTGTGCGGTTCGAGATTTCCGACCTGGAAGAGAAACGCCGGTTTCACTGGTTTGTCATTGAAAAAGAGGATGTCGAACTGTGCTATGTCGATCCGGGGATTGATGTAGACGTATGGATTGAGACCGACCTGCGAACAATGGTTGAAGTCTGGATGGGTTGGCGCCGGCTGACCGATGCCATTGAAAAAATGGATATTATATTGGACGGACCGCCTGACCTTGTTGACGATCCGTTGCGCTGGATCGGGCAAAGCCCATTGGCGGGTGTATCAAAACGCCCGAGCGAAGAGCGGGTTGGATATCTATTGGAAAAAGTAAGAGCGTAGACTTTTTAAAACTTTGCTACTGCGAAGAAGTTGAAGCCTTGTTGGGCTGGTTTTACGCTGATCCTGTGTATTTGTTGTGTCGTCACCGAAAGCGCACATTGGGTACGTTTTTTCCGCCAGCCAAGTCTGCCTATCCGACATTTGTTCACTTCGCAGCGAGCGTCAACTCCCGCCCAACGCGGCCGCTCACAGACAGTCGCTGCAGTGCTGTTTTTGTCCCGCTTCAATAAAACAGTTGATCTGGCAGCCATTCGCTGTGAATAGGGCCTTTGAAACACCTGTGAGCGGCCACGTCGGTTGGCTTTGATTTGCACGACCCGCGGAGTTGCCCATGCCCATCACCCATCTTGTCACCCATTCCGGCGGTTTTCATGCGGATGAGTTGCTGTCTTCCGTCGTGCTCACACATGTTTTCCCAGAGGCCGAACTGAGGCGCAGCCGCGACCGGCAATGGCTTGTGCCTTCGGCTGACAAGATCATCTTTGATGTGGGCGGCGCCTATGATGCAAAGGCGCAGATTTTTGACCACCATCAGCGCCCTGGCCCGCTGCGCAGCGACGGCCAGCCCTTCAGCTCCTTCGGTTTGATCTGGGCCCATTATGGCCGGACCTATCTGGCGGCCATGGAAGTGCCTGCCCATGACATTGAAGACATTCATACGGCCTTTGACACGAAGTTTGCGCTGCCGATCGATCTTCTGGACAATGGGGCGATTGAGCCCTCGGTGGCGGGCCCCTTGTCTGTCCTGTCTCTGCCTGCCCTTTTAGGAAGCCTGCAACCGGTGTTCGACGACACATCGCCAACGGCGGCCGATGATGCGTTTTTCACGGCGCTGCCCATAGCGCGCAGCTTTATCGAGGCCTTCATCCGCAACCTGGCGGCCAAGGCCCGCGCCCGGAGCATCGTGCTGGAGGCCATCGCCAAGGCAGGCGCATCGCCGATCCTCGAGCTGCCCATGGGCATGCCCTACCGCTCCGCCCTGGAACAGGCCAAGGCGGATCACCTGCTGTTCGTGGTCAATCCGCGCGGTGATGACTGGACACTCAATGGCATCAAGCTGTCGGATGACACCTTTGAGCAACGCGCCGATCTGCCTGCCGCCTGGGCAGGCCTGACGGATGAGGCGCTGGAAGAGGCAAGCGGCGTCAAAGGCGCCAAATTCTGCCATAACGCCCGCTTCATTGCCGTTGCCAATTCACGCGAGGCGATCATGGAAATGGCCCAACGTGCAGTGAATGCCATTCGATAGGGCAACTTTTGTTGTCACCAGCCTGCGATCAAGCGCACACAAAGTCACCCGCCAGTGCGGTGGCTGTTATCCAACCCGATCGGGGCGCCAAAACGCCGGTTCTCAGCGGACCTTGACGGTCGCGATTGACACACTATGTTTCAAAGAAAAGCCCTTTTTGCCTGTGTCTCAATCGTCTTTCCAAGGAGTTAAACCGCGATGAAAATCCGTCTCGTTTTCGCCACCGCCAGCCTGTTGGGTGCGCTGACTACACTCGCGCATGCCGATATCACGGTTTCTTCCAAAATCGACACCGAAGGCGGCCTGCTGGGCAACATAATCGCTCTGGCGCTTGAAAAGGCCGGCCTGCCGGTCGAGCGTCGCCTGCAACTGGGCGGCACCCAGGTGGTCCGTGGGGCAATCCTCGCGAACCAGATCGATATATATCCGGAATATACAGGCAATGCGGCTTTCTTCTTCAACGAAGCGGATCGTGACATCTGGAAGGATGCCAAGGCCGCCCATGCCCGCGCCGCAGAACTGGACAGCGAGCAGAACGACATCATCTGGCTGGACTCTGCACCCGCCAACAATACCTGGGCCATCGCCGTAACCGGTCCTGTCGCCGAAGAGAACGACCTTTCAACAATGTCGGAATTCGGAGCCTGGGTGGCTGGAGGTGGCACCGTCAAGCTTGCCGCTTCGACCGAGTTCGTTTCCTCTCCGGCCGTATTGCCTGCGATGCAGACGGTATACGGCTTTGCGCTTTCGCCCGACCAGACGGTCATCCTGTCGGGTGGTGATACGGCGGCGACAATTCAGGCCGCAGCGCGCGGCACATCAGGCGTGAACACGGCTATGGTCTATGGCACCGACGGCGGTGTCGGGGCAACCGGCCTTGTCGTGATGCTGGACGACAAGGGTGTGCAGCCGGTCTATGAACCCACGCCCATCATCCGCGCCTCGGTGCTGCAGGAATATCCGTCGATTCCGGATATTCTCAACCCGATCTTCGCCGGTCTGAACATGCAAACCCTGCAGAAACTCAACGGCCGCATTCAGGTCGGTGGAGAGCCGGCCGAATCCGTGGCCCGCGACTACCTTACCCAGACCGGAATTCTGGATTGATCGGGGATTCTGGACTGATCGGGCGATGAACGCAAAAGGATCCGCCGGGGCGCTTTCTGCGCCGGGGATTCTGTTTGCCGTCCTGGGGCTGGCAGCGATGCTGGCACCCTTCATGACTCTTGCCGCCAACCGCATCGTGGCTGGCGACGCCATTGTGGCCTGGCGTCTGGCTGAGCCGGGCGTTACGCTGCCCGGCCTGGTGTCCCTCGCCGCCGGACTTGCCCTTGGCCTGCTGGCTGCCTGGCCGCGGATCCGCATGGCAGGGGCAGCGCTGGGGCTGGCGGGTTTGCTCTGGTTGCTGATGGCGGGCACGCCGAACTTGCTGGCGGGAGCCGGGGAATACGCACGGGTTTCACCGGCTGCAGGGTTCTGGTGTCTGCTCGCTGTTTTCATACTGCTGATGTCAGATGCGCTTGGCAATCTTGCTCCCGGACCGCTGGCGCGCGCCGGTCTGCTCATCGCGGCACTGGCGGCGCTGACGCTTGTTTTGTGGTCCGGGGCCCTTTCGGACCTGTCGATCATGCAGGAATACGCCGGGAGAAAACCTGCCTTCATTGATGCTTTTGTGCGACATCTGGGGCTTGCCTTCGGCTCACTTGCCATTGCCGGGGTCATCGGCTTTCCGTTGGGGATCCTGTGCCACCGCCGCGCCCAACTGCGCGGCGCCATCCTGCCGGTGCTGAGCTTTTTGCAGACCATTCCATCACTTGCCATGTTCGGTCTGATGATCCCGATCCTTGGCTGGGTCGGGGAAACGGTGCCGGGTGCCCAATCCATTGGCATTGCCGGGATCGGTTTTGCACCCGCCTTTCTGGCGCTGGTGTTCTATTCGCTTTTGCCGGTGGTCGGCAACACCGTGGCCGGGCTTGCCGCTGCGCCGCCAGCAGCGATTGAGGCCGCACGCGGCATGGGAATGACCCAGCGGCAGCGCCTGCTGCGGGTCGAACTGCCACTGGGCCTGCCGGTCATTCTGACGGGGGTGCGTATCGTGCTGGTACAGAACATCGGCCTTGCCGTCATCGCCGGCCTGATCGGCGGAGGCGGCTTTGGCACCTTTGTCTTCCAGGGCCTCAATCAGACGGCGACCGACCTTATCCTGCTTGGTGCTTTGCCGACCGTCATGCTGGCCCTCGTGGCGGCTATCGCAATGGATATTCTCGTGGATTTGGTGCGCACGACACCGGAGGCGACCGCATGATTGAAATCGACAAGATCACCAGGCTCTACAACGGTGTACCTGCTGTGGATGCGGTGACAATGACGATCGAGACGGGCACGGTCACCGTGATTGTCGGCACCTCCGGCTCGGGCAAGACCACGCTGTTGCGCATGATCAACCGGCTGGAGGAGCCCAGTTCGGGTGAGGTGCGCATCAACGGCGAATCCACCATGACGATCAAGCCGCATATCCTGCGGCGGCGCATCGGCTATGCCATTCAGGGCCACGGGCTGTTTCCGCACCATACGGTTGCGCGCAATATCGGCGCCGTGCCGGAATTGCTCAACTGGCCTGCCGATAAAATCAGCGCGCGGGTTGATGAGTTGCTGAGGCTCTTCTCGATGGAACCTGAGACATTCCGCAACCGCTATCCCGGCGAATTGTCCGGGGGACAGCAGCAGCGTGTCGGCGTGGCGCGGGCGCTGGCGTCGCGGCCTGATCTGCTGCTGATGGACGAACCCTTCGGCGCGCTCGATCCCGTGATCAGGACCCGCGCGCAAGATGATCTGCGTCGCATCCAGAAGCAACTGGGCTCGACCATCATTCTGGTGACCCACGACATGGAGGAAGCGATCCGGCTTGCCGACCGCGTGGCGGTGATGGATTCGGGCCAGCTTGTTCAACACGGCACACCGGCTGAGATCATCACCCGGCCCGCCACGGAATTTGTCGCCGACATGGTCGGCAGGGTCGAACGCCCGCTGCGTCTTCTGTCCCTTGTGCCCGTCTCGGAACTGGTTGAAGAGGGTGCAGCAGAGGGCGAAGCGATGCCGGTCGATGCCAGCCTGCGCGACGCGCTCTCGGCCTGTCTTTGGACAGGACGCGCTGCGGTGCCGGTGGAGCAGGACGGAGTGCTTGTCGGTCGCGTGACCTTCGAAGCCATTCGCGCCCGCGCCCGGGCCCACCCATGAGGATCGGAACCTTTCTGCGACCAGCCCTGACGCTGTTGTTGCTGGCGCTGGTTCTGCGGCCCGTGTGGTTCACGCCGTTCTTCGCACCCTTCGCGCCGGCAGGCGGTCCGGTCATCTATGAACGCGCCTCTCTCCTTTCATTGTCGATCAGCCACCTGGGTCTCGTCGCGGCGGCTTCGGCAGCGGCCACGCTGGTTGCCGTGACACTGGCCATCCTGGTGACCCGTCCGTCGGGGGCGGCCTTTCTCCCGATTTCGCGCACAATCACCAATATGGGGCAGACCTTTCCGCCCGTCGCCGTTCTGGCACTGGCCGTGCCGGCACTGGGTTTTGGCGCGGGGCCGACGCTGGTGGCGCTTTTTCTCTACGGTCTGCTGCCGATCTTCGAAAACGCCATCGTCGCCCTTTCAACCCTGCCGCCTGCCACAATGGAGGCGGCCCGAGGCATCGGACTGAATCGCTGGCAGCAATTGTTGCGGGTGGAACTGCCCCTTGCATTGCCGGTGACACTGACTGGCATTCGGCTGTCCGTCGTCATTGCCCTTGGCACCGCGACGCTCGGCTCCACCGTGGCCGCCCGTACGCTGGGCGAGGTGATCATCGCGGGTCTGTTGACCAACAACACAGCCTTTGTGCTGCAGGGCGGTCTGATCGTCGGACTGTTCGCAGTGCTTATCTACGATGCTCTGGTGCAACTCGAAGCGCGTCTCGTCCGGCGCACCGGCGGCTAGATTATGTCTGGCGGTCATTGGCCAGATGGGCAAAAACCTCAGACGGCCAGAAACTGCCGCACGATATCGCGGGCGATTCTTTGCGGCCGGCGGGTATTGGCATCAATGCAACACCAGGAACTCTGCACTTCGGCTGCGATATCGTCACCGCGCCTGAAGTTGGTTGAAAATGAAGCCCGGGACCCGCGCGTCCCGGTCGCCGTGACCAGGGCATCCACCTGGTCATTCAGCAAAAGCGGCATGCGGTAGACGATCTCATGTTTGAGCGCCACCCAGAGAAGCCCTTGCTGTGCATCAGCGGAAGAGATCTGCCGCCAGTAATGGACAACGGCCTCCTGCACCCAGCGCAGGTACACGGCATTGTTGACGTGGTCCATGTCGTCGATATCGCCGGGCGCGATCTCTATCCGGTGCAGGAATGTCGGTGTCTGTGTCAGGGTCATATTGGTAAAATGGGGCTGCAGGTGGCGCGATACAATGCGCATCTGCATGGCTGGAGGCGTTGACTGGCGAACTGATGACACGAATGCGCCGATTGTCTGCAAATCAATTGTTCTGATCGAATGGCTTCTGGCTGCCGATCCGATCCTGACCGGCCGGCATGCAAGACGTGGTGCTTCGGACGAATACGCACATTGAGCCGATCACGTGGCGCAGGGACAGTGCCACGTCGGCTGTGCGGCCAAACGTGAACAGCCCCTCCCCGCCATCATCAGTCCGGCTCTTGCGACAACAGCCAGGGCACGCACGCCATTCTCAATCCTTTGCAGACGTCAGGTCCTGCCCGGCTGCCTCCGCGTTGGAGCGATCCGAGTTCAGCTCAGCCTGGTTGGCAGCCAGAGCAGCGGTCTCGGGTGTCGAGACGCGCGCCATCGGGGAGGCCTGAAAGCTTCCCTTGTCGGCCTGCGCCACAGCCGGAGCGTATCGCAGGCGCACCAATGCATAGAGGATCAGGACGATATGGGCAGAGCCGGTGATCATGAACAGGCTGGGGGCGCCAAAGCCGGTCATCGTCAGACCGGCGACGGTCGGGCCGACAATCGAGCCAATCCCGTAGACCAGCAGGAGCCCGCCGCTCACCTGAATATAGGTGCCGGGTTCCGCATGGTCATTCGCATGGGCGACGATGACCGGATACATGGCAAAAACCGTGGCGCCGAAAAGACCGGCCAGGGACAGGATGATCAACGGATTGACAAAACCGCCAAAGACGAACAGCCCGTCGGCTGTCAAAGCGAAGACGGCAATCGCGATCAGCACAAGCCGGCGGTCCAGCTTGTCGGAGGCGATGCCCACGGGGATTTGCGACAGGGCGCCGGCCAGAATGGGGATACTGGCAAAAAGGGCGATGTCACTCAGCTCCAGCCCGATCCGCGCCGCATAGACCGCCGCCAGGGTTCCGAAGGCCGCGTTGGAAACGCCGACCATCGCCACGGCGACAAAGGCAATGGGCGAGTTCCTCCACAGACCCCGCAGGTTCAGCGATACGCTGGTCAAGGGTTTCGGCGTGGAGGTCGCCGACATGGCTGTCGGCAGCAGCGCCAGGCAATAGACCATCGCTGCAACAACAAAAAAGAGATAACCACTTGCGTCGCCAAGCGTCAGGGACATCTGGCCCGCAGTGGTCGCGGCCAGATTGACCATCGTATAGATGCCGAAGACGCGGCCGCGCGAGGCGGCGGCTGTGCGTTCATTGAGCCAGCTTTCGACAATCATGGCGGCCCCTGCAAAACAAAATCCGGACAAGGCCCGCACCGGAATCCACACCCAGGGCTTGATGAAGATCAGCGACAGGAGCACGGCGATGGCCGCCAGCGCGCACATGGCGCCAAAGGCCCTGATATGGCCGACACGCGCCACAAGGGACGGGGTTCGCAGGCAACCGGCCACATAGCCAATCGCCCAACCGGTTCCCAAGAGACCCAGCGAAGCAGCCGTGAAACCTTCGGCTTCGCCCCTGATCGGCAGGATCAGACCGTTGACGCCACCGGCAAACAGCAAAAAAGCCGATCCCATCAAAAGTGCAGCTAGCGGCAGAACACTCTTCATCATGGTTTTAAAATTCTTTCGTCCTGGGGACCCGATATCCGGCGATCCCCCACTTTGGAGAATGCGTCCGTGTGTGCTGCGCTGCCCAATCCTATCCCATGGGCGTTGAACTCTGCCGCTTCATTCAGGATGATCGCTGGTTAGCCCGATCAAGCTACGCGGCAGGCTTTGCAGTCGTCTCTACGCCATTGCTCCAGCCTGTTGCAAGTATGTTGGGCGGAAATGCGGCTGGGTGTCTGGACATTGGCCGCGCGGGTTGGCGTTGAAGGCCTGATCCGGGAGCGCTTCATTCACGGGCTGCTGCTGCATCGCCAGCCAGAATAGCCGGCAATTCCTGCTTCAAAAAATCCAGAAACGCTTCAAACGCCGGCAACAACCCTCGGCGCGATGGCATCAAGAGGCTGATCTGCGGCAGGCCCGCTGTCCAACCCGGCAAGATGCGCACAAGCGATCCGGCTTCCACCTCTGGTCGGCAAACGTAGGATGGCAGGGCGACAAGCCCCAGGGACAAAGCCGCCGCATTTTTGAGCGTGGACATGTCATCACTGGCAAAACGCACCCGGTAAGGGACGGATGCGCTTTGCCCATCACCATCGGTCAGCAGCCATTGGTGCGTGGCCCCGGGTCGACCAAGCACCAGGGCCGGGTGATTGGCCATCGCGGCAGGATCGTCATATTGATGCAAAGTGTCATGGTAATCAGGCGAACAGAACAGGTGCCATTCCACACGCGCCAGTCGCACCTGGATCAAACTCGAGTCAGGCAGCGTGTCCACATGCCCGCGGATTGCGACGTCAATCCCGCCTTTGATCAAATCCTCCATCTGGTTTGAGGCCCGCTGAACCACCGTCACGCCGGGATTGTCCTGCAAGAAGCGCGGCAGGATCTGATCGAGGCCGAACTGTGCCATTCCCAGGGAACAGGAAACTGTCACGGTCCCTTCGATCCTGTTGGTTTTCCGGCGGATGGCCGTTTCGGCGATTTCAAATCGCGCCAGGGCGTCCTGGGCGTAACCAAAATACTCCTTGCCAACCTCTGTCGTCGTGACGATGCGCGATGTACGCTGCAAGAGGCGTACACCGAGGTGATCCTCAAGCTGCCGCACGCGGCGGCTGAGACGCGACTTCGGGATGTTCAGTGACCGCGCGGCGGCAGAAAAGCCCCCCTTTTCAACAACCTGCACAAAATAGAACGCGTCGTTGAGGTCCATACCTATCTCCTCCTATTGTTCCATGAATAGAACGATAGGTTCTGATATTGACCGATTTTCGATCCATTGTCTCGCTCATATATTCAATTCAGCAAAAGCGAGAGATGACATGAACACGCAACATAGCGACAAGCGCGCAGGCGTCCCCTGCGAAACCTATACACAAAGTGACGGCCGCGCGATCAAGATAGGCGACGGTTTTGAGGCGCAAAGTTATCAGCACGCGGATTTCCAAGGGCTGATGGATCCGCTGATCATGGTTGATCACTTCGTCATGACGCAGCCCACCTTCGGAACACATGCCCATGCCGGGCTTTCCGCGGTCACACTCATGTTTGAGGACAGCAAAGGCGCATTCCGCAACCGCGACTCACTTGGCAATGACCTCGATCTGGCGCCCGGTGATCTGTATTGGTTCAAGGCCGCGCGCGGCGCCATTCACAATGAAGCGCCCCGTCCCGATGCAAGGACCCACGCCTTGCAGGTCTTCGTCAACTTGCCAACCGACAAAAGGCATGATGCCCCGACAGCCTTTCACCTTGCGGCCAAAGACATTCCAAAGCTGCCAGGGGACCACGCTACCGCACGGCTCGTCCTTGGTGAAAGCAACGGTGTCACGGGTGCGGCAGCGCCAGACATCCCATTGACGCTGCTTGATATAGACATGCAGGCCGGCGGCCAGTTCACACACCACGGCGACGGCCACCACCACGCCTGGATCCTCGCCATCAAGGGCATATCCACAGTGACGTGGAACGCAGGTTCTGCCGATCTGCAACCCGGCAAAGCCATCGCCTTTGCAGGCGCCACTGACATCTCATTTTCCTCGGAAGCGGGGGCACATGCCGTCCTGTTCCGAGGCCACCCCCTTCGCCAGGCTTTTGTCCAACGCGGCCCATTTGCGATGGGCAAAGTGGCCGAGCTTGACGCAGTCGAGGCTGACTATCGAGCCGGTCGCCTTGGATCAATTGACTGAACCCGACACCACTGAAAACCAACCTGGAGAAGAGAAGACCATGACCCATTTGAACAACCCCGCTCCCCTGAACCGTGACAATGCCGCCGTCGTCTTTGTCGACAATCAGGTCGGCCTGATGACGGGCATCCGCGACTATTCGATCGCAGAACTCAAACACAACATCGTCGGCCTGGCCAGGGCCGCAAAAGCCCTCGGCCTGCCTATTGTCGCAACCACCACATCGTCACAGACACTGTGGGGCCCTGCCATTCCGGAACTGCAGGAGGCTCTGCCAGGGCAAAGCTTTATCGACCGGACAACGGTCAACGCCTGGGACGATCCAAGAGTGGAAGCGGCCATTCGCGCAACCGGGCGGAGCAAACTGATCTTCGCTGGTCTTTCCCTAGAAGTTTGCGCCGCCTTTCCCGCGATGCGGGCCGTGCGCGAGGGTTTTCAGGCCTATGTCGCCGTGGATGCCAGCGGCACCTTCAACAGGACAAAGCGCGAGACCGCCTTGGTCCGTTTGACCCAGGCCGGTGTGATCGTCGCCGATGGCGCAAGCCTGATGATCGAAATCCTCGCCGACAATGCCAGCAATCAGGCCGGTGATGTCTACGGCGCCCTGGGCATGGATTGGTCGATCCTTGTCGGCCAGGTCCGTGAGAGTGCTTTAAGCCTGTCTTGATTGCAGATCGCAGGGTCAGGTCCACCTGATCCTTTTCTCCGCGCTCTTTGCCTGATCGCGATGGGCTGCGACTTTGTTCTTTTGAAAACAGGGTTGCCCGACACCGGGCAACCGCCCCTTATTTGACGACCCATTTCGCCCGTCCGGCCATTCACAACAGAGACGCCATTGCTGATTGATGCGAATGGAATTGTGCCCTGCCCTGTCCAAAGGGGCCTGAACTTTGCCGATGCTTTCGCGTGTTTCAATCACCCGAAGTCTGCGCGATAGGCGCTCGGTGTTGTTCCCACCGACCGGGTGAACGAGCGGGTGAAATGCGCCTGATCGCTATAGCCGGACAGGAAGCCGATCTCGGCCAGCCCCGGCGCCAACGCACCGCAAAGATGCGTCGCTGCCGTCTGAAGCCGGGTCTCTGCTATCAGACGGGAAAAAGAGGTGGAATTCTCGGTCAGGCGGCGCTGCAATGTGCGTTGGGAAGCGCCGACTTCCGCAGCAAGATCGGTGAGGGTCCAGCGACGCAACGGATCGGCCGCAAGGTGGCGGCGGGCGCTGTCGACGACATCCATCCGTGACAGTTCAGGTGCTTTGGCCGGGGGACTGACACATGGCGCGCCGCTCAAAATGAAACGTTGATCCGGGCCGAATGCTGCGGGTTCGCGCCACGCGCCCGAATGCCGCAAGCCCCTCCCCTCATCGGTGCTCAACTCGAAGGGAGCGGACACCACGATTTCGGTCAACACGGTCAGCAACCCCATGACCAGCAGTGTCTCGGCCTCGGATGGAGGCGCATGGCCTGCCCGTGCGTGGTGGCGCAGACCAAATCCGGCCTCTCCCAGATTTTCAACCAGGACCTCGTGACGACCATGGCTGAACTTTTCAAGCCGCCGCCAACGATCCAGCAAATCTGAAACACTTTTGGCCTTCAAGAGCGCCTGAGCGACCGGTTCCGGCGGCATATCGCGCGCTGCATCCGCGATTTTGAGGATTGCGATCCGGCCGTGCTCTGCGATGATCGCCTCAAGCAGTTCGCGCTTGGCCGTCCGCGAAACGCGCGCGCCCACTGGCGGGCGAAACGGCACGGAAATGCCCTGCCGCAACAGTCCCGCAGCAACAAGTCGGATCATCGTCGCCGATGCAAAATCCTCAATTTTCGAACAAGCGGTCATTCCACCACGTTCTCCCTTCGCAGATCATAGACCGACGCCGGCGGAATGTTTACGGGCTTTGCAAACAGGTGCAGCCATTTCATATTGCGAACGCCTCTGCCTGTAGCGGAAAACGTGCAGGTCTGACACCTGTGGCGGCACGGATCGCATTTGCGATGGCGCCGGGGCCTGCAACAATTGCGGTCTCTCCAGCACCGGAAGGCGGCATATCACTGGCGATCAGCTCGACGATTATCGGTGGCACTTCCGTCAGGCGCGGGATCGGGTTTTCGTGGAAGTTTTCGGCGGTGACACGCCCCGCCTCGATTTGCAGGGCATCGGACAGGAGCATTCCGATACTCCATACAAGGTTGCCTTCGCATTGCGCGCGCACCTGGTCCGGATTGATCACCAATCCGCAATCGTGCGTGCACCAAAGTCGCGTGACGCGGATTTGGCCGGAGGTTTCAACTGCCACGTCCGCAACAACGGCGGCATAGCTGTTCTCTTTGTAAATACCGCAAGCGATGCCCCGACCGGTCCTGATACCATTATGCTCTGCGGCGGCTGTCCCTTGCCAATTTGCCGTTTCGCCCACCCGCCGCAATACTTCGGCCAGGCGTGAATCGCGGATATGGTCAAGGCGGAAGGCCAGCGGGTCGGCACCGGCCGTTCGCGCGGCCTCGTCCATTGCGCTTTCGACCGCCAGGCAATTCGGTCCGGCGCCCAATCCCCGCCATGGGCCGGAATGGACCGGCAGCCGGATCGTGTCGTAGGCCGCACGGGCGCGATCCACCGAATAGGGTATCCGCATCCCCCGCGCCACACCCGGATCGCCCACGACAAGATCGGTGGCCGCCTGCATCCAGGAAGGCAAGCCTGCCGATGTGAACAGGATGTGCGAAGACATCTGCTGGTGATCCCAGTCCGTGATCCGCCCGCCTGAAAGTTTCAGACGCAACCGGTGCGACGACGGCGGACGGTGATAGCCAAAGGCGAACTCCTGCGCCCGTGTCCACTGCACCTTGACCGGCGCCCCCACGGCCTGCGCAAGGGCAGCCGCCTCCATCTCGGCCCGGCACAGCACCTTTCCGCCGAAGGCCCCGCCAATGCGCATGGTCTGGACTGTTACGGCGCCCGGATCGAGCCCGAAAACATCGGCCAAGGCATCGCGGACATAAAAGGCATCCTGGGTACCGGACCAGATCATCAGACGTCCGTGCTTCCATTCCGCCACCGCAGCGCGCGGCTCGATCTGTGCATGTGCTGCAAAGGGGATATCGACCCGCATGCTGATATCAAAGGGCGTCCCCTCAGGCGCGCCATCCATCACACGGTTGCCAAGTTCGCCCTTGCTGAGGGCGGTGTCGATGTCGATGGCCCGGGCGATGTCCGCTTGCTCCGGAAGACTGTCAACGGTCCATTCGATCGCCAGCGCTTCTGCGATCTGATCCAATGCAGCGGGCCGGCTGGCGACGATCCCCAGCCCTTTGGCGTGGCCGTTCGGCCTGCCGCAATCCTCGACCACGGCGACAAAGCCGGGGATTTTTTCCGCTTCACGTCGGCTCCACCTGCCTGCGCGTGATCCAACCTCGGGCGAGGCAGGCGCATGCAGCACCCGCCCGTGCAACAACCCCGGACGGACGACATCCGCCGCATAGAGCGCCGCTCCCGTCACGATGTCGCGCCCCTGTGCAAGTTCGGGTGAGGCGCCGATCAACCCTCCTGCCCGGAACGCCCGCAGCGCGCTGAGGGGCCGGGTCGAAACCAGAACATGACCTTCCAGGCGACCGGCTTCCAGCGCATCCCGCAGACTGGCGCAGGCTTGCGCCAGTGGTTCAGCGAACAAGGCCACGGACTCACTGCCCACTGTCGCTTTGACAGGCGGCGAAGACGTGTCGTGGAGCTGAACCGCGATTGCCTGCCACGCAACGCCGAGCTCTGTGCAGGCCACCTGCTTGAGCGCCGTGGCAATGCCCTGTCCCATCTCAACCCGTGGCAGGGTAAGAACAAAGCGACCATCCCGTTGGACAATCCAGCCAAGCGCGGCATCTGCATCCGGTTCCGGTCGCTTCGGGATAACGGGGACCTGGTTCCAGGCAGCCATGCCTGCACCGATCAGCGCAATCAGCCCGCCACCGGTGGCGGCAAGAAACGCACGCCGCCGCATCACGTCGCCTCCCCTGCGCGTCGGATTGCAGCGCGTCGGATTGCCGCGCGGATACGTCCATACGTGCCGCATCGGCACAGGTTTCCATCCATTGCCGCATCAATATCCGCCGCACTGGGCGATGGAATTTCGTTGAGAAGCGCGACGGCCGACATGATTTGCCCCGCTTGGCAATAGCCGCATTGGGGCACTGCAAGGTCAAGCCAAGCCTGCTGTACAGGATGCAGCGCGCCGCCCTTTGCGAGCCCCTCGATGGAGCGAACCTCGGCGCCCTCAATGCTTTCGGCAAGCGTGATGCAGGAGCGCGTTGCAACCCCGTCGACGATCACCGTGCAGGCGCCGCAGATGCCGGCGCCGCATCCGTATTTCGCGCCGACCAGACCGAAATGATCGCGCAGCAGATTGAGCAGGGATTCCTCCGCCCATTCGTCAGGGATATCCTGGATTTCACCGTTGAGCACAAAGTCCATCACATATTCCATTCGTTGGTTTCGAATGAAATTAGGTGGCAGCGGCGAAATGGTCTTGAACGATCACGCCAAAACGGATTTTCTTATTCCTGAGCGTCCTGCATGGCGGCGCAAGTAAGCACTATGGCGCTGACTGCGTTCTGTTGGATGCGTGAAAATAGCCATGAGACGGCGTGCGGCATTTGACCAGATGGCAAAGGGTCACAATGGGTTGTCACCGACAGCGCGCCGGCAAGAACGGCACTTCTGCTTCCCCCAATGCGCTCCCACAAGCCTTCAGTCCGTCTCGGCCCCATTTCCTCATTTGGTTCCGATGCAGCGAAAGTTCGCTTTCGGCCCGTAAGCTGCCAACCCTTCACTGGCACTTTCGGCCCTAAGCCGACATTCGAGAGACCATATGAAGCGGCCGTTTTGCGCCCCCAATATTGCCGTTCACGGCCGCCGTTGTTGATGCCGGAAGCTGCCGTACGTTCAGCGGTGGGGCAGGTATGGCTCGCCAATGATGAAGGATGTGGCCACTTGAAGCTCAAATTGGAAAAGAGCGGGTTTCTCTGGCCAATCGCCCGGCTTTACGCTTCGCGCTACTTCATACCCGGCGGGGTCAAGCCAAACAATGGCGTCCGCCTCCACGAACGGCAAGACGACTAGTCGCTGCTGCCGATACGCCTCGACGGGACGAACACGTTCTACTTCGATCGCTATCGTCGCGGTGCCTAGACGCGCTGCGCGTGCAGGCTGCTTAGCCTCCACCCATGCACGGATCGTCCGAGGATCGAGAAGCGCGTTGGCATCTTCGTCCGCCGGACGGCCTTCGTAATAGGCTTTCGCCTCTAGCTCCGCCTGCGGACGATCAACCGCATCGCCGCGCGCGAGCAGAAAGGCCGCCACCGGATCAAGCGTTCCCCAACTGATAAGCTCCTTCAGCCAGAAACCGATCCACGGCAAACCGCTCAAGGGCCAATCCGCTATTTCCAGCGCGCGAATGGGCTGGCCGTCATCGGTCGTATCCAGCAACAGGCCGATGACACTGCCGAGTCCCCAAGTCCCGCGATAGATGAAGTTGTTCGCTACAAAGGCATACCAATTCGTAACCTCGTTTGGGCGGGGCTGTCGGGCCAGCGTCGATTTGGCCAGCCACCATCGCAGCAGCATAGGCCAGTCATCGAAATTCTTCTTCCGACCAAGTTTCGTTTCGATCGCAAAGACCGGAATTTCTGACAGGAATGCTAGCACGTCGCGGATGAAGACGAATTGCTCCTCGACGGTCCACCGCGCATAATCGGCGCCCTGCGAAAGCTTGACGCGAATTGCCTCAGCGCGGTCCAGCAACAGCTTTGCAGACCGGGGCGTCAGGCTGGTCTTATATAAACGTCGGCGCTGATCGGTATCGGGATACTGGGCCTTGATCGCTCTGCCACGCGCCCGCCAGATCGTCTCCAGATGCGCCTCACCATGCGAAGCCGCATGGGCATAGGTGCGTCGCCAAATCTTGGCCAATTCCGCTTCAAGCTGGGCAGCGTCGAGTTCGATACCTTTGAGTTCCTCGACCTCCAGGATCGCAGCGATCAGAAATGCGTCCAGTGAATCGAGATAATCATGGCTGGATGGCGGATATGCCGCTTGCTCGGTGACGGCCGTCTGCTCAAGCCAGACGATGAATTCAGCCTCGGTTCCGCCGCCCACCACTGCTCTCCACGCACGCTCCAGTTCGCGAAGCAGATGGGCCAGTGGACTCGACGCCTGATCATCCGGGATTACATCACCCACCGCTGCGGTCGTAGCCTCTAGCTGGGCGACCAGGCTCTCGTAGCCGTTCCACTGCCGGTTATAGGTTGGCACGATCCGGCCAAACCGGTTCTCGTAGGTGCGCTCGGGCAGAACGACGAGCGCGCTGCCTTCTGTCGCAACACCGGGGCGGCCCGCGCGCCCGATCAGATTGCTGAACTCCTGCAGCGGCAGTTCGCCGTTACTTCTGAAGACGCTCGGGATCAGCAGGAAGTTTACCGGAATGTTGACCCCCTCCGACAGTGTCGACGTCGCGATGATGACCCGAACATAGCCACGATCAATAACGGTTTTCAGACGCCGGGCGAGCAGGCCCGGCATCTTGCCATGATGCACCACGATACCGCGCGCCAGCAGCCGATACTCGACGGAATCTGTCGTAAAATAGTCGATGGCGGTCGCCAGGCATCGTGCCCAAATCTCGTTACCCTCCTCAATCGACCAGTAGTCGGGAAGTGCGATGTCCTGCCATTTGTCCAAGAGATCGGCGCACATCGCAGCAAACGTGTCGATATTCTGTGTGAGCGAAATCAGGACTGAAGGCTTTGAGCCATCCGGGCGTTTTGCCGCCAAGTTAAGCGCGGCCCATAGCGTCGGCGCGCGCATCCGAACCTCAGGTCCATCCTCCGGATTTATACCCCCCGGAACAGCCGGGAATGGGTCGGGTACGAACGGTGAGTCGTCCCGTCGCTCGTCGTTAAACTTCAGCGAGTGCCCATCCATAAGGCTGTAACGGATCGCGAACTGGCCGGTGGGGCGGACTTCGAGACGCCCCAGCATCTGCCTTGTGCTGCGATAGGTCGAACTCGTCGGTATCGCGTCGGGCGCATCGGAGACCCAACGGGCCAACGCAGGCGCCGCCCGTGCCGCGACCGCAGACAGCGCGACAATGCGGAAATCGTGATCTTCCCGTGCGCGCATCAGGCGTGTGCCGAGTTGTTCGAGCCGGAAGGCGCGCGATGTCCCGTCACCCAGTCCCGTCAGCCGGGCTTCGTCTTGCTCCACCATATGGGCTTCATCGATGATGACCGTGCGAACCCGGCTCAGGAACAGTACGCCAAGATAGCGCAGGAGCGCATCGGCCTTCTCGAACGTGCAGATGACCACAGTCGGCTGATCGGTCTGAATCCAGGCGTCGGTCGGGCCCCAATCCACGCCGCCATATAGGCCCGTGACGACAACGGGGTCCGCTGCGATCCCACGAAGATCCTCGGCGAGACGGCCCTCCACCTCCGCCGCGAGCGCGCGGGACGGCACGAGGTAGAGTACGAGATTGCCGGCACCACCTCCTGCCGAGGGATCTGCGAACAGACCCTGGACCGCGCCAAGGGTAGCGACCGTGGTTTTCCCTGAGCCGGTTGGCGTACACAGCACGAACGAGCTGTTGTCGCGCAGCTTCGCGATGCCGGCCGCCTGCGCCGGCCAGACAAGCGCTCGCTTGTTGGCAAACGCTGACCGCCCGAACTGCGTGAGAGCGTCGCCGGCCGGCCCGCTCGACGTGAGGCGAAGCCCGTCGATCTGCGGCCATAGACAGGTTTCGATAAAGCGCCGCGCACTGGCAGCCGTCAGCCGCGCCAGCAGGTACGAATAGGGATCGCGGCTATGTAGAAAGCCTAGAGCGAGCGCTTCCAGCTTAACCACCGCGCGCTCGACGGGAGCATCGCCGCCTGTTCTAAGAAACGCGCATATCGTCCCGACGCACATGACGATATGCTGGACGGAGGCGACTTCGAGATCATTGGGATCTATGCGACCATCGGTCCGCAGTCCGCGATAATTGCTCCAGAACGTCTGCGCCGCCTGGAAAGCAGCCGGGAAGTCCGCCCGGACGAATTGGTGGAGAAGCTCGGAAAGCGGTTCCCCCTCCGGTAACCTTCGTAAATGTCCGAGCGCCATCGCTGGATAGTCGGCCAACTGATAGGCGGCAGCAGCCAAGAGATGCAGCGGTGCGCCCGGCGGCTTTAGCTGAGATTGCGAAAGCCATTCGATGATCTCTGCCGCGCGCTTGATCGAGATGCGCCACGGCGAGGTAATGTCCGCACTTCGCTCCAACCAGCCACTTTCCAGCAGCAACATCGCTTCTTCAAGATAATCGGCGATGTCTCCTGGTCCGAAACTCGCCAATCCATCACGGCCCATGTCGCGCCGCAATCGTTGGCTGTAGAGTTTGGCTTGGCGCGCCGTCAGGGCTTGGCCCGCCAAATTCTCCCGAATTTCGCGGGCGATGGCGATGGTAGCTGCGTTGGCCATCTCAAGCCCCCCGGTACAATATGTCGACTACAGCATCCAAGTTCTCGAACTGAAACTCCATCGCTTCGAGGTTGCGCTGTATAGTATAGGCGGGGTGAGGCGTTTCGGGAGGAAGCCAAGCAATCCGGTCAGCGGGTTGCTTGGGCGAATGACCGACAGCATAAGCGAGCCCATCGTGGCGAACTGCTGTGCGGAAACCGTCCCTGTAGAACTGAAGCAGCGCCTGTTGCCAGGCTTGAGCTTCGGGCGTGTCATATTCCGTCAGGAGATTGATCAGTTCGCGCACGCCGCTGGGTCGGTTTCCACCGACCATAAGTTTCTCGTGGGCATCTTTCATGATGCCGGTATTGCTGACCGTGAGGCATTTGGCTTCGAGCGTCAGAATATCGGTAATCACGCCATTTGCGTCCACGCGGAACGCCAGTCCATCGTCGCCTGTCCGACCTGGCCGCTTCTCTTTTTCAGCATCAGGTTCGTGCACCTCACCCGCCTGGAGGCGTTCGTTGATCAGGTCGAGATGCTGAAATTCCTGATCGTGAAAACGGAACAGCAGCGCTGGAACCATCCAATCCGCATGGCCGATCGCTCCGAAATGCTCCACCGCGAGCACGCCTAGCGTTTCGCCAAGATACCCTTGAAGCGATATGCGATTGAGCATCGCGGGATAATGTGCGGCAGGATCATGCACAGGATCGTTGAAGGGCGACAGATCGTCCTGAAATCCTGATCGAATCCGACGCCGGGCATCGTCCAATGCTTCCTGAACATAGGCGATCAGTTCATCGCGCAGTGGGCCGAGGGCGCCATGAACCTCTCGCCAGACCCGCAATCGGTAGCGTTGATGGGTTTGGGGAATGCCTTGATCGACCAACCAGGAATTGAGAGTAACAGGCGTCAGGCGACGAAATCGAATCATGTTATTAAGTCACCCCTCACACCCAGACCCTCCATTAGCATAGTAAAGATGGGGATGCACTCGAAGTGACAGTGCCTTGGTCGGGTTAGATTTGCCAATTGAAAACAAGGGGCAGCTTTCCAGATGTCGCGCCAGATACCGGATAGGCAGCTTACGGCCCCGTTCCGGTCGTTACATTTTAAATCGCCGAACGTCCGCCCTCCGCCCGATCTAGTCGTAGCGAGCGGCGCAGCAAACGGCTAAACTGGACACATTCCGACCCCTCCCCCTCCTTCCGATAGCGGCAAATTATCCGTCACCATCCCACCCCCAATCACCTCAAGCCCCACCCAAAAACGCCCTGATCAATTCAACCGTCTCCGCGTTGTCGACAATATCCAGATGCCCGACGCCATCGATCAGCGCGTAGGTGCCACGCGTGTTCACAGCAGACAGCAGCGGCTCATAGGCCTCGGCGACAAATGCCTCGTCGTCGCTTCCCGCGATGAGCAGGAAAGGCGGCAGGGCGGCTGCGTCTTTGAGGTAGTCTTCGCGGGGTGCAAAGCCGTTGTTCAGGCGGTATGTATAGGTGGTGGTTGCGGTATTACCCAAGGGGCCATCCAGCACGGCCCTGGGCATGGCGAGTTGAATGACCGGCAGGTCGTTGAAGGTTGTTATGCCGACCATATTGAGCATGGTAAGCCCGATGATGCGGCGCGTCAGGGCCTGCGTCCAGCCACCGGCATCGGGGCGCATGGTGGGGGCGTTGTATTTGAGGAAGGGCGCCAGCAGGATCGCCTTGTCCATGCGATCACCGTAGGCGCCGCCCGCCATGCGCACGACAAGGCCGCCGCCGGAGGAGTGACCGGCAACAACGACCTTCTGGCCATCCTGGCGCAGATTGTCGATCAGATCCGCCAGGTCTTCTTCATATTGGCCGATATGATCCACATCGCCGCGCCGTTCCGGCTTTGCGCCATGGCCGCGCAGGTCCGGTACAACGACAAAGGCATCGCTGGACAGGGCACGGGCCAAGCCGTCAAATTGCATCCCGTGCCATCCGGACCCGTGAATGAGCACAAGCAACGGCCCATTGTCCGGCTCTCCATAAAGCCGCGCAGGCATGACCGTCCCGTCCCGCATGGGGACATCTGTGGGTTCACGCACCGCAGAACCTTCGCCTGCCAGGATGCCTGAAAAATCCAGCCCCTCGCGATCGGATGGCAATGGCTGCGGCGATTGCGACAGGATCAGGCCGCCGGCAATGAGCAGAAAAATGACGGGTGCCATGATGATGGGCAGGAGGATTTTTTTCATTGGTTTTCTTCCAGTTCGAACAGATCATGCACCGACACATTGAGGACTTGCGCCACTTTCAGTGCCAGAACGGTTGAGGGAACAAATATCCGGTTTTCGATTGTATTGATGGTCTTGCGGGACACGCCGGCCGCCTCGGCCAGTTGGGCCTGGGTCAGGCCGGCCTCTTTGCGGAAAGCCGCCAGATGATTGACGAGGCTCATAGGCGGCCCCGAAGATCAAACCAGACAAAAAGCAGCAGAAAGGCTGCGCCTGTGAGCGTTCCCATGGCAGCGAAAGCGACACCGGGTGCCACCCAGCCGAAGGTCAGCAAGAGGCCAAAAACCGGGTAGAGCAGCAGAGCAACCCAATAGGCCATGCGCTGCGCCCTGTGGCTGTCAGCAAAATACCCCTCATCCACGGCGCGCCGGGTGTTTTTCCTGCCGGCCGCCCGCGCCGCGATAAAAATGATCGCGGCAGAAGCAAAGCCGGCCAGGCCCGGAATCCAGAAGGGCATCGGGTCCGGGTTCCCGTAAAACAAGGCAAGACAGGCGTAGGCAAGGCAGATGATGCCGGTCAGCCCCAGGACGGCAACGCGTATGTCAGACAATTTTTCAGAGGACAGCATATCAATCTCCATGTAACTCTGAGGTTACATATAGATTTTGCAAAAGGTAACGTCAAGGTTACTTTTTAAAATATGTCAGCACCCTTGCGTTTAGTGCGATATCGTACTATATAATTCGAAGTCGCACTATTACCCAGGAGATCAACATGACCATCAGCAGACGCAAGGCCCTTGCTATTTTGGGTGGCGGAACCATTCTCGCCGCTTCCGTGGCGGGCGGAATATTCGTGACAACCCGCACGCCCTCAAGGGCCCTTGCCCCATGGGCGGCTGCCGGGCTTGAGAGCGAACCGCGCAAGCGAGCCCTGTCCTACGCCATCCTGGCCCCAAACCCGCACAACAGGCAGCCCTGGCTGGTGGATCTGAGCCAGGATGGCACGGTCACGCTTTATCGGGACAAGACGCGTGATCTGCCCCATACGGACCCATTTTCGCGGCAATTGACCATCGGCTTGGGGTGTTTTGTCGAGCTGATGGTGATGGCCGCGGCGCAGGGCGGCCATCAGGTTGATCTGAGCTATTTCCCGGAAGGCGAAGACGGGCCGGTCGCCATTGCGACATTTAGCGAACGTGGCAGCGAAGGTGGCAAGGCCGATCCGTTGTTTGCGCAGGTCATGGAGCGGCGCTCCTGCAAGGAACCCTTTGACGATCGCTCCATACCGGCTTCGATGATCCCGCGCCTGGCAAGTCTGGCCGATATTCATACGGAACCGGGCAAGGTGGCAGCCATCCGCGATTTGACCTGGCAGGCCTGGCTGACAGAGGCCCATACGCCGCGCACCATGTTGGAAAGCGTCGAACTGATGCGCTTTGGCAAATCCGAAATCAACGCCAATCCGGACGGCATTGATCTGGGCGGGCCGTTTCTGGAATCCCTGATGCTGGCCGGTGTGTTGACCCGCGAAGCGCAGGCCGATCCGCGATCGGCCGGTTTCAAGGAAGGCATCAGGATCTATCGGGAGATGCTGATGGCGACCCCTGCCTATGCGACCATCACGACGCCGGGAAACAGCCGGATCGATCAGATCGAGGCCGGACGGCGCTGGCTGCGGCTGAATCTGACGACAGCCTCGCTGGGTCTTGCGCTGCACCCGGTCAGTCAGGCCTTGCAGGAATTCCCCGAAATGGCGGAATATTACACCAGGGCCCACACGATGCTTGCGGAACCCGGACACAGTGTGCAAATGCTGGGCAGGCTTGGATTTGGCCCCGAGACAAATCCCTCACCGCGGTGGCCGCTGGAGACACGGATCATTCATGGATAGCAAAACGCTTTCGCTCTATTTTTCTCTCTTCAACGAGATCGGCATCATTGAACAACTCAGCCGCACACTCTTCGAGTCGCAGCTGCCCGACGGGTTCCTCATGTCGCATTTTGCTGTCCTTAACCATCTGATCCGGGTTCAGGACGGACAAACGCCGCTGAAACTTGCCCAGGCCTTCCAGCTTCCCAAAACCACCATGACACACACTTTGTCGGTGCTGGAAAAACACGGCCTGATCGAAATGCGCCCGAATCCGAAGGATGGTCGCAGCAAATGTGTCTGGCTGACCGCAAAAGGTCTCGATTTTCGCAATGAGGCCATTGAAAAGCTTGCGCCATTTCTGGTCACGCTGGCGGAACGATTTCCGCCCGAAAGCGTGAACCAGTTGGTGCCGGGCCTGACGGAAATTCGTCAGTTCATGGACAAACAACGGGACTGAAAACCACTGTCTGCCCGCGATGCGGCCCCTGCCTCAGGACAGGTCTTCCTTGAGAACGGACCCGTCAACCGCGCGCAATTTGTCCAAGATATCGGTGATGCGCGACAGGTGGATGCGCATGTTCTTGCTGGCGTCCTCGTTGCGACCCGCCACCAGAGCATCAAAGACCGCCACATGATCGGCCAGGGCGCTGGGGGCGCCGATTTCCAGTGAAAAGAAGCGCACACGGTCCATCTGGCCCTTTTTCTCACGGATCATCGACCAGGCAAAACCCGCACCGGCAATCTTGCACAGTTCCTCATGAAAAAGATCATCCAGCTTGTGGAAGTCCTTGCGCGATCCGGTGGCCACGGCCTTGCGCTGCAGCTCGATATTCTGCGCCAGCCGGTCAATATCCGCCTGTGTTCGCCGCTCAACGGCAAGTGTAATTGTCTCGACCTCGATTGCCGTGCGAATGAATTTGGCCTGCATGACCGATTCAACGGAAATGGGCGCAATGGTTGTTGCCCGCTGCGGGCGAATGACCAGGAATCCAAGGCGCGCCAGACGCGAGAAAGCGTCGCGGACGGGCTGGCGCGATACCTCCAGTTGCTGGGCGACATCGGCTTCCGAAATCTTTGTTCCCGGCGTAAGCTCATGCTCAACCACACGCCGGTACAATTCTTCGTAGACAAGCTCGCTGATTGACGGCGTCGCTACCGGGCCGATCGCTCTCAGGCTTGTAAGGTCTGCCATCATTCACTCCTTTTCACGAATGTTCCTATGGCCCAGTTGACAGATTTTTTCAACTGGAGTATTAGTCTATTAGTTGGCAGTGTAAGCGATTGCACACCAGGGAGGACTTCATGCGTTTACTGGACACCGACCGGTTGTTTCCGTCGGACCCATAATCGCGCGGCATCGCCCGTGCGCTTTATGAGAGCGTGCGCGATCTGCCCATCCTCAGTCCTCATGGGCACACCGACCCGCGCTGGTTTGCCGAGAACCGGAATTTCAAAAACCCCGCTGAACTCTTTGTCATTCCCGATCACTATGTGTTCCGCATGCTGGCCTCTCAGGGAATTTCCATGGCTGCCCTGGGTCTACCGCGGCTGGACGGCCAGCCTGTTGAATCAGACCCGCGCACTATCTGGCAGCTGTTTGCCGATCATTACTTCCTTTTTCGCGGCACGCCCTCCGCGCTCTGGCTGGACCATTCCTTCGAGCAGGTGTTCGGGCTGGACGTGCCGTTGAGCAGCGACACTGCCGAACACTATTACCAACATATCGACACCTGCCTGTCCTCCCGGGACTTTCGCCCGCGCGCCTTGTTTGAGCGCTTCAACATCGAGGCCATCGCCACCACGGAAAGCGCCCTGGACGACCTGCGCTGGCATGAGATGATCGCAAAATCCGGCTGGAACGGCCGGGTGCTCACCACCTATCGGCCGGACGCGGTGGTTGATCCGGAATTTGAAGGCTTTGCAGACAATGTGCGAAAGCTGGGCGAAATCACCGGCTGTGATACCGCCTCATACAACGGCTATCTGGATGCACATCGCATACGCCGCGCCTTTTTCAAATCGATGGGCGCCACAGCCACCGACCACGGCCATGCCAGTGCGCGCACCGAGGATCTGCCTCCCTTTGAAGCTGCGGCTCTTTTCGCCACGGCGCTGGCCGGCCAATGCACAAGCGACGAAGCCGACGCCTTTCGTGGTCATATGCTGACGGAAATGGCCCGGATGAGCCTGAATGACGGCCTCGTGCTGCAAATTCACCCCGGCGCTGTGCGCAATCATTCAAAAAGCGTGGTGCAGGCCTACGGCCGCGACAAGGGGTTTGATATTCCTGCGCAAACAGACTTTGTCCATGCACTAAGACCGCTGCTGAATGCCGTCGGCATGGAAAAAAATCTGACGATCATCGTGTTTACGCTCGATGAGACCACCTTTTCCCGCGAACTCGCGCCGCTTGCCGGCGCCTATCCGGCGCTGAAACTGGGTCCTCCCTGGTGGTTTTTCGACAGCTATGAGGGGATGCGCCGATTTCGCGAAACCACCACGGAAACATGCGGGTTCTACAACACGGTCGGATTCAATGACGACACGCGGGCCTTTTGCTCCATTCCGGCAAGGCACGATCTGGCGCGACGTTCCGACTGCGCATACCTCGCAACGCTGGTCGCCACCGGGCGACTGCGCGAAAACGAGGCGTTTGAGGTCGCCAATGACCTCGCATACCGGCTTGCCAAGCAAGCCTATCAGCTCTGAAGAGCGACCAAGGGAGTAGAGAAATGATGAGAATGAAATCAATAATGGCGGGACTGGTGGCAAGTGTTGCCTTTGTCTCCATGGCTGGCGCCTGCGAGATGACGCTCAAATCGTCAGACACCCATCCCGATGGCTATCCGACAGTCGAGGCTGTCAAAGCGATGGGCGCCGAACTGGAAGCCACAACTGACGGCAAATTGTGCATCGAAATTTTCCATTCCAAACAGCTTGGTGAGGAAAAGGACACGATCGAACAGACACAGTTCGGCGCCATTGACATGAACCGCGTGAGTCTCGGGCCCTTCAACAATATTATCGAAGAAACCCAGATTCCTTCCCTACCCTATATTTTCCGCTCGGTCGATCATATGCACAAGGTGATGGACGGACCGGTTGGTCAGCAGATTCTGGATGCCTTTGCAGACCATGATCTGATCGGTCTGGCCTTCTATGATGGCGGATCGCGCAGCTTCTACAATCGCGAAAAGCCGATCAATTCCATGGATGATCTGAAGGGCATGAAGTTCCGCGTGATGCAGTCCGACATGTTCGTCGACATGGTTTCGGCTCTGGGCGCCAATGCGACACCCATGCCCTATGGTGAAGTCTATTCATCCATCCAGACAGGCGTTATCGATGGCGCCGAAAACAACTGGCCTTCCTACGACACATCAGGCCACTTTGAAGTGGCGAAATACTACACGCTCGATCAGCATCTGATCGTGCCTGAAGTCCTGGTCATGTCCAAAATAACCTGGGACAAATTGTCAGCCGACGAGCAGGCCAAAGTGCGCACGGCGGCAAAAAATTCCGTAGCGGTCATGCGCGACCTATGGGTCAAGCAGGAAAAAATATCTGAAGACAAGGTGCGCGCCGCAGGCGTCGAAATCGTCACGGATATCGACAAGACACCCTTCATCGATGCCATGAAGCCGGTTTACGAAAAATACGTCAAATCGGACAAGCTGAAGAAAATGGTCAGCGAAATTCAGGCCACGCAATAAGACAGTTGCCCGCGCCTGACGGCGCGGGCTTCCTCCCATCAAAGGTAAAAGCAATTGCAGGACAGGATGGAACGGCTGGCGTTTTTTTCGGGTCGATTGGCCCATCTGGCACTGTGGACTGCCGGTATCGGGCTGGTGCTGATGACCATATTCATAGCCGCCCAGGTGTTCTGGCGCTACGTCCTGAATGACAGCCTGCCGTGGACGGAACCTGCAGCGGTGATGATCATGGGCTGGTTCATCTTCCTCGGCGCTGCAGTTGGTATTCGCGAAGGCTATCATCTGTCCTTCGATATTCTGCTCTACCTCATTCCCCGGCGCCTGAAGCTTTTTCTGCACACTTTGTCGGATCTGGTCGTCGTCACCTTCGGGATTGGCATGGCCTATTACGGCAGCCAATTGGCGATGAAAACGGCCGCCAACAAATTGCCGAGCCTGGGTATTTCCGGGGCTTTCGACTTCATCCCGCTGATTGCCGGCGGCATTCTGATCATTCTGTTTTCCATCGAACGGGTTGCCCGCCGCGCTGCCGGCCTGCCAACCGCCCGCTTCGGCGAAGACCCGGTTGAGGACGCGTAATGGAACTCTGGGTCCTTTTTGGAACATTTACATTCCTGCTTTTGATCGGAACGCCGGTGGCCTTTTGCCTTGGCGTTTCCAGTTTCGCAACGATTGCCTATCTCGGCCTGCCGCCGGTGGTGGTCTTCCAGCGCCTGAATTCTGGTGTTTCCGTTTTCGCCCTGATGGCCATTCCGTTTTTCATCTATGCCGGTGACCTGATGGTGCGCGGCGACATTGCCCGCAGGCTGGTCGCCCTGGCCGGTTCGATGGTGGGTCATTTGCGCGGTGGTCTGGGTCAGGTCAACATCATGGCGTCGGTGATGTTTGGCGGCGTCTCCGGCTCGGCCGCCGCCGATGCCAGCGCTGTCGGCAGCCTGATGGTGCCGCAGATGAAAGCCCGCGGCTACGGCGTCGACTACGCGGTCAATATCACCGTGGTCGGTTCGATCATCGCCCTGATGATCCCGCCATCACACAATATGATCATCTATTCGATTTCCGCAGGCGGCAAGATTTCCATCGCCGACCTGTTTACCGCCGGCATCATTCCGGGCCTGGTGCTTGCGCTCTCACTGATGTGCGCTGCCTGGTATGTCGCCCGCAAGCGCGGCTATCCCACAGAACCCTTTCAGGGTTTTCGTGAAATGGGCCGGCTGTTTGTCTCCGCCGCGCCCGGCCTGGTTCTGGTCGCTATCATTTTCGGCGGCGTCCGCTCCGGTATTTTCACCGCATCCGAGAGCTCCAACATTGCCGTCGTCTACGCCCTGCTGGTGACCTTTCTGGTCTATCGCAGCCTGAGCTGGAGTGATTTCAAGGAGGCCACCTTCGCCGCTGTGCGCACCACCGCGATGGTGCTGATGGTGATCGGCTGCGCGGCTGCCTTCGGCTGGTTGCTTGCCTATACGCGGGTGCCGGCCTCCATGGTGGTCCTGCTCAAGGGCATTTCCGACAATCCCATCGTCATCCTGTTGCTGCTCAACATCGTGCTGCTGATCCTCGGCACCTTCATGGACATGTCGCCGTTGATCGTCATCACGACGCCGATCTTCCTGCCGGTGGCCGTGGCCTTCGGCGTTGATCCGGTGCATTTCGGCGTGATCCTGATCCTCAATCTCGGCATCGGCCTGTGCACGCCACCGGTCGGCGCCGTCCTGTTCGTTGGCTGTGCAGTGGGGCGAATCCCCATCTGGGAGGCCGTGCGCAGCATCTGGCCCTTCTACGGCGCCGCCTTTGCCACCTTGATGGTGGTCACCTACATACCGGCGCTTTCCCTTTGGCTGCCATCCCTGTTTCATTGAGGTCGACACATGAGTTATGTAAAAAGATATCCCATCGCCGAACCGGGCCCGGGCGTCACACGACAGGTCCTGTCGGACAGTCCCGACCTGATGGTCGTGGCCTTTTCATTTGCCGCAGGCGGCGAAGGCGCATTGCACAATCACCCGCATGTTCAGTCGACCTATGTCGCGGAAGGGCGTTTCACTTTCACCATCGACGGCGAAGCCTTTGATGTGGAGGCAGGCGACAGCTTTGTCATTCCTTCAAACGCCATCCATGGCTGCCATTGCCATGAAGCCGGAAAACTCATCGATACATTCACGCCCCGTCGGGACGATTTTCTCTGATCTGGAAGGACCGCAAATGCTCACCGTCGAAATCCGCCAGGCGATTGATCCGAAAACCACCAAAACCTTTGATACCGATGCCCTGCGCGCAAACTTCCATCTCGGCACCATGTTTCAGCCCGGAGAAATCCGGCTGTGCTACAGCCATTATGATCGCTTGATCGTCGGCGGCGCTGTTCCCGATGGCGCGTCTCTGGTGCTTGATGAAGTCAGGGAATGCGGCACCAGGAGCATTCTAGACCGCCGCGAAATGGTGGTTGTCTGTGTCGAGGGTGACGGATCAGTGGCGGCCGGCGGCGAAACCCATGACATGGCAAAGGGCGACATGCTCTATCTACCGATGGGATCGGGCCCCGTCACCTTTGCGAAGAATGCGAAATTCTACATTCTCTCCGCCCCGGCCCATACGGCCCACCCCAGGCGCCACATCCGGATCGGCGATGCGGCAACTGTGGAACTTGGTGCGACGGAGACATCCAACGAAAGGGTGATCTATCAATTCATCCATCCCGACGTCATGAAGTCCTGCCAATTGGTTGTCGGCATGACCAAATTGTCCAGCGGTTCGGTCTGGAACACCATGCCCGCCCATGTCCACGACCGTCGTTCCGAGGCCTATCTTTATATCGATCTGCCGGAAGAAGCGCGCGTCATGCATTTCATGGGCGAGCCGGACGAAACGCGCCATCTGGTGATGAAAAATCTCGATGGGGTTCTCTCACCACCCTGGTCGCTGCACAGCGGCGCGGGCACAGCCTCCTATACGTTCATCTGGGCGATGGCCGGAGACAATGTCGACTACAAGGACGTGGAGATGGTGTCCATGGAGACGCTGCGATGAGTTTTGCGGCCCCGAGCTTCTCGCTTGAAGGCAGGCGGGCCTTTGTCACCGGCGCCAATACCGGCATCGGTCAGGGCATCGCGCTCGGGCTGGCATCGGCGGGCGCGCAAGTCATTTGCGCCGGGCGCACCCCGGCCGAGGAGACTGTTGAAGCCATCGGCAGGATGGGCGGGAAGGCGCAAATCGCCGCGCTGGATCTTTCCGACCCAATGGCCGGCGGCGCAGTGCTGGCTGAACATGGCGACCTGGATATCCTGGTCAACAATGCAGGCATCATCCGCCGCGCAGACTCGCTGGATTTTACCGAAGGCGACTGGGACGATGTCATGGACGTCAACCTGAAGGCCGTTTTCTTCACCGCTCAGGCCTTTGCAAAACACGCACTGGCGCGCGGCGCCCATGCCTCCATCATCAACATTGCGTCACTTCTGTCATTCCAGGGCGGCATCCGGGTGCCGTCCTATACCGCATCAAAACACGGGGTCGCAGGCCTGACAAAAATTCTCGCCAACGAATGGGCCTTCAGGGGCATCAATGTGAATGCCATTGCGCCCGGATATATCGCAACCAACAATACGGTGGCGCTGCGCGCAGATGAAAACCGCAACCGGGACATACTCGCACGGATTCCGGCCGCTGTCTGGGGCAAGCCGGAAGATATAGCAGGCGCGGCGGTTTTTCTGGCCTCACCGGCAGCACGCTATGTGCACGGCTGCGTTCTCAATGTGGATGGCGGCTGGCTGGCCCGCTGACGGGCCGCCAGCATGCCAGCAAAAGGCTTTCAGCTTTCCAGCGAATAGCCTGCGCCGCGAACGGTGCGGATGACATCGCGCATATTGGCCAGATTGAGGGCCTTGCGCAGCCGACCGACATGCACATCAACCGTGCGTTCATCGACATAGATGTCATGCCCCCAAACGCCGTCCAGCAATTGTGATCGCGCAAAGACCCGCGTCGGCGAGGACATGAAAAATTCCAGCAGGCGGAATTCCGTCGGTCCGAGCTTGATTTCGCGGCCACGGCGATAGACACGATGGGTCTCCCGGTCGAGCTCGATATCGCCGTGTTTGAGAAGCGTCGATATGGATTCCGGATTGGATCGCCTCAGCAGAGCGCGCACCCGGGCCATCAGTTCGGGCGTCGAGAAGGGCTTGACGACATAATCATCAGCGCCCGTCGAAAGCCCGCGCACCCGTTCACTTTCCTCGCCCCGGGCGGTCAGCAGAATGATCGGCAGGCGTTCGGTTTCCGGACGCACCCGCAGCCGGCGGCATAATTCTATGCCGGAAAGGCCCGGAAGCATCCAGTCGAGGATCAGCAGATCGGGCACACGTTCCTGCAGCCTTACCTCGGCCTCGTCGCCGCGCAGAATCGTATCAACCTCATAGCCTTCGGCTTCCAGATTGTAACGCAGAAGAACGCTCAGCGCCTCCTCGTCTTCGACGACTGTTATTTGTGGTACCATACCCATATTCATTCTCCGATCGGGGCGCCTGCCCCGAACTCATTGCGCACAAGTTTAATTCCGGACAACAACACTGGCTGTTTCGTCGTCCTTGGGCCGCTCTGTGGTCAGTTGCGAGCCGGTTGCCATGTAATAGACCGTCTCGGCGATATTGGTCGCATGGTCACCGATACGTTCGATGTTTTTGGCGCAGAAAAGGAGATGCGTGCAGGCCGTGATATTGCGGGGATCCTCCATCATGTAGGTCAGCAATTCACGAAACAGCGACGTGTATATGGCATCAATTTCGTCATCGCGCTGGCGCACCGAATTGGCCAGTTCCGACGACCGCGACGAATAGGCGTCAAGCACCTCTTTCAACTGCGTCAGGGCCAGCTCGGAAAGGTGTTCTATGCCGCGCACCAGCTTTTTCGGCTGCGCCATGCCCTGAACGGCAAGCACCCTCTTGGCATTGTTTTTTGCCATGTCACCGACCCGCTCAAGATCGGCTGCAATGCGGATCGAGCCGATGATGTCGCGCAGATCGGACGCCATGGGCTGGCGTTTGGCGATGATCAGGACGGCCTTTTCGCCAATCTGCCGCTCCGCGTCATCAAGCAGAAGGTCATCCGAAATGACTTTCTGTGACAATGCGGCATCGGAATTGACCAGCGCAGCAACGGATTCCTCCACCATGCGCTCGGCAATGCCGCCCATTTCCGAAATGCGGCGCACCAAAAATTGCAATTCATCATCATAGGAAGACACGGTATGCGCCGCCGACACGGTCGGATTCTTCTGGTCACTCATGATAGTTCCTGTGCGTGTGATATCAGCCGTAACGGCCGGTAATGTAATCCTGGGTGCGCTGGTCATCCGGATTGGTGAACATTTTGTCGGTGGCGCCTTCTTCCACCAGGCGACCCAGATGGAACATGGCTGTTCGCTGAGAAACACGGGCCGCCTGCTGCATGGAATGGGTGACGATGACAATGGTGTAATTGACCCGCAATTCGTCGATCAGTTCCTCGACCTTGGCTGTGGCGATGGGATCCAGCGCCGAACAGGGCTCGTCCATCAGGATCACCTCAGGGCTGACAGCAATCGCCCGTGCGATGCAAAGGCGCTGCTGCTGGCCGCCGGAAAGGCCCGTTCCTGCCGTATGAAGACGATCCTTGACCTCTTCGAACAGGCCGGCCTTGCGCAGGCTTGTTTCGACAATTTCGTCCATCTCCGCCTTGCCGGTCGCCAGTCCATGAATGCGCGGGCCATAGGCAACATTTTCATAGATGGTCTTGGGGAATGGATTGGGTTTTTGAAAGACCATCCCGACATTGGCGCGCAATTCGACCACATCGATGGAGGGATCATATATATCAGCGCCATCCAGCGTGATGCTGCCTTTGACGCGGCAGCCCTCAATCGTGTCATTCATGCGGTTGAGACAGCGCAGGAATGTCGACTTGCCACAGCCGGAGGGTCCGATGAGCGCTGTAACCTGATGCAGACGGACATCCAGATCCACATCGAAAAGCGCCTGGTTGTCTCCGTAGGACACATTGACCAGGCGGCCCTGCATCTTGACCGGTGGCTGCGCGGTTGTTTTTGCACCCACCGCCGCTTCGACTGCTGCTTCCGACATCATGTTCATCCTTCAAAACCTCAATCCGGCGCCCGTCATGATGGCGCGCATTCAACTGGTTGGCACGCATTCAACTGGTTGCGCACTTTGCTCAATTCTACCAACGACGCTCAAAGCGGCGACGCAATATGATTGCGGTGATATTCATCACGGCCAGAAAGCCCAGCAATATGATGATAGCACCTGATGTGCGTTCAACGAATGCCCGTTCGGCTTCATTTGCCCACATGAATATCTGCACAGGCAATGCCGTGGCCGGATCCATTGGACTGGCTGGAACACCGACCACAAAGGCCACCATTCCAATCAGCAGCAATGGGGCAGTCTCGCCCAGCGCCTGGGCAAGGCCGATAATGGTGCCGGTCATGACGCCGGGGGCGGCAAGCGGCAACACATGATGGAAAACCATCTGCGTGCGCGATGCGCCAAGGCCCAGTGCGGCGGCGCGAATGCTTGGCGGCACCGCCTTCAAGGCCGCGCGGGTTGCAATGATGATGGTAGGCAGGGTCATCAGGCTCAAGACCAGGCCGCCAACCAGCGATGCGGATCGCGGCATGCCGGCGAAATTGATGAAGACGGCAAGCCCCAAAAGACCGAAGACGATGGACGGCACAGCCGCAAGATTGTTGATGTTGACCTCAATGAGATCCGTCCAGCGGTTTTTCGGGGCAAATTCTTCCAGATAGATCGAGGCCGCAACGCCAATGGGCAATGCCAGAACCAGTACGATACCCATCATGTAAAGCGAGCCGATGATCGCAACCCCCACACCGGCAGTCTCCGCGCGGCTGGAAGCGCCATAGGTAAACAGCCCCGTGTTGAAACGTTTGACCAGAATTTTGTCCTTGGCCAATTGGTTCATCCAGGCAATCTGCTGGTCATCGACCTGCCGGCGGGCCTGATCAACGGACAGATCGACCTGCCCCTTGAAAGCCGAATCAATATCACCGCTTGCCAGGATCCATACGGGCAGGGTTTTGCCGATGATCGAGGGATCGGCGAGCACCATGTCGCGCAATTGCACACGAGACCCGGCAGACAGCATTTTGCCGGCCGCGCTCACCAGTTTCTTGTTCTTCGGATCAATGCCCAGTTCCCGGACCAGCCCGTTGCGGGCCAGCACAGGATAATTGGCCATCATCAGTGCCTGCGGGTTCTGCGCACGCTCTCCCTTTGGATCAATGATCTTTTCGGAAAATGTAACCGGAACGCTGATGGCGGTCTGCTGGAAGGCCGTATATCCCTTGGAAATCACGGTGTAGAGCAGGGCCGTCAGAAACAGCATGCCGAGCGCGATGGCGATCAGACCATAGGCCCTGAAGCGCCGCTCAGCGGCATATCTGCGCTTGATGCCGATGTCGCGTTTTTGAATGCCCGTGCCGGCAACGGCGGCAGGCGGTGTGACAGCGTCGCTCATTCATACGCCTCCCGATATTTGCGCACGATATAGAGCGCGTAAAAATTCAAACAAAGTGTGATCACGAAAAGCGTAATACCCAGGGCAAAGGCCACCAGCGTTTGCGGCGAGGTGAATTCCAGATCCCCGGTCAACTGGTTGACGATTTTCACCGTCACCGTTGTCATCGGTTCAAAGGGATTGAGGGAAAGGCGGGCGGCAACGCCGGCGGCCAGAACCACAATCATCGTCTCGCCAATGGCCCGCGATGCGGTCAGCAGCAATGCGCCGACGATCCCGGGAAGAGCCGCCGGAAAAATAACCCGGCGGATGGTCTCCGAATGGGTCGCGCCAAGGCCCAGTGACCCGTCACGCATGGCTTGCGGCACGGCTGTGATAATATCATCGGACAGGGAGGATACGAAGGGAATGAGCATGATGCCCATGACCAGACCGGCGGTCAGCACGCTCTGCGCCTGAATGAAGGACGAGACCTCACCAAAGGCCAATCCGTGTATCTGCGCGCTGATATCCCGCAGAAATGGCCCCACTGTGGTCAGGGCGAAAAACCCGTAGACAATGGTCGGAATGCCGGCGAGCACTTCAAGCAGCGGCTTGACCACCGAACGCAAGCGCTGCCCGGCATATTCCGACATGTAAATGGCGGCATACAGACCGATGGGCACGGCAACCAGCATCGCCACAAAAGCGATATAGAGCGTGCCGGCAAGAAGCGGAATGAGCCCAAACTGACCGGCCGAATCCTCCGCACCCGCGGCCGCAAAACGCGGATCCCAGACGGTGCCGAAAAAGAACTCAAGCGGCGGCACGGAGGTGAAGAACCGGTAGGTTTCCGACACCATGGAAAGAACAATGCCGACGGTCGTCAGGATGGCAATGCTGGATGCCAGCATCAAACCGGCAATGATAACGGCCTCGACGCTGTTTCGCGCCCGCATCCTTGGTTTGATTTGTATCCATGACCACATCAGGCCGACAGCAGCCAGAAGAATGATAACAAACGTTCGGTACAGCCCGCTGGCAGAATGCATGGCGCTCAGTTTGCGGGCGGCTGCAGGCATGTAGTCTTCCACCTCACCGGCAATGGCGACACCCTTTTCACCCAGCAGGGAACGCATATCGACAGCGCCTGATTTCAGCCGCGCCTCGTCCTGTGGGGTCAATTGCTCAAGACCCTGGGCGATGGAATTGATTTTGCCCATTTGCAGGGCGTGGTCTGTATCAGGCAGCGCCTGAATTTCCCGGGGCAGGCTATCGAAGACCTGACTGTTGATGACCATCGGACTGACGATCAGCCATGCGGCGAGCACAAAGAGGGAAGGCAGCGCCGTGAAGATGGCAACAAAGGCGCCATAATATCCCGACCTGGAATGCAGGCTGGATGCCACATTGCCGGCCACGCGGTTGGCGCGAAGGCGACCGGCCACATATCCCAATGCGGCCAGGCACAGGACGATCACGATGGTGGTTGCAGCGTTCATGAACCAGGCTCCAGACAGGCGGGGGGTCAGGCAGGGGATCAGGCGGTGATATGTTGAAACAAAGAGAGATCATCAGGGGCGCAACAAATGCGCCCCTGAAATCAAGTCAGCTGTTAAAGCAACTTTCCATCAGTGAAGCTCTTGCGCACGTCTTCACGCTCGTTTTCAGGCGCAGAAACCAGACCATATTCAGCCAACGGAGAATCCGGGCCGATCATCTGATCGGATGTGAAGAACTCGACATATTCCTTCAGGCCGGGAATAACGCCGAGATGGGCCTTCTTGACGTAGAAGAAAAGCGGGCGTGATACCGGATAGATGCCGGCAGCAATGCTTTCCGTGTCCGGAACGATATCGTTGACCGTGGCAACTTTCAGCTTGTCGGCATTGTTTTCATAGAAAGCCAGACCGAAGACGCCAACGCCGGTTTTGTTGGAGTCGATACGCGCCAACGTTTCCGTGTAGTCACCGTCGATATCGACCGCGCCACCGTCCTTGCGCACAGCGATACAGGCCTTGCCGGCAGCCTTTTTATCCATGCCGCCATCCATGTGGACCTGCTTGTCGCCGACTTCTTCGCAACCGACTTCCAGCAGCTTGTCTTCAAACACTTCGCGTGTGCCGTGTTTTTCACCGGGAATATAGGCGTTGATGTCCCAATCCGGCAGATCGGCGTTGACATCCGACCATTTCTTGTTTGGGTTTGCGACGGCTTTGCCGTCCACGATGATATTGGCAGCAAGCGCCAGATAGACATCTTTTGGCGTCAGCTTGAAATCAGGTCCGTTGATGTCTGTGGCAAAGACAATGCCATCATAACCAATGCGGATTTCCTGAATTTCGGTGACGCCGTTTTCAGCGCATGCCTCGATTTCGCTATCACGAATGGAACGCGAAGAGTTTGCGATATCAATGGTCTGCGGGCCAACGCCCTTGCAGAATTCTTTCAGACCGCCCGAAGAACCACCGGATTCAACGATTGGTGTCTTGTAGGTCGGAAAGATTTCGCCAAATGTTTCGGCGACGATTTTTGCGTAGGGCAATACGGTCGATGATCCAGCAATCTGGACCTGGTCGCGTGCTGCTGCAGCGCCGGCAAAAGCGGCCGATGCCAGCAGTACGGCGGCGGTAAGGCGAAGTGTTTTCATAGGAATCTCCGGTCAATGCGGTCTGTTTGATCATTCATGGTCAGCACAACGGTATCCCCGCTGGCTCATGACTTTTAGCAGCCCGTTCAACGCAGTTTTATGACGCAATGATTACAAGTTTGTGACAGATCAAGTAACTGTATTCATTTATCTTTTTTGAAAACAAAAAGTTGTCAGCGCTTTTGCTGGCTGAATCTGACACAAAACTCCGACCCTTCTCCCACCGTAGAGTGAACCACAAGTCTGGCGCGGTGACGGGTCAGAATATGTTTGACGATGGCAAGCCCAAGGCCGGTGCCCTTTTTCGATCGGCTGGCCTCGACACTTACCCTGTAGAAGCGCTCCGTCAGGCGGGGGACATGCTCCCTTGGAATACCGGGTCCGTAATCACGTACGGTTACGTCCACAGGAAAGGCCGCGTCTTCGCCCTGGCGAATGGCGACATCGACGAATTTGCCGCTTTGCCCATATTTGCAGGCATTCTCTATGAGATTTTCAAAGACCTGAATGAGTTCGTCGCGATCGCCTGACACGACAACAGGCTTTTCGGGGTCCTCATAGCGGACCGTCACGCCGAGATTTTCGGCCAGAGGCTTGAGCGTATCGAGCACATGGTGGATCAATGCCGGAAGGTCCACTTCATCGGTCAGCACCATATGGGATTTCATTTCAAGCCGGGACAGGGAAAGCAGATCGTCCACAAGCCGCGTCATGCGGCCCGCCTGTTCGAACATGATCCCCAGAAAACGCTCACGCGCCTCGGGATCATTCCTGGCAGGACCGCGCAGGGTCTCGATGAACCCCGAAAGTGAAGCAAGCGGTGTGCGCAGTTCATGGCTGGCATTGGCTATGAAGTCGGTCCGCATGCGATCCATGCGGCGCGATTCACTCTGATCGCGCAGGGTCAACATATAGAGTTCACTGCCGCCCTTCATGTCGGCAATCGCTGCCATTGGCGCTATGCGCACCCGGTACCAGCGCTCGGTTGGCACTTTCTCTACATATTCGCTCGTATAGTCACTGTTGGTCGCCATCGCCTTTTCCACCAGATCCAGAATGGCCGGCGCGCGCAGACGCGATGAAAGATGGCGGCCGACCGTCATGGTTCCGAATTGCTCGATGGCGGCCTTGTTTTGATATTTCAGCGTGCCGCCCGGCGACAAAATGAATGCCGGGTCCTCCAATGCCTCACAGGTGGTAAAGACAATGGTCTCCAGAGGCTGCCGGCCTTCCTTGCGTAAAATGCGTTCTCTCTTGCGGGCAGAGCGGGAACGGGTCGGCAGTGCCGCCGCGACAAATATCAGCGCCATGCCGGTCAGAACCTGCCAGCGCGGCACCCCTTCTACCAGTTCAAGCGCCAGGCCAAACGCAGCCGAGGCAACCAGAATGTAGCGTGCATCATAGAGCCGCTGCGCGATATTCTGTCGAAATTCCTGCATGTTTCCGGGTTCGATTCCAACATTGAGTTTGACCAGGACAAATGCCCTGCGGCACCGCCAACATCTATCGCCTGACCGGCCACAATGCAAAACATGCATGAATAGTCCACACGGTTGCAAGACTTTCTGGCGGGCAGGCCATTTTGGCGGGCAGGTTCTGGCATCTAACGGTAAAAGGTGACACTGCGATGAACGTTCGCGTTCAATCGGCCGTTCAATCGGCCCGGTGCAATCGAGCGATCTTCGCAACCGAATATTGACTCTTGCCCGCTATCATCGGGTTTCTGCTAAGGTGCATGGCCACCAATGATCGGGAATGAACAGATGAAGAAGAATAAGTCGGACAGATCCATCGAACTCAAGATCAATGGCGAAAAACGCCTGTTCGATATTGATAATCCCGACCTGCCCGACTGGATTGAGGACAAGGCTTTCGGTTCCGACGATTACCCCTATGACAAGAAGCTCAAACGCGGGACCTATGAGGAGGAACTGGAGGCGCTGCAGATCGAACTGGTCAAGGTGCAATCCTGGTTGCAGACCAGCGGCGAACGTGTAATCGCTGTTTTTGAGGGACGCGACGCCGCCGGCAAAGGTGGCTCCATCGGGGCAACACGCGCCTTCATGAACCCGCGCACGGCACGTATCGTCGCCCTACCAAAGCCGACTGAGAAGGAACGGGGGCAATGGTATTATCAGCGCTACGTCGACCATTTCCCGACCGCGGGTGAAATGGTGATGTTTGACCGGTCCTGGTACAACCGCGCCGGCGTTGAACCGGTCATGGGCTTTTGCACGCCGCAGGAGCATGAGAGCTTTCTTCAGGACACGCCGCTTTTCGAGCGTATGCCGGTTCGCGAGGGCATTCATCTGTTCAAATTCTGGCTGAATATCGGCCGGGAAATGCAATTGAAGCGATTTCATGACCGCAGGCACAGCCAGTTGAAGTCATGGAAACTGTCGCCAATGGATATGGCAAGCCTCAACAAATGGGACGATTATACAAAAAAGCGGGACCTTATGCTGGAGCAGACCCACACGGATCATGCGCCCTGGGCCGTTGTCAGAGCCAATGACAAACGCCGTGCGCGCCTGAACCTCATACGTCACATGCTGCACAACCTGCCCTATGAGGGCAAGGATATAGCCGCCATCGGTGAAATCGACAAGAAAATCCTGGGCCAGGGTCCGGGTTTTGTCGGCAACTGATGCTGTTGACGGATCAGCGGAGACTTACACCTTAAAACCAACAGGAGCTTGTCTGGCCCTATTGCGGACGAATGCGAATGGCGTAGATGTTGATACCCTTGTTGGAGCCCGAGACATCGCTGTTCAGCGCCAATACGCCTGACTCGCCACCACCATTGCGCACGTTGGAAAGATCAAGGCTGAATACAATATCATTGGTTTCATATGTCACATCAAAACGCCGGCGCTCGCAATCGCCACCACCGGGAAGCTGACATTTGACATAGATCTGGGTTGTCGCATCGGTGCTTGAGCGCAGGGTCATGGCCACAAGAGCCTGACTGCCTGCAAGCGTGTCCAGAATGCCACGCCCCAATTCAAACAGGACTTCGCCCTGTGTTTCGGGACTTTGCGAGACCACCTGCAAGGCCGATCGGCCATTGCTTTCGATCAATGCCGCCTTGACACTGCCGCGTCCTGCAACCCGGGAGATATCCTCCGGGGTGAAAACATCAATCCATTCTCCGGAAAATTCGCCATCTGCAGTTGGATTTCCGACAAATGCATCGCCGTTGATGGTCGCCGGTGGATTGGGGACACTTGTGTCGCGTTGCTCGGGACTGAGCATCAGCCCGCTGAAGATCACCCAGAGGAATCCAATTCCAACCGCCGCAAGGACAAGAGCCGACACAAGGATGATTGCAAAGAACGGCCGACGACGCTTCTCACGGACCGGTCGCGCGGCCGTACGTGTATCATCGTTGAACAGCATTGCATCAGGTCGCTGTCCATCGACAATTCTATCAGGCGCATCAAGCTGCATACCATTACGGGACCGGCCGACGGCACCCGGTTTGAACCGGGTTGCATTGGTACGTGACGGGCTGGAGCGAGTCGGATTGGGACGGCCAGATTCGGATCGGGCCGCATTATTGGGGCGGGGTTGATGGGGGCGGGCCGGATTGGGATGTGAAGCTCCGGAACGCATCTGTCCACCGATCTGAACATCATCATCCGCCAAGGTGATATTGCTACCGTCGTTGACACTGGCCACCTGTTTTGGGGCCACCTGTTTTGGGGCCACCTGTTTTGGGGCCACCTGTTTTGGGGCTGCTTGTTTTGGGGCTCTGCTGGTGGTCTGAGCTTGTGGTGGCACGTCCTGCAAAACGGATTTCGGCCCCGCGTTGGCGGATCGGCGGGGGCGTTTTTGATAGTCGGCCTCAATGGCGTTGATCAGCGCTTCCAGTTTGCGGGTTTGCTCGCGCGCGCTGTCGCTGCCCCACTTGCCCTGTTTTGTGTGACTGTTTGACAATGCGTTGCGAGCAGAATCATAAACCCGTGCGCGCAGCTCCGGATTGGTATCATCCGCTTTCTGCAACGCATTCCGGATGGCCGTCTCGAATGCCTTCAATGCTCGTTCCCCATGTGGTCAGCCGCTCAAAAGCGCTGACTGCGCGACAGTGATATTCCCGTATAAACTGCCTAAGTCCCTTAGCGAATCTCTCTTATCAGGTTGATCCCCATTTACAAACATCAGGAGTCAAAGTTAACACCAAAGGTGTAGGCAAAGTTCCCTTTGGCGGGCTGATATGCATGATTTTTCGCGGAAAATGTCTCAGGCGACGTTCTCTTCGCCATCTTCCATAGTGTCAATAGCGCTGACACGCAGACATGCAACTGGTTCGTAAATCGTCTTTTAACAGGCCCTGAGGCAAATAAAAGCGTTATAAAATTCTTTTCAGCATCCAAAAGGTCTGCTAACCCGCACTTACGTTTTCGTAAACGTCATATCACAGGACAATGCAGCATGGCGCTTCCCGATATCTTGAAAAAAAATCTCCGCCTGCCGATCGTCGGCGCGCCGATGTTCATCATTTCCCATCCACCTCTGGTGCTGGCGCAATGCAAGGCCGGTATCGTCGGCTCCTTTCCGGCGCTGAATGCCCGCCCGGAAGCGCAGCTTGATGAATGGCTGGCGGAAATGACGGAAGAGCTTGCAAATCATAATGCAAAAAACCCCGACCGCCCTGCCGCTCCCTTTGCTGTCAATCAAATTGTCCACCGGTCCAATACACGGCTACAGCACGATCTGCAGATGTGCGAAAAATACAAGGTACCGATTGTCATTTCCTCGCTGGGCGCTGTTCCGGAAGTCAATGAAGCGGTGCATGCCTATGGTGGTATTGTCTTGCACGACATCATCAACAACCGCCACGCCAATTCGGCGATACGCAAGGGCGCAGACGGTTTGATCGCCGTTGCCGCCGGTGCCGGTGGTCATGCAGGCCCCCTGTCACCCTTTGCGCTGATACAGGAAATCCGCGAATGGTTTGACGGGCCGCTGCTGCTGTCCGGCTCCATCGCCAATGGCCGCTCGGTTCTGGCCGCTCAGGCCATGGGCGCCGATATGGCCTATATCGGCACACCGTTCATCGCCACAGAAGAGGCGCGCGCCGTCGATGCCTACAAACAGATGATTGTCGACAGCAATTCGTCCGATATTGTCTATTCCAATTATTTCACCGGCATTCAGGGCAATTATCTCAAGCCATCCATCGCGCAATCAGGCATGGACCCCGATGATCTGCCGCATGCCGATGCATCGAAAATGGATTTTGATGGCAAGGCATCGGGCGCCAAGGCCTGGAAGGACATATGGGGTTCCGGACAGGGAATTGGCGCCGTCAAGAAAGTCCGGCCCGTCGCAGAATTTGTCGACCAGATGGAGATGGAATATCTGGCCGCCAAAAAGAATCTGCTGGAATCATAGCTGGCTCACGGCTGGCGTCAGTTCGAACTCCAGGGGCCGTGGTGTGCGCCTTCGGCATCGCGGCGTTCGAAGCCATGGGCACCAAAAAAATCTCTTTGCGCCTGGATCAGATTGGCCGTTGATTGGCCGGTCCGCATCATGTCGAAATAGGACAGTCCGGCAGACAGTGCTGGCGCCGGCAGACCGCTTTGCGCAGCAAGGCTGACCGTCTGACGCAAATCCGTCTGGGTTTCGCGCATCAGCCTGGCAAAGAAATCCGAGAACATCAAATTGGCGTCCGGGCTCTCAGACAATGCATTGGCCATGTCGTTGAGCATGGTGGAGCGAATGATGCATCCCTCACGCCATACTTTGGCAATCTCCGGCATGGGCAATGTCCAATCCGTGCCTATCCGCTTAACGCCCATACCCACAACATGTAGGATGCTGCCATTCTCCCGAATATAACCCCGCCCTGGTCGGCGCGGTCGTGCCCCCGGCCATCCCAAGGAGCGACCG
>Ga0075120_10000061_pt1 | contig 74400 bp, 48 predicted proteins | sample AntAceMetag02UKL_FD_69792 | JGI IMG/M metagenome (GOLD analysis project Ga0075120, IMG submission 69792) | Saline lake microbial communities from Ace Lake, Antarctica - Antarctic Ace Lake Metagenome 02UKL | ecosystem: Environmental > Aquatic > Non-marine Saline and Alkaline > Saline | place...
AGTGATTCAGTCGTACATTCCGCTTTTGATGTATCTACTGCCGGTACACGTATTGCATACGTCAGACAACAGAAAGATACTACTCAACATGTAATAAGAGAAGCATTTGGTAGTGTTGTTAGGGACTCAATTGATCTTTATACAGTTGTTCCCCCTCTTAGAGTGCGAAATGCACCGTGTATTGAACAATTCGAAATGAGTCTGCGAGTATTGGTTAATATTGTCAATGATGATAATCCTTCAGAAAATATGTTTTTCTTTTTAACCAGTGATAAAAGAGTTTTGAATGAACATCCTGTTAACGCTCTTGATGTGAAAATTGATCCGGCTAACGATGGTATTGCCAAGGTCGCATATATCCTTGGGGACAACGGATACGAATCAGCGAGTCAGTTATATTGGACATGGCTTGATCGTGGTGTATATGCTGTAAAGTTTGTTTATGATTTTGCGCAACATGGAGTTGGAGCCGCAACGTTTTCATGGTCTCCAGACGGTCATTATATTGCAATGTTTACCGGCATTTTCACTGCCGAACCAAAACTAGTGATAATCAGCGACTTGAGCGCTTTTGAAAATGGAGAAATTCCCCTCGAAAAAAGCATTGTTTTGCCGCAAGATGAAAATCTCTATTTTGCCTCGCCGGACTGGGCACCATCGAGTGACAGGGTTGTGCTCCTGGTCAGAAATGATGATGAAGAAAAAAACGAAGTAGTCATCGTGAATATTGAGACGAGGGAGATGATAGTCAAAGTAGATGGTTTATCAACGGATATAATATTCAATCCGACTTGGAAGAAGTGATAAATCAGTAGGCTGTAAATAAAGAACTTCAAAGTAGAGACGCAGAGTTCGTTGAGAGCCAATCAATAATCATTCTCAACGTTCTCTGCGTCTCTGTTTTACAGACATACAGGTTTTTTTGAAAGTTTTGCATCATCAAGAATTCATGAATCATGGAAATACCTGGTCTGTCGGCGAAAAAAGAAAAACCACAAAGATCGCAGAGAATCCACAAAGGAATCAGAGAAATTCTTAGCTAACTTTGTGCCTGCTTTGTGTTCTTTGTGGTAAAACAATTTCGAAAAGCCTTATAGTCAAAGTATATCTTTCGTGTTCCATTTCATAACAATATCCACTAAATCCCCAATATCATCAATGGCAGCATCAGCTATTCTTGGGTATTTTTTTTTGTCTGCGCCTTCGCCATAACGCGCATGAACAGTTTTCATACCGATTTTTTTTGCACCTACTATATCTCTCTCGATCCAGTCACCAAGCATTACGGTTTCGGCGGCTTCAAGACCAAGAATATTGAGTGCTAATAAAAAAGGTTTGGGAGAGGGTTTTCTTTCACCGGTATCATCAAATGTAACCACAGTGTTGAAAAGATCATCAAGTTGAAGGTACCTGAGTCTTAACCATGCCTGGAGCGCCGGGGCATCCGAAACTACCGCTGTTTTTAGTCCCATACGTATCAATGTAACCAGTGTGTTGCGAGCGTGTGGGTATGGAACAAGCATTGCTTCACGCGCTCTCCTGTAGGCGACTATACCCGCGGCAAGAATTTTCGGTTCGACTTTCCCTGTGATTTCATGCAGAACTTCATCGAAAACATTTTGAAATTCTATTCCTTCGATTTCATATACGCCATATATCTTAAGTTTGATTTCATCAATAGACAATTGGAGACCGGCATCCATCATTGCCAGTGCTGCTGCTTCAACTGCTGCCTCTTTCATAACGGTGAAGTCAACCAGGGTATTATCAAGATCGAAAATAACGCCTTTAATATTGGAGTGCTTCGGAATATTCACAATTATTACCTACCGCCGACACTAAGTTTATGTTTTGAGCAAGGTGAAGAAGGTTCATCACCTCTACGAAATACTTCATCAATCAGTTGCGGGCAATATGGTCCAGCTAATTCACCGGAATCTTCACATATTTTCACCCGAACAACTCCCACCGGTTTCTCAAAATCAATCCATGGATATTTTTTTGTTTTATACAATTCACGCATGAAAATTGCCCAAATCGGCAATGCTACTTTTGAGCCGTTTTGATGTAGTCCCAGGCTTTTTTGAGGATCGTCAAAACCGACCCAGACACAGGCGACAATATTGGGCGTGAATCCAACAAACCAGGCGTCGGTAAAGTTATTGGTCGTTCCGGTTTTTCCTGCGCCGGGAGCATGAAAATCGAATCTCCATCGAGCGCTTGCTCCTGTGCCGCGATTAAGTACGTCTTTCAGCAAATCTGTCATTATATATACTGTTTCAGGACTGAGAACACTTTCACGGTTTGAATCGAAAGAGATGATTTCTGTACCGTTGCGATCTTCGATACTGATTATTGAACGTGGATCCGCTCGCATCCCACCGGATGCAAAAACAGTATAAACGGTAGCAATATCTATTGGAATTACCGCACTCGATCCAAGCGCAAGGGCTGGTACAGCGGCAAGATCTGTGCGGATTCCCATCCGGTGAGCGTATCGAATAACTTCTTTAACAGGGATCAATTTATCATCACCCGCGACTAAGCGGACTGAAACATTATTCATTGAGTGGCGTAATGCTTTTCTCAAGCTGACATAAGTTCCCCGCTCATCAATCGAATAATTCTCAGGACGCCACCAGGTGCCATCTGACATTTTCACCGGTTGCACCATGTTCAAAATCTGATGGTTGGCATAAATTCCATTATCAATACATGTCGTATAAACGATAGGTTTAAAGACACTGCCGGGTTGACGAAGAGCCTGAACCGCACGATTAAATTTTGATTCATTAAAATCGCGTCCACCAACCATTGCCAGGATATCACCGTTATGAGGGTCCATTGCTACGAAAGCAACCTGGACCTTGAAACTGTTTATCAACAGACTATCGGCAAATGCACTATCTGATAAAGCATTTTTGGCAAGTGTTTTTATCGAATCTTCCAGGGCTGCGATTCTTCTCTGGCTTACCGTGCTATCTTCAGGCACAAGAATACTGTCGGCAATCAGTGAGTCCCTGTAGGTTCTTGCCAGCCATTGACTAAATCCATATTTACGAAAGTTATTATAGAATTGCTCCTGGAAACCGATTAGATGACTGTCGATTGAAGCTTCTGCCAGGGCTTGTATATCAGGATCCAGGCTCGTATGGACAATAAGTCCATCACGGTAGTAATCAAATCCTAATTCATCCTCAAGCTTTTCAAGTTTTTGACGTATCCATTCAGTAAAATATGGCGCGATACCCAGGTTATCAATTTCGGGTTGTTGTTCAATGCCCAGTGGCGATTTTTTATATTCAAGAAAGTCTTTTGTTGATAGAGAACCATTCTGCCACATACTTGCAAGGACAACATTTCGACGTTTTTGTGCTTTTGCGGCATGGAGAAATGGGGAGTAATGAGATGGCGCTTTCAGTAATGCTGTCAGCATCGCTGCTTGTGGAACTGTTAAATTATAGGCATCTATATTAAAGTACTTTCGTGCTGCTGCCTGTATTCCATATGCGCCGTGACCGAAATACATCTGGGTGAAATACATCTCCAGGATTTCTTCCTTAGAGTATGTTCTTTCAATCAAGACAGCAGTAATAGCTTCGCGAATTTTCCTTTTCAGGGTTTGTTTTCGGTGAAGATACAGATTCCTGGCAAGTTGCTGTGTTATTGTCGATGCTCCCTGCCGGGTGGATAGAGTCGAAATATTCACTAAAGAAGCTCGAATGATACCAACCGGGTCCACTCCCCAGTGGGAATAGAATTTTCGATCCTCAGTTGCGAGAACCGCATCCACCATGCATTTCGCGACTGAGTCAAGAGGTACCTGGACACGGCGTTCAGTGTAAAACTCTTTAAGCACTGTACTGTCAGCGCCCAAAACTTTAGTTATCAAGCGTGGGTTATATGTTTCAAGTTGTTCAAGCCCCGGCAGATCAGATGACAGAGTTTTTATAAGAAGAGCTAATACCCCAATACCAATGATGCCTGTTGCCAACCCGGCAAATGCCATCGTTTTCAATGTTGGAGGCCACTGCCGCAAAGGGGATTTTTTTTGAGCAATCTTTTTAGCCGGTTTTATTGCTCTCAATCGTGATGGTGGTAACCGGTTCATTTCCAGACCTTACTGATCAAAAGCCCGTTTTCAATCAAGCTGTAATTCATTTTCTTTTGGAAGGGACCCGGATTATGATAAATTCCTTGCTCGAACTCAATATGTTCTGTTCTGTGAGTATGACCAAATATGACAACATCAATGTTCCCCGCAAGTATTTTCCCGGCAGCTTTATGATACTCTTCGATAGGCGGATTCCGGTCAACATAGTTTTTTCTATTGTGAACACCTGCATTACTTGATATGCGACCTAAAATCATCGATAGATCAGGATGTAATATAGTGCCAAAAAGAAATTGTGCAATTGGATTTCTAAATACCTTCTTCATCCTTCGATAATTAATATCGCCTGCAGCAAAACCATCTCCGTGATGGAAAAAAATACGTTTCCCATCAATTTCAGTAATCCACTCATCAAGATGGATTTTCATACCGATCTCTTTTTCAAGATAACCTGTTAACTTAAAATCATGGTTCCCTGCGAAATAATGTATCGGAACACCTTTAAGGGCAATATCATGTAAATCATATAATAAACCTGTAGCACGCTTTGGGATAACATGCCTCCACTCATACCAGAAATCGAAAATATCTCCTAATAGAACAAGAAGGGTAAGGGAATCCTTGTAATACTTGATAAGCTGCCGGAAATGTTCAATCGAGGCAGCCCCGCCTTCCTGCTTGTCAAGAGGCAGGTGGGCATCACCTATTATCAAAACACGACTGTTGGGAGATGTTTGGAATGTTTTTTTAGCGTACATTATGAAAAGGTAGCAAGCAGTATATCTTTAAGCAAGTCTGATAATTCTATTGGATTCATAAAATGTATTTCATCTTACAAATATATATCGTAAAAACTCAGAGCAATTAAGGAACAAATATGTCTGCCGGTTTTCGATTTCAGATGTCAGTAATTATGGTACTTGTAATCAATGTAACTGTAATGAGTATTGGAAGAGTTGAATACACTCGAAAGAACCACACTGAAGCTAGAACAATACGAGTTCCAAATCAAAACAAGATACAGAATATCAATGAATTACCTGGTAGTCATACAGAATCGGAACTTGATGAAATCCTGTATGAACAAGATTGGGAAGACGGTGTTGCAGGTTGGGAACGACTGGATGGATTTACCGCTGAAGCGACGCACTGGCAAATTGATGATTTTAATTCAAGTATTAATAATGGCGGTGACAATTGGCGCTGTTTCTCCACTCCGGCGGCATTCGGGGAAAATGGAGGTTATGAGAGCGGCTGGCTGCAGTTTCTCCAGACCGCCAACATTGATTTGAGAGAGATTGAGCAGGCTGTTCTGCAATTCGATTTTTACCTGGTGTCTGAGAGAGGAAGCGGTTGGGATGGTGCAAACGTATGGATTAAGGCGGACGGTGGAAATGTTTTCGAAGCATTAATACCTGAAACAGGTCCGGATTACAATGGGACGGACATCGCCGGATTCAGCGAAGTAAACATGATGAATTATATTACAGGTGGTGAAATTCCCGGCTGGTCAGGGAACACACGGTTTGATGAATGGCAAACTGTAACAATGGACCTGTCAGAATATAACTATCAGGATGTTTCCATAATGTTTGCGTTTGCTGCAGATTATGAGATAGATACCCGCGATGATGAGGACTATACCGGGTTTCAGGTTGATAATATTATTGTAGTTGCAGATGCGGATACTGTTTATTATAACGACGCTGACGATGAAGAAGATGAAATGATTGCGATATCGGGATATCCAAGTGCAGAGCATACATTCACCCTGACTGAGGTAGATAGCGCACATTCCGGTTCACATGCACTTGCTACATTCGAACCTCAACGTCGCGTATCACATTTCTGGCAATCCCCTGAGATACAACTTCCCTGGATTACAGATAATGAAACATTACGTTTTGACTGCTGGCTTCGTGGAGAATTTGAATGGGAGAACGGCAATGATGAATTTCGATTTAATCTTTTTGTAAAACCGAACGATTCAGGGCTCTGGTATTTCGGAAGCCAGCCTTATGGAGAGGGAACACGAGCATTTTACACCGGTGAACCCGGAGCAGATTGGGTGAGGCAAAGTGATGCATGGTCTGACTTTATGTGGGATGCAACTCCTTACGCCGGACAAAGAGTGACCTTAAGGTTCGCGGTCATACTTCCTGCTGATACTGCCTTATCATTTACGAATTTTGAAATGGACGATTTTTTTATTCATGGCAGCGGGCTCGAGCATGATATTGCAATCAGTAACCTGGTAGTACCTTTTCCTACGTCAGTAAATTTCCCGGTAAATGGAAACGTTACTTTTACAAATGTTGGATGGGATATTGAAACCGGCTGGAATGCGTTCTGGAGAGTAGGGAACGAAATCAAGGCGTTTATTCCCTCGCCGCCTTATGAGCTTGACTCTGATGAATCTATTACTCTGTCCTTTGATTCTTATCCTGATGATCAGCGAGTAGTATGGATTCCTGAAGATGAAGGCGAGGTTGTTTTAACTGCATGGCATACCCTCGATTCAGACCTGAGGAACGAGAACGATTCATTACACACTATAGTAGATATAAGCCCGAGCGGTGTTTTTGAATTTGGATATGATAACAGGTTTCCTCAATACCTAATTCCTATCTATGAACCGGGAACAGGACCATTGATGCATGTGATACCTGAAGAGCATTCGACAGCATTTGAAGACATACCTCTGAACATGACTACGGTTCGGATGTATTATTATAAAGACCCGAATGATTTCTGGACTTCAAATCCCGAGATAGAGCTTCATTTTTTCCAGGGAGGAGAAATCCCCGGCACCGAAATTTATGTTGACACGTTTGAAGTAGATTGGGTAAACGGAGATGCAAATTTGAAATGGCTGGAAATGGATGTGACGGGAGCGGAAAATTTGCAGATGCTCGAAGGTGATTTTTATGTTTGGGCTAAATTTCTTTCCCTGAACGAAGAGGGATTTCCTGTTCCATACCCTCTCGCAGCAGAACAACAGGTGGGAGAAGGGCATCATTTTCTTTTTGATGGAACCACCTCTACACCTGCAACGCTCGATTATATGATTCGAGTAATTGCTGAAGAGTATGATAAGGTCGCTGAAATATCAGATAATTATTCTCTTCCATCAGAAACCGGCCTTTTACCCGCTTTTCCCAATCCCTTTAATTCAAGCGTAATGATTCACTATCAGGTAAGACAGCCCGACAATGTTAACATATCCATATTTGATTTATTAGGACGCAAAATCACAAAATTAGCGGAATCATATCATAAGCATGGCAAATATCAAGTTCATTGGGAACCTGTTTCGGGAGTTTCAAGTGGTTCATACTTTATCATCATGGAATCTGGAGATATAAATCAGGTAAAAAGAATAAACCTTTTGAAATAGATTCATATTGCTCTGGTAACAGTATAGTTTGGTGTCATTCTGAACGTAGTGAAGAATCTCAGACCTCGAATCAACAATTTGCTCGGATGGAAACCGAGATTCTTCACTACGTTCAGAATGACTAATATTCAATTACTTAATAAGTGAACTATACAATTACTTGCTCAGGTGTGTTGGGAAACACTCCCGACTTGCGTCCCACTTACAAACATTTAGAGCCACTTGTATATCTATTATATTATCAACCGGATTTGGTCTTGATATCAGGACTGAATCCGGTTTTATTGCATATAACCTTGAACCAGCAAAGAATCTCTTTATTAAACACACATGAACGACAGACTGATAGACATACTAAAACTTGGTACCGAATACCTTCAGAAACATGGCGTGGAGTCTTCGCGTCTTGAAGCTGAAATATTGCTTTCTGACGGTATGGGGAAATCACGGCTTGATCTATACCTGGATTTTGACCACCCGTTGGATGAGAAGGAAAAAGACCTCTTCAGGAAACGATTGAAGAGAAGGGTTATGGGTGAGCCGCTGCAATATATTACAGGTCATACGGATTTTTACGGATATCGGTTTGTAATGCGTCCCGGTGTTTTAATTGCACGTCCTGAAACAGAAATGATTATTGAACTGTCGAAGAAGATAAAGCCGGATGGTTTTGGAAATGTGCTGGATGTGGGATGTGGGAGTGGAGTGATTGGCTTGACGCTTCTTGCTAAAGGGATTGCAGAGAAGGTGACTGCTATTGATGTTTCAAAAGAGGCAGTGGATTTAACCATGGAGAATGCCATTAGGCTTAAGGTTGATAGCAAAGAACTTACTGTTATACAGGCTGATGTTTTTGCGAAAAAGTATCTTCCACCCGGAGCACCATTCGACCTTGTTGTATCAAATCCACCATATATTCGCAATTCAGAATGGCACTCATTGCCGCCTCATATTAGGGAGCATGAACCCCAAGAAGCGCTATTATCAGGCGATGACGGTTTAAATGCACACAGGGCTTTAGCCTCTGTAATGAAAGAGTGGCTGAAACCTGGAGGGATGTTTCTTGGTGAAATTGGTGCGGAGCAGGGCGAACAGGCGCAAGAGTTACACAATATATGGGCGGCTTCGCTACTGATTCACAAAGATCTCGCAGGATATGACCGGATTATTGAAGCCATTTATTAAATTCAATCAATAAGTTACAACTTACTTAAAGGATAATAATTTTGATACTTGGAGCACATGTATCTACAGCGGGAGGGGTTGATAGAGCGCCTGGAATCGGTGCGGAGTTTAATATTCACGCCATAGCCGTATTTACCAAAAACCAACGTCAATGGAAATCTAAACCACTTGGACAACCGGAAATTGATAATTGGTTTAAAGATATTAAAGAGCATAATATTAAGCACACAATCAGTCATGATTCTTACCTGATAAATTTGTGTGCGCCTGATCCTGAAAAATTGAATAAGTCGCTTGATTCCCTGACTGATGAAGTGGAACGGGCTGAGACGTTGAATATTACAAACGTAGTGGCACATCCGGGCAGTCATCTGAAAAAAGGCGAGGATTGGGGAGTAGAGGAAATCGCACGATCTCTTAGCGAAATCCATAAAAGACTGCCGGGATATAAAACAAAAATCACATTAGAGATTACTGCGGGACAGGGCACTAATCTTGGTTACACCTTTGAGCAAATAGCCAGGATGATAGAGCTTGCTGAACAGAACGAACGTCTTGCGGTTTGTTTCGATACCTGTCACGCATTCGCATCCGGTTATGATATAACAATTCAGGAAGATTATGAAAAAACGTTCGAAACTTTTGACAGGCTCATTGGCCTAAAGATGCTTGAAGTGTTTCACATTAACGACTCCCAAAAACCGCTCGGAAGCAGGGTTGACAGGCATGAACAGATAGGCGATGGTTTGATGGGGATTGAACCGTTCCGGTTCCTGATGAATGATACACGTTTTGATCAAATTCCCGCTATACTCGAAACACCCAAAGGAGATAAAGGGTACGCAGAAGATTTACAGCGCTTAAGAAGTTTAATAGTCTAAAAGTTTCTCATACCGGTTGATTGTGATCTCAAGAAAGAAATTTTTGGATTCAGTATAACGAGATTCCAGGAGTTTGTTGGATATTAAACCACAATGAGAAAAATAATAATGCTATAAGCAGTACTCCCAACACCGTTTCTCTTATCCAAATACAGTGTTTTACAATCCATCAATATGAGTTATATTCAAAGTTTATATTTTTTTTCGCGGCAGCCTTCAAGCCGGAGCCCTTTTCACAAACAAATTCAAGCCAACTTATTGGTTTTTCTGATTTATTCTGGAGTAGATAATGCGACAACACCTCGCCAAGTTTATCGGTTTTCTTTTGATTTGTCTGGTTGGTAACGTTACTGCCGGTGCATTGGAATATGTCGATGGAGTCCTTTTGATCCGTTTTACAGAAGATGTAGTTCCTTACACTGACGCTAACGGTATTGTAAAAGTTGATGATGCCCAGATAGATAGGATTTTTGAGCGTTTTCAAGCTGGTGAAATCGAATACATGTTCGGTGATTATATCATTCAAGACGAGGAATACCGTTACCTGACACGGAATGATTATAAAGTTATCTTTCCATCTGATACCGATGTTGAGCTTGTGGCTGAGGAGATGTCACGCCTGAAAGGCGTCGCAATGGCAGAAGTGGACATGTTATATAGATTAGATTATGTCCCGAATGATCCATCTTACGGTTCGCAATGGTGGCTGGGTGCGATAGATGCTCCACGTGCATGGGACATAATAAAAGGCGATGAATCGGTAATTGTGACCGCCCTCGATACAGGCGTCGATTGGAACCACCCGGATTTAGTACATAATATATGGGTCAACCCCGGTGAAGACATTGATGAAAACCACTTCTGCTATGATTCCACCCTGGGATTTAACAACAATCCGGGTACTTCCGGGGATTGGAATTACCTGGATGATGACGACAATGGTTATTCCGAGGATTTTATCGGATATGACTTTGTCGATAACGTACCAGCGGGAAATGCTGCTCCAGGTGAGGATTATGACGATCGTGACAACAATCCAATGGACTTCGATGGTCATGGCACTGGAGTTACAGGAGCTATGGCGGCTGTGGGTGATAACGGTATCGGTGGTGCAGGTGTAGCGTTTGATTGTAAAATCATGTGCTTGAGAGTTGGCTATAAGCCACGAGTTGAAGGTCAGGGGAGTATTATTTTTTCAGCTGTCAGATCGGCAATGGCATACGCTATCGATAATGGCGCTTCAGTCTTGAACATGTCATTTGGAAGCGGTCAGTATTCTCAATTCGAAAATCAGGATATTCAGAACGCATTTAATAATGGAATTCTTGTTTTCGCCGCTGCTGGTAATGATGGTGTTGGTAATCTACATTATCCAGCAGGTTATACTAATGTGATTTCCGTGGCATCGACTAACAGTAGCAGACAGCGTGCAAATTTTTCCAATTGGGGAGACTGGGTAGATATCGCGGCGCCAGGAGTTGGCTGCTATACACCATGGTTTGATGACAGATATGATAGTTGGCAGGGGACAAGCGTATCCTCCCCCATTGCTGCAGGTGTAGGAGCGCTGGTGGTGGCTCTACATCCTGATGATTGGAATTTCAACTGGGTATCATATATTATCAATTCTACTGATCCTCTCAACACTGATCATCCCATCGGTTCAGGCGAAATTAATGCTTACAAAGCGTTAACACAGCACTATTGGCCTGAGTTGACAATAGAAGAATGGAGCATGAATGACGCTGACGGCAACGGGCATCCTGACATCGGAGAAGAAATGGAAGTTACATTATCCATTTCCAATGAAGAAGGATGGCAGGACGCTGAAAACACCACGGTTTCGATTTCTTTTTCCAGTGATGGCATTGATATAGACAATGGATCTATCAACTTGGGAACGGTTGCAGGTGGAGCAACAGTAGATAACCTTGAAAATCCACTTCGATTTACAGTCCCCGAGGGAGCTCTTGATGGTCATTTCACCAATTTCTCCCTGTCAATTAATACAGATCCTAATGAATACGAAATTGGCGTGAGCGAAAGAATCATGCTTGGAACTCCAGATTTAATCTTTGTGGATGATGAAGGAGATGCTGAGTACGATCAGTTTATTATTGACAATCTTGATCAGTATTACTACAACTATGTCCATTATGATACAGATGTTCTGGATGCTGAACTTACCACGGATTACTTGTCGGAGTATGAGGCGATCATCTGGATGACTGGAGCTCAGGAAAATCCTTTGAGCGACGGAGAAATTTCCGCTCTTGAAGGTGCCATGGATAATGGTGTTCACCTGTTTCTATTCGGTGAAACGCTTAATGAACAATTAGGTGGCACTGATTTTTATTCGAATTACCTGTTTGCATCTGATGGAGTTATGAACGGTGAATTGGGACTTGCGCCTGATGGAGATGCTGAATATCCAATCATTCCTGAGCAAAGCATGGTGCTTGCAGGTCCGGGTGGAGCGGGAAACAGTCATAATCCGGACGTTATCAATGTTCTTGGTGATGCAGTCCCGGCATATAATTACGTGACTTCGGAGCAACCGGGCGGGTTATACTATGAAGATGAAAGCAGGAAGCATGTTTATTTCGCTTTCTCTTTCGAATCAGTTTCCGGAGCTGCAAATACATTACCGAGACATGAGTTGATGACTTCAATCCTATCCTGGTTCGATATCGCCGCAGCGCCTGAGAAAAACTCGAAATCTCAGATTCCCGACATGTTTTCAATAGAGCAGGTATATCCAAATCCATTCAATCCGTTAACAAATCTTAAGATTTCCATCCCGGTGGCTTCGGTTGTCAGCTTGAAGATATATGACTTGCTCGGACGTGAAACAGCATCGCTGATTGATGGAGGATTGACAGCGGGTTCGCATGAAATTATTTGGAACGCTGCTGGAAATTCAGCAGGTATTTATTTCGCCGTTCTTGAGTCGAACGGTCATCGCGAGGTAGCAAAACTTGCTTATGTAAAATAAGGTTATGATTGGTTGCTTAAGAGCGACTGCATCGCGAATATATTTTCATATCTTGAATTGATTATATCAGTAGATCCCTTTCGTTGAAAGGGATTTTACTTTGTACAAAGTAAATATTATTCAGTTTGTTGGCTCAAATCCCTTTCAACGAAAGGGATCTACTGGTCAACCCATAAGGATTAGCCAGAATTATTTCAAAAGCACGATTCTTTCAGTTTTTACATAAGAAGGGGTAATTATTTTGACAAAGTACAATCCACTGGATAATTGCAGGTCGCTAAAGGTTAGCCGATTCTGACCTGACGAAAGTGTCATTGGCGTTAACCGAGATATTTCCTGTCCGATGATATTATACAGGGCAACCTCCACATTTTCCGGGTTGGGTAGTGATATCTGTATGTTTAATGTTGAATTGAAAGGATTAGGCCAAAGATCAAGTGAAATATCATTGGGCAGTTCTTTAGTGCGAGGATCATCACCTGCTTCATTAACACCAAACCAGGTCAGGGTTCTCCTCAGAAATTCTTCTCTTGAAATATATCGATCATTGGAATTATTGATTCCCTCAATTCCGAATCCGCAGAACACGGTACGGTAATGTTCCTGTGGATGCTCGAAAGCTACTGCGGCTGTTAATTCAGTATCTTCGCCGTAATAAAGTATTGGTGATGAATTGTTCACCGGTACAACTTCATCCGGTGTTTCCTGGTTATTGGCTCCTTCACCGGCTGCTCCGAGAAGAGCAAGACTGTCGCCTTCGGTAATCGGTGCTTCCGGAGTACTTCGCAATATCCGGTTTTGAACACCTGCAATACCAAGTTCTCCGTCATCAACGCCGAAACGTGAGCGCAGGATTGTATATCCACCCCAAAGATCCTGGATCCCCTGCCCGGTCAATAACATCGATCCACCAGATTCGAGGTAAAGATTTATGTCTGTCCAGTTGTCGGCAGGAAAAAAACCTTCCTCAAGATCACCGGTTGACCAGATCACACAGGGAACAGATGTAAGTGTATCCTCAGGATATCCTCGTGAAAATGTGTGCCAGGTATAAGTATCAATGTTCAAGTTTGACAACTCGCTAAGGAAATATTCTTCATAACCGGCGGGATCTTCAGCAACAAGCATCACCAACGCTGGAGAGATAGATAGGTTTACATCATTCGCGCCATCTTCATCAACTATAAGACTATCGATAGTTCGTGGCGTATAGGGGGGGAGGAGAGGTGTTATTTCAAGACGATAAGTTCCGGTTACAACATCCTGCGAAAATTCGCCACTATTAGGAAGACATTCTCCTGCATAAAAAGGGATATCAGAACTGACCTCAAGGAGATAATAATCTATCCAGCTGTGAATGTCCTCATCTGTATAAGAATCCGTGATCTCCCCACTGATTGTCGCAGCAGGCAGCACGTTCAGGGTCACACTAAGTGTATCGTTGGAGGTATTGGCGTCATCAGGATGTTCAACGATAAAATCGAGAATATATTCTCCGGGGGATCCGGGTATCCAATCAGGTTCAAGTGTGACTTCCTCTCTATCTCCGAAATTAATGTTCGCATTTGTAGAACCATCATATCGGTCTGTTCTCAACGATACAATGACATTTTCTAAAGAATTTAGTCCGACATTTGCCACTTCCAGGGTCAAAGGTACCGGATTATTTTCCATTAAGGGTATATTCGGGTTCGGTGAAACAATGTTTATCAACGCTGCGTCATAAGCAGGAATATCGTTTTCAAGTATTGATTCAAGGCAATACCAGACAAGATACGCGCTCGTCCAGGACTGGTCGTTCAGATATTGATCCTCAGTTGCCGGAATACCGCCGTCACCGTCGAATCCATCCTGGTCAAGCAGGAAATCCGCCACTTCAAGGACGTTTTCAAAGCTTTCGTCGTCATCGAGTACACGGTGGATGGCATTCCAGGCGTGACCGTACCAGACTGTCCAGGAATTATTCCATTGTCCGGGACCGGAGTAAACATCCATATCATCCATATAATCCGGAATCCAATCTGCTCCCGCTTCAGGATCATCAATATAAAGCGCGGTAACCACGCCCCACATTGCTGTACCACCCGACATCGCCCAGTTCTCATAGTCATTGAGATGGTCGGGATCGTCTTCTATCCATAATCTTACTTCATCCGCAATCTCTTGTGCAGCATCGATCCATTCCTGCGATTCCCGCCATACTCCATAGAGATAAAGACATCCAGCACCGAAACCGGCTGATAACGGATTGACGACATAATCATCAATATCAAGCCGGTATTCGTTAAGATAAGCTGCGCAGGAATCACCATATTCTATATAAGTTGAATCTTCGTAAGCATTTGTATATTCCATCACTGCCACCAGTCCCCATCCGCAGTTATGGACACGGTAGTAATTTGGGTTCCCGCCGCCTTCTTCGCTGTAAGCCGGGTAGTTCATTATATATTCCCATGCCGCATCGATATAATTGGAGTAATGGTCGGGATCGCCGGTCATTGAAGCGTAATGCGCCCAGTCTCTTAATGCTTCCTGCGTGTTGTCCGTCTGAATAATTTCCCAGTCACGATTGCTTTCACCTTCACGCATCCCTCCGAAATCGTTTCCATCAATGGAAACCTGCATATTGGTCAGCCAATCGAGAATATCGATCACCTCAAGGGTATAATAATATTCATCAAGCTCACCTCCGGGCCCGGGAATCTCTCCGCGATCCTGCTGTCCGGTGAAGGGGGTCCGATGCTCGAATTGGTATTGTAATTCTTCAGGTGGTATGTAAGGCGTAGCGTAAATCAGGTTGGACGTCAGCACTAAAATAAGTAACGTCAGGCAAAAGATTTGAATGCATCCCCGGCGAAACATGAAAAATCCTCCTATTTCCAATTTCATTCCAGAAATTACAATAATCCAAGGAGCGTAGCAACCAGAATCTGGATATAGCTGGCAATTAGTATAATCTTTTGAAAGAAGCTGAAAAAATGAGATAATGGATTATCATTACTGAAATGAATCTTCGAAGTAGCTCACTTTCGGCGAAAGTGAGCTACTTCGAAAATCATATGTAGCATTGCTCATTTTTTCGATTCGTGAAAATAAAACGCAAGACCGATCCTGGCGTGTCCGGTTTCGAATGACCAGGAGGAATCTTCGATATCACTTTCATATTTGTACATACTTTCGCTATAAAGGTCTTTTGAGGTAAGCCAGGTATCTTTTCGCAAACGATACCTGGATAGAACACCATATTCCGCCTCGAGGCTGATTTGAGGATGGAATTTCCATTCAAACCCGATCAATATGTACATACCACCATTAAATATGATTAAGTCTTGATCTGTTTCGTCATATTCAACTCTGATGCTATCAGGATAATCTGTATATTCCCTGCTACGAAAGTTTTCACGTTCTGTTTTTCTCAAATCAATTCCGATGACTGGTCCTAAACCCCAATACCATCCAAGCCCATTATCGAGTGGTGATGAAAATATCAATTGGGTAACAAAATCAATGCTATAATTGCTCATTTCACTTTCATTATCATCGAAGGTTGTTCTAAATGGGTAAGATTCCGGATAGAAATAATCACGTTCAGATCCATAATTGCTTTTTTGAGCCATGAGATCGAATCCCCATCGTAAAGCAGCTTTTTCTTTGATGGGGTGTGATATGAGCAGGGAAGCACCAGCCGGTGCATAGATGGGGAAAAAGTGCAGCGCTTTACTTCTATCTTGCACAATTTTATCTGGTTCTGACGCATGCAATAAACTGCTCATCAAAACTATCAGTGATATTCCAATAACAAAAATCTTATGCTTTCGAGTTTCAAACATGAAAAATCCTCCTCTTTCCTGTTTCATTCCTAATGTTACTAAAATCCACAGATTGTGTCAACCTAAATCTTATCATACCCATATTTGGATTGAGATTATTTCCAGCATTTTGTTTCACGCAAAGATGCAAAGGAGCAAAGTTTCAAAAAATCTTATTAATCGTGTAATTCATGTCAGTAAGCGCTCCACTTGACATGCTTCAGGTTGTAATCTATTTTATAAAAGAGAAAGCTAATGGAGTCTATCATATCAGTAAAACGATATACCGTAATTTTTGAACCGGCTGAAGAGGGAGGCTATGTTGTTCATGTGCCGGCTTTGAATGGTATTGTCACTCAAGGCGATACTTTGGAAGAAACTGAAGTAATGGCTGTTGATCTTATACAAGGTTACATAGAGACCCTTATTATGAAAGGTTTACCTGTTCCGGAAGAAACAAGTATTGAATCCGACCCAGCGGATTTAAGCTTTAAACAGCTTGCAATAGCTGTCTGACATGAGTCCCAAACTTCCTGTAATCACTTCCAAAACACTGATCCGCATGACATTGACCGTCATTCTACAGGAGGCGAAAAATGTAAAGCATGGCGAGATTATTGAACTCGTGACATCATTTTTACCTGCTCCGGGTATCGATATTATGAAATCCAAAGGTTTTTCTGTCTGAACAGTGAAAGAAACTGATGAATTGATAAAATCATATTTCCTGAAGATTACGGAAAATGAATTAACTAAATTGATGTTAATCTCGGATTAACATTCTAATATTAACTGCATAATAAGAAGGTGAATCAAAATGGATGAAAAAAGACAATTACTTCAGCATTTTCTTGCTGCATTGGCATATCGTACACAGAAGTCGCTGCGTGACGCTCCTGATTCTTATGCAGCATTCCGTGTAATACCTGGAGTGCGTACCCCTCATGAAATATTGTTTCACATGACAGGAGTTTTAGGATTGGCTCGTACCTTTTTTACAGGTGAAAGCGAGTACCGTCCTGATCGGTTACCAGAGTTCCAGCAGGAGATAAAACGGTTTCATGATATCCTGGAAAATCTGAGTTCACATCTAATAATCAGGACTCCATTACAAGGCACAACACCTGAAAAGTTGTTGCAGGGTCCATTCGCCGATGCAATGACCCATGCCGGACAATTAGCATTATTACGCCGGCTTCATGGTAATCCCATAGAGCCGGAAAACTTCCACGAAGCAGATATAGATCCCAGTAACCTCGGTCCCGATCAACCTGATCCAATAAGTCCTGATGAAAAATGTGAGGAGCCGGAGGATTGATTAATTTCTTCCGGGCGAGATTCTATTCGAAGAGTCCTTGAAACCGACATATTCATTGTGTGCCCCGGACAGCTTGATGTCCGGGACGAGAATGATTATAGTTAACGATGAACTCTTCAGAACGTATAAAGCCAATCCGTTACAACGATCCTTCAACAGCCCACTATATAACTTTTTCGTGTAACCAACGAAGAAACCTGTTTCTGGATGATTTTTTATTCAATGAATTCATAAAAAGTTTAGATGCTTCAAGAGCCAGGCATAGGTTTGAGATTTGGGCATATGTGATCATGCCAAACCATGTTCATCTTCTATTATGGTTGCTAGAGTCTGTTACTATATCCCAGGTCTTGAAAGGTATCAAACAACCTTTCAGTCATAGAGCGTTGAAACACATGAAACTACATTATTCCAACTTATATGCCAATTTGGAAATAATCAGGAAGAATAAAGTTTTCTATGCATTCTGGTTGCAGGGAGGAGGATATGATAGAAACGTATATTCTGATATAAACATAAGGAATGCAATTGAATATATTCATAATAATCCAGTCAGAAAGGAACTCGTTAAGTCACCTGAAGATTGGAAGTGGTCAAGCTATAGATTTTGGGAGTATGGCGATATTGAACCTATAAAGATGGACATACCAGTGATGTGGAAGTGATGTTTGAAATTTGATTACCACCCGGACATCAAGCTGTCCGGGGCACACTCTTAAGTATCTCACTTTCGATGAAAGGGGGTACTCTAAAAATCATATTTAACAGTGCAGTATGAAAATACGTTTCAAACAAAGGGTGTTAAGTTCAGAGTCCAACCTTCAGGTTGCGCATTTTACACACTAAAGTGTGAACTCTGAACTCAGCACACTGTATCTATGGTTTTAAGTTAAGTGGATTGATCAATGTATTATTTAAATTGTAAAATTTTGAAACCAACTAATAATTCCAATGAATTACCATGTAGTCCTGCTCCTGCTCCGAATTCCATATGTTCCAAAGAATAAGTTATTTTACCTACAACTCCAAAATAGTCGTTTAAATGTAACAAATAACCCCCGCCGATTTTTGTTTCTTTGGTATCAAACGTCTCATTATCCAACCCAACTGTTTCGTCATTAAGGGTTAATGAGTTAATTCCATAACTAAGCTCAAGAAACGGTGTGCCATTTTTCATTGGGAAATAATAATTTGCTCGGGGACCGATTAATTGCTCTTCAGACTTATAGTCACCGTAAGTTAATGAATTATAGTCAAGAAACAAGCCGATAGATAATTTGTCTATAAAGAAATACCCAATATCTGGGTTAAGGGAAACAATCATCTGCTTGTCTTCGCCATAAATTCCATCATCATCGCTGCCGCTTGATTTTAGTGAAAACGATCCCCCAAGCCCCATATCAAAAGATCCCTTCATCAGAACATCCTTGGCAAATGCGAAGGAAACTATAAAAAGCAGCATCAGACTAACCGCAATCATTTTTTGCATGGTTTCTCACTCCTCTTTTTTTTACAATTATCAATTAATGGATTTATCTGTAATAGAAATCCTCCGTGCATAATCCAACTGAACACGGAATTATCATATCCAGAAATCACTCGTAAAATATAACATTTATTTTAAGGTATAAAAGCCTAATCTTCCCTTTTGAGTAAAAAGATTTTATCTCCGGAGTCAAAAGATAAAGAATTTGAGTTTTACGGTGGGTAGTCATGTATGCATGCAAACATGATTGATTCTACTCAAATTGTAATAACCAGAATCTTACCATTGCCGAAACAGGATTGTAAGAGTAACTTTCCGCAGTGGAACTGAGCCTGAAAAATATATTAGAACAGAAAATTGACGATCTGATTTCGGATTATCCGGAACCAGGGATTTTACGTACCAGGATCGAGCGGCTTGGGAAAGTTATACCGGCTGTAAATAAGATTCTTGACCGGGGAACTGACTCGGAACAGTCTATATTATCGGCTCTGCTTACTCTTGGTGAAGCGCCGGTTGACGAGGCTGTTCGTTATCCGCATCTCGCATCCATGTTTTTCATATCCGGCTGGATTGAAACACCGTTTGCAAATAACCCTGCCCCCAGGACAGATTTAGCACGATTCAAACGACATGCCTGGCTTAAAATCCTGCTCCGTGACCGTTGCGGGCTTGCTCCACTTGAAGAAACACTCTCCGACCTGACATTATTGGCAGATAATGTGACATCAGCCGCACTCGAAATCGCAGCGCCTTCAAATCCGGGAATTGCGCTCTGGGCGATGGGGAAGTGGGGAGGAGGGGAATTAAATGTTTCCAGCGACGTCGATCCTGTTTTTTTTAGGGAAGAATCCCTCACCTCAGAAGAAGCGGACAGGATAATCCGTGAGTGGTTATTACTTTTGATGCCCCAGGGTGAACCGGAAATTTATCCCGTTGATTTACGTCTCCGTCCCGAGGGAGTGTCAGGTCCCCTGGCAATCAGTTACAAAGCTGCAGAAAAGTACTTCTTCCAACGTGCAGCGCCCTGGGAACGAATCGCCTATCTGCGGGCAAGACGAGTGACCGGTGCTGAACCGGATTGGTTTTCTGAAATGTTAGATGCGTTCCTGTTTTCATCAAGCGCCAATCCACGCAAACGTATCAATGAAGTGGCTCAGATGCTGGGCAGCATCCGCAAGGGAGCAAAACCTCGTGATATTAAAAGAGATCGAGGCGGAATCCGGGACGTGGAGTTCCTTGTCGCCTCTATTCAACTGAGTTCAGGGTATGAACTGAAGGATTTGAGAAGTGGAACCGTACTCGATATGCTGAAAATAATCGGTAATGAAGGCATTATTAAACAAGACGATATCGAGTCATTAGAGAAGGGTTACAGGTTCCTCCGCAAAGTGGAAAACATCTTGCAGGCAGAAAATGATAGGGCAGATTTTCTTGTCCCGGCACCGGCTAATAATCGTCATGGTCAATTAGCGTGGAAGATGGGAATGAAGCATGATGAGTTTGAGAGAAATTTTATAAACATACGTGAAAAGATAGCAGGAATAGTAGATAAAGAATTTGGAGGTGATCCGGTACAGATTTCAGTTTCACAGCAGTTTATTGATCCTCAAATGGATGAAATTATATCTGCAGAGGCAAAGAATGGAGCGCAGACATCCTGGCTCTCAAATACCAGAATCCAAGCAGTTATTCGAAGACTTTCCGGTAAATGGGGATCTGCGATCAACTTGATAGACACAAGTGAGATCAACGCATTACCGGATTTTGTGATAGAAGAAGTATTTGGTCGTCTCGAAAGTGCAGTGGCATCTTATGGTGGTCCGGCTACATGGCTGTCGGTTTTTCGTGATGATCCATCAGCGCTCAAGGCTGCGACACGGATTCTGATATACGGAAAACGACTGTGCAGCGAAGCAATGAACAGACCATATCTCTGGGAAAAGATCGGATTGAATACGGATTCTGATCCGGCACCTGAAAGCGAAAACAGTGATATCCTCAATAACTGGCTTGGCGACCGTCTTTTTTATCTCGGATCTAATTTTATAAGCGGTTCAATAGATACTGAAGAGTTTGCAATGAAATGGTGCGATGGAATTGATAAAGTGATCGTTCTGCTCTCTCAATCATTTTCTATTGATCCCTCGAAAGAGAGTATTGGAGTAAAAGCAGACAAAAATGAGAATTTACCGGGAATTGCGGTGATAGCTTTGGGGAAATGGGGTGGAAGGGAAGTGATTCCTGATGCTGATCTCGATTTTCTATTTATTACAGAAGATACAGATGCTGGAACTCTTTCTAAGCTGCAAAGTATTGGAACCCGATGGATGCAGAAAGCATCATTGAACGGAAGATTACTTCTGGATGCCAGGCTCCGCCCCGAAGGTTCGGGAGCGCCGTTGGTGATTACTTTAAAACGGCTTGAGGAGTATCTGACGAGTCGGGCGCAGGCGTGGGAAAAAATTGCATTGGCGAGAGCGAGAGTGATCAGAGGTGACACAGGAATCGGATATAAAGCGTTAAAAATCATTCGAGCTTTTACAACTGTACCACCTGGACTATCCGAATGGAAAATAATTCATAACGCAAGAAAACGTGCTGCCGAAAAATCTCGAACAAGACCCTCAATAATCGGTATCAAGAAGGCTCGGGGTGGTATGATGGATTACGAGTTTGCAGCGACATTTGCAGGCTGGAAACTCGGAATTGGTGATGACAACTGGTGGAATAAATCATTGGCAGAGCGTATGAGGATACTCGAACGGGCGATTGAAGGTTCGGATTGGAGGGATGCCCGCGATTTTTATCTGACTTTGCGTAAATGGGAAATCCTGCAATTATTAGCCGGTGAAAGACGACAGGGCAAGCTGGTGATTACAGGTGAGGGAGCTGAAAAAACGGAATTCTATCTTGCAAAACAAATTGGAAAAATCAGGGAAGAGTGGAAATCAATATCAACAAAAGCAATTAACTTGTACAAGGAATACTATGGTTCAGAATGACTAATATCCAATAGTTTAGGAAAGAACTTAACAGTTACAGTCATTATATAATCAAGATGTAAACAGTTTAGTAAGAGGTAAGACTCGAATGAAGATTGGATTTATTGATTTAAACGGGGATTACTCAACGTATGTTACTCGTCTGCTTTCTGCGATATTGAAGCGTGAGAATCATGATGTATCATTAATATTCATGCTTCCACGACCCGATCCTGACGGGCGAGAAACTGAACAGTTAAGCGCAGTGCTTGATGATGTTGACCTGGTAATGATATCAGTTTTCAGTCCTATTGTTTACAGAGCTCGACAGGTAACAGAGTTTGTTCACAGGAAATATCCTGGGTTGAAAGTGATCTGGGGTGGCGCTCATTGTATCGCAGCGCCTGAGAAAAGCCTTGATTTTGCTGATGGTGTCTGCTATTCAGAAGGCGATCAAGCAATCGTGGAACTTGTAAAATGTATGGAGGCTGGCGAGGATTATCATAATATCCGAAATATGGCATTTCGTGTTAATGATACAATTCAAGTTAATGAACTATTTCCACCTTTGACGATCTTGACAGCCTTCCTAACGCTGACTTCAGCCTTGAAAATCAGTTTCTTCTTGATGGAAAACTACTTCCTTTAACATCTGAAAATTTGATAATAAATGCTTGTGTTCCAAATACAACTCTATCGTTATTCAGAGCATTGTGGATGCGAGGATGTCCTCACAGATGTACCTATTGTAACAATGTTCGCTTAATTTCAATGTTCGGGAATAACCATATCCGTTTCAAAGGAGTTGACAAATCAATTGAAGAGATTGAGCAGGCTCTTGCTTTACATCCTTATAACGGAGTATGGATTTCTGATGACGACTTTTTCCTCCGGTCGAAGAGTGTAATTGAAGACTATGTAGAAAAATACAAGAGTAGAATAGGTCTTCCTCTTGGAATGCAAGTAAGCGCAAATAACTATACCAATGAAAAGTTGGAAATCCTGATGGATGCTGGTTTGATAGGTATCATGCTGGGTGTCCAGTCAAGAAGTCAAAGGATCATGAATGAGGTATTTGATCGAAAAGTGAGTGTAGCCAGGGCTCGCAAAGTTGTTAATGAGATAAAAGCTTATCAAAACGGCGATGATTTACGTTTGATCCTGGATTTTATTATTGATAATCCTTATGAAAATGAGAATGATATTATTCAAACCTATAAATTCATTTGTGATTTACCTGACAAACCGACGGTTATCAAAATGTTTTCCCTTGCCTTCTATCCTGGAACACCACTATATGACAAAGCCGTTAAGGATGGATATATCACTCCTTTCAACGAAGAGTCTTTAAGGTATTTTTTCAGAAATACCTTAACTTTCCAGCGGAACTATGTTACTTTCTTACTCTTGGTAATAAAATATCTGCACCGAAAGGGGTTACGGTCAAAGATACCGGCTTTCATTTTAGATCTTCTTGTAAGTCGTCCGGTAATATTTGTAATGCGCATATTTCCCAAATCACTCTGGGTATATCTCAGCCATTTCCGAAGAGGTGCATGACTTAAATTTGGGCTGACTATCAATTGACTTCCATTTCAGAATAAATATTTCATTATCTGTAATACCTCAATTGTTGGTTGGAAACATTTGCTCAAATAGGTCAGTTACCAATTGGATTTACCTCGCTTCCTTCAACCATTAATATGGTCGTACACTGGGGCGCTCTAGTCCGGTGATTTACTCCCTTTGGTACTGTAAAACCCTGCTGTGGAGTAAGCTCCACTGTTCGATATTCAAGGTCGATGAGAAGCAATCCTTCGATGACATAAAAGAATTCATCTTCCTCATCGTGTTTATGCCAGTGGAATTCTCCGTGAAGTTTTCCGAGCCTCACCACACAATCATTTACCCGGCACAATGACTGGTTGAACCACTCCTCCCTGCAGGATTCAATTATCCCGGGGATATCAATTATCTCTAAAGAATTATATCTTATATCGGTATTGATAAAATATTCCTGTTCAGAGTTCATTTTGTTGCGTCTCCAATGTTAATGTTTAACATCTAAATCCCGGAACTTATCTCCGTGATGCTAATGAAACCTAAGTTATATATTACTGCAGGAAAGTTCAATTATCGATACAGATAAATCCAGAAGTTCATAAAGATGAGAACGTTTTACAGTCTCTACTGTATTAATCAAACCGAAAGAGTGATTGCATCGAAGATATGTATAATATATAATGCTTTGTTCAAAAGGAAATAATATGATTTATAGCCAGACTGGGTTCGGGTGTGCTGAAGTAAATGATGATGATTTGCGATTTGAAGTCGAAATCCGCTCGGTCAATAATAGATTTCTTGATATTAATATTCGTCTCCCCAGGAGCTTATACGCTTACGAGAACGATTTTCGTAAACGTGTCAAAGCGAAGCTGGAGCGAGGCAAGGTATTGGTTCACATAGCGGAAGCAAAGGATAATTTGCGCAAAGCTATGTTCAAGTTTGATGATGATGCAGTAAAATCATTGGTCGAGCGAATACGAAATGCGGGTAAAGCTGCAGGATTGCGTGACGACCTTGGATTGTCTGATTTAATAAGTATTTCTGAATGGCTTGAGCCGGTAGAGGGAGAACTGCTTGCTGAGAAACGGCGAGCACTCGCTTTAGATGGACTTGATAAGGCGCTCGATGCATTCGTGAATATGAGTATGAAGGAAGGAGAGAACCTGGCATCTGATCTTGGTGACCGGGTGCACCTGATATCAAAACGTGTGGAAGATATCAGCCTGAAATCTGATGAAAATCGTCTAACATTACTCGAACAACTCAAAGAGCGGATAGAACGTTATATATCTAACAATTCAATCGAAGACAATCGGCTCGAGCATGAGGTCGCTATCCTGGTGGATAAGCTGGACATTACCGAGGAAGTTGTCCGGATGCGAAGCCATAACCAGTTGTTTCTTGAATCGCTGAAGAAGGGCGGAGCAGTTGGTAAAAGATTGAATTTTATCATTCAGGAAATGGGTCGTGAAGTCAATACGATGGGATCAAAGGCAGCAGCGCCTGAGATTACCGCATGGGTGGTAGAGATTAAGGAAGAACTTGAAAAAATGCGTGAACAGGTACAAAACGTTGTCTGAAAAAAACGATTCGGAATGAATAGTAAAACCAGAAAACCAAATCATGATGTATTAATTGTTTTTTCTGCACCTTCGGGAAGTGGTAAAACAACAATAATTAATAAAGTCTTCTCAGAAATGGACGGTTTGGTTTATTCGGTGTCTTCCACCACAAGACCGAAGCGTGCAAATGAAACCGATGACGTGGAATATGAGTTTTTAACCCATGAGCAGTTCATGGAAGCGGTAGATGAAGGAGATTTTATCGAATATGAGGGTGTCCACGGTTATCAGTATGGGACACGAAAATCTAAAATTAAGAAAGAATTAGAGCGAGGCGACAAACTTATATTCGATATAGATGTTTTAGGCGCTTTGTCCATTAAAAAGCTCTTTCCGGCTGCGTTACTGATTTACATAGACGTACCCTCTTTAGATGTTTTACGTGAAAGACTACTATCACGTGGCAGCGAAAATGAAAAAGCTATTGAAAAGAGGATGAAGCGATATTCTTTTGAAAAATCCAAGGCGAGTGAATTTGACCGGATAGTATTAAATGACGATCTGGAGCAAGCTACCAGGGAAGTTATTATTATAATTCGGAATTATATAGAAAACGAGATAGACAGGTAAAGGAGGACAATATGGGTCACGAGATGTTCCTGGCAGAGGACTATATAGAAAAAACGAGAAATATTTATGAAGCTGTAATGATCATTGCCAAAAGATCGCGCCAGATTGGTGAAAGCCAGCGAAAGGAAATGGACGATTATCTTAGCCAATTGGAAATGTTTGAGAAATTTGAGCAGGGTGAAGATGATGGTATGATTGAAGATACTCCAATCCAGCATGAGCCGGTACTGCAATTTGAGAAGCCCACGATTCTTGCTTTGCGTGAGATGATAGGCGATAAAATTGATGTTGAAAAAGAAGGCGATGATTGGTATGATTCAGATGAGGAGTCGGATGACATCAGCAAAAGCACGGAATCCTTCTCTGGGAAGTTGAATCTGCTTGGTGATGTTGAAGAACCCGGCGGGGGTGATGAGGGAGCCTGAACGACAGGATTCATCACAAGATCTAATTAATAGAAAAATTCTTGTCGCTGTCTGTGGTGGAATTGCAGCGTATAAAGTCGTCGAATTAGTACGAAGAATCCTGAAAAATGGGTCGGAAGTACGTGTTATGATGACTCAATCTGCAACAGAATTCATAGGTCCTGCAACCTTTGCGGCTATCACGGGGCATAAGGTCGGGATCAGGATGTTCGATGATGATGGCGCTGCAAGTACTATACACCTGGATATGTCACATTGGGCTGATATGATAATTATTGCTCCAGCTACTGCTAATATTATAGCTAAGATGGCTTCCGGAATTGCTGACGACTTAGTCAGCACCTCGCTTTTAGCTGCAAAATGTCCCGTTTTGATTGCACCGGCGATGAATGATTCCATGTATCAACATCCGGCAACGCAAGCCAATCTCGAAACGCTTAAATCCCGGGGTAATATTTTTGTCGGACCTGAATATGGGGAAATGGCGTCTCCTGATGAAAAGCCCGGGCTCGGCAGGATGAGTGAACCGGATAAAATTGAGAATTCTGTATTACAAATATTGAAACCCAATAGCTTGTTGGCTGGGAAGAAGGTAGTAATAACCTCTGGCAGAACAGAAGAAGCCCTGGATCCAGTTCGAGTATTGACCAATAGAAGCAGTGGCAGAATGGGAGTTGCATTAGCTGAAATTGCTTTGGAATACGGCGCTGAAGTAGTTATGGTTAATGGAAAAATGGATTTGCCACCACCTCCCGGAGTTAGTGTTCGAAAAGTTTTGACCGCTGATGAGATGCTTGAAGCCTGTAAAAAAGAGATTCCATCTGCCGATATTGTTTTTTACTCCGCCGCGGTCGCTGATTGGAAACCTAAATATAAAAGCAACAAGAAAATAAAACGTGAAGATGATGCTTCACCGGTTGTCGAACTGGAAAAAAATCCGGATATCTCAGCAATAACTTCTTCATTAGGAGATGGAATCAAAATTGGTTTTGCCCTGGAAGAGACCAATGATATTGAGACAGCAACTCAAAAATTAGAACGGAAACAATTAAACGCAATTCTGCTAAACACCTTCAATGCAATAGGTTCACAACAAAATCGTGTTTCATGGATTGATGGTCAAGGCGAGGTCAAACAAAGCGAAAACATGGATAAAAAGTCGCTTGCCGACTGGATTATGCAGCGTGTACTGGAACTAATTGACGAAGCGTAGTACTTTGATTATTACTTTCGTGAATGCTTGGCAGAATACAATATACGTTTATTATTCTCATGTAGTAGATGACAGTATTATCAGTTGTCTTTCTCACATAAAAGCGTAATTGCCCAAGAAATCTCATTCATAGCTTTTGTGTCCTATCACTTTTTTATTCTGGCTTATCAACGTTGGATATATGAATAAACAAGAACTCAAACATGAAGCTTTAAGGTACCTGTCGCAGAAATCTGAACGGAATCCTCTGCAATGGGCTTCACCAACGATTCACACTAACACATCTGTTGATAATCCTGAAGTTGATGATGATGCTTATGCATCACCCGATATCGAACAGACAATGAACCCTATACAAACTGAATCTGAAAATATTCGGGAATATGGAGCGCCTGATCCTGAACCTGCAAAACTGGAAGAAGGGATGATCAAAGATCCTTTCCCCGCTTACAACGAAATCGATTCGTTTCGAGATGCAATTTGCAATTGTGTAAAATGTCCGTTGGGGGAAACTAGGAATAAATTCGTATTTGGGGTTGGAGACCCGAATGCTGATTTAGTTGTTGTCGGGGAAGCTCCTGGCGCCGATGAAGATTTAAATGGTGAACCGTTCGTAGGTAGAGCAGGGAAATTACTTGATAAAATTTTAGATGCAGTGCAGTTAAGCAGGGACAACAGGGTTTATATTGCAAATATCCTGAAATGCCGACCTCCAAACAACCGCAACCCTCTTCAGGAAGAAGTTGCACTCTGTGAACCATATTTAATTAAACAATTACAATTAATCCAGCCAAAAATAATACTTGCTTTGGGACGAGTTGCTGCTCAAACATTATTAAAATCAAATATATCATTAACGAAAATGCGTGAGAAAGTACATGATTATCATGGAGTCCCGTTGCTTGTAACATATCATCCTGCGGCATTACTTCGTAATCCCAATTGGAAAAGACCAGCGTGGGAGGATGTACAGAAAATGAGAGATATGTTAGGTTAGCTGTTCTGTTAACTATGTGCAAACCATAAATAGAACAAGTCCTTTACAACTGAAAAACACTGAAAACTATTCAAATGAATGAAGTAAAAAGCAAGAAAAAACCGGCTGACGAAGAAAAGAGTTCCATCCAGGTACCACCCAGTGATCTCCAGGCAGAACAGGCGGTTCTCGGCGCTGTCCTGCTTGATCCTACCGCATATGCAAAAGTCATTGAGTTTGTAAAAGAGTCATCATTTTATTGGACAAAGCATAGTATCATATTCCATGAAATGAACACGTTGTTCAATAATAATGAACCTACAGATCTGGTGGCTGTTTCAAATCAACTTAAATCCAGCGACAAACTGGATGACGCAGGCGGGGATTATTATATCACAGAATTGGCAAGCTCTGTGCCTTTTCCGCGAAACGTAGATTATTATGCAAAGATCGTGCAGGAAAAATACCTGCTTCGACAACTTGTCGAGTTGGGTGAAGATATAGGATCAAAAGCTTTTGAGCCGTCAGCAAATCCTTCAGTATTACTTGATTCGAGTATAAGTGAAATTTTCAGATTGCAGCAAACCAAGGAAAGAGCCGGATATCAGAATATAAATGAGGTCACAACAATCGCAGTGGAAGATTTAGACCGTATTTCCACTCGAAAAGGAGAGTTAATTGGTGTTACTTCAGGCTTCCCAAAACTCGACAGCATTACCGGTGGTTTTCAGAACTCGGATTTGATTATTCTTGCTGCCCGGCCCTCAATGGGCAAAACGGCGCTTGCGCTGGGGTATGCGTATAATGCCGCAAAGATATCTCGAGTACCAGTCGGGATTATTTCACTTGAAATGAATGCTCGTCAAATCGCGATAAGACTATTAAGTTTTGAAACAAAACTATCATTAGACAAAATCAGGAAAGCACAATTAAGTATCGAAGACTGGAGTCGTATCGCGGAAGGTGCGTCTCAATTGTCTCAATTGCCGATATACATCGATGACTCTTCAATACAAACAATTACTGATATCAGGGCAAGGGCAAGACGTTTGAAGATGCAGTTCAATGTTGGTATGATAGTTTTGGATTATTTGCAACTGATGCAGCCCTCTGACAGGGTGGAAAACCAGCAGCAATTCATTGCAAACGTAAGCCGCCAGCTTAAAGGGCTTGCGAAAGAACTTGATATTCCAATTGTTACACTTAGTCAGCTAAGTAGAAAAGTGGAAGATAGAGGCGGTAGCAAGCGTCCCATCCTTTCCGATTTGCGCGATTCCGGAGCAATTGAGCAGGACGCTGATGTTGTTATGTTTGTGTATCGTAAGGCATATTACGCAAAGCTGGAAGGTAAAGAAGAAGAAGCAAATGATAAAACAGCCGACATTATTATTGCCAAACAGCGTAACGGACCTACCGGAAACGTTAAACTGACTTTTTTAGAGGAGCGCGCTATATTTGTTCCTCAGACAAGAGACGATTTTAGACCGGATTCTGAGACAACAGGCGCACCTTTTTAATGCCTAAAGAACTGGAAATAGAAACAGATGTGGAAGAGTTGGCAATTGTTATTACACCTGAGGTGCAAAAACGTTTTGACGAGATTATTACGCAAATTAGAGATGAAATTGACGAAAAACGTATAGAACAGATCGAAAAAGCCTTCCATTTTGCAGCGAATGCTCACTCCGGACAAACCCGAATTTCCGGTGATCCATACATAACTCATCCTCTTGAGGTTATGGGAATCCTTACTGAACTGCATGTGGACAGCGTTACTCTTATTGGGGCTCTCCTCCATGATATTGTGGAAGATACAGGTTCTACGCTTGATGATGTTGCCCAGGAGTTCGGACCTGTTGTTGCCTTGTTGGTCGAAGGTATGACCAAGCTGTCGGCTCTTCGCTATGACACGCGCAGCAGCGAAGAACGGCAGGCGGAATATTTCCGCAAGATGTTGCTTTCTATGGCTCAGGACTTACGTGTAGTTATGATTAAATTTGCCGACCGCCTTCATAATATGCGAACGCTTGAGGTAATGCCGATAAAGTCGCAAATCCGCATTGCACAGGAAACCCTGGACATTTATGCGCCACTTGCTCATCGTTTTGGTGTCGGCAAAATTAAATGGCAGCTTGAGGATCTTTCATTGCGAATACTCGACAAAGTCGCATATCGAAGGATCGCAGAGCGAGTGACCATGGATCGAGATGAACGTGAAAATGCTCTGAATAATGTTATCGAACAATTGAAAATACACTTGAAATCAGAGGGTATAAATGCTGAGGTATTAGGCAGAGCAAAACATTTCTTTAGTATTTACAATAAAATAAACCGTCGTGGGAAAAGCTTTGAAGAGATTCTTGACCTCCTCGCTGTACGCATAATCGTTGCGGACATTCCTGATTGTTACAAAGCTCTTGGTGTTGCTCATAACCTCTTCACACCAATCGTAGAACGATTCTCTGATTATATCGCCATGCCCAAAGGAAATATGTATCAATCACTTCATACAAAGGTCATGGATAAAGAAGGTCACACGATTGAAGTACAGATTCGCACCAGGGAGATGGATGAAATTGCTGAGGTGGGAATAGCGGCACACTGGCGCTATAAGGAGGGCAAAAGCAGTAGAATAATCAGAGAGGATAATCTAAAAGATTACTACCGATGGTTGCGTCAAGTCATTGAAGGATCGAAAGAGGAAGACAGTTCTGAAGAATTTATGCAGACATTAAAAATTAATCTTTTCACAGATGAAATTTATGTCTTCACACCAAAGGGAAAATTAATTCGATTACCCAAGGAATCATCGCCAGTCGATTTCGCCTTTGCCGTTCATTCAGACGTTGGATTAAAAACCCTTGGATCCAAGGTAAACGGGAAAATGGTGCCTTTGAATACCAGGTTATTTAATGGTGATTCTGTTGAGATATTGACAAGTGCAAACGCTCACCCGAGTGCGGATTGGTTAAGGTTTGTAAATTCGAGTAAGGCGAGAAGTAAAATCAAGCGGTATTTCAAGCAGACTCAATTTGAAGACTCCATAAGAATTGGCGAAGAATTGCTCCAGAGGGAATTGAAAGCAAATAAATTAAAAATGTCGCGTAAAGAAATTTTAGATCTCGTAAACGGCGCCGGGCATGAAAGTCCTGAATCTTTTTATGCAGCAGTTGGAGCAGGCGACCTATCTGTTAAACGGGTATTAAAGGATGTCATTGGAGAAGTTACGCAGACAATAGAAAAGCGTAACGCAGCCCGTCAAAGTTTGATGCGAACTTTGAAGCGTGATACCTCGAATGTTCGAGTTAAGGGTGCTGATAATTTAATGATTGCGTTCGGTAACTGTTGCAGTCCTTTACCGGGAGATCGTATCATTGGATACCTGAGTAAAGGGCGCGGGATCGTTGTTCACAGGAATGATTGTCCAAATATAGCAGACTTAAGTAAAGATCCCGAAAAGTTGGTGGATGTTGACTGGGATGTCCATGGGGGTTCCCTGTTTAACTGCCGCTTAAGAATATATGGTGAAGATAGAAATAATCTGCTGAAAGATATGGCGGATGTTTTCAGCAAAATGAAGGTATCTGTAGTAGAATTAAATCTCCGCTCGGAAGGTTCTCTTGCTGTCGGAACTTTGGTTGTGCAGGTAAAAGGCCTGGGGCAACTTTCGAGGTTGATGAATCGTGTCAGCAAAATACAAAATATTGTTAAAGTGGAACGAATAAATGTTGCCGATGTGGCAGAAAAGATTGTATAGTTAAACACTTTAAGTATTTATCGACAAAAAGTAAAAAGGTGAAAATCTAAGAGCCAGTCCGGAGGACAGCAAATGAAGACCTACATTAAGAAGGATGTTGTTGAGAAAGTGGTAGAAATAACGAGTGAAAAACCTGAAATTGTCTCCCGAATCGTTAATGATGTATTTAATACTATGCGAGAGATTATGACAGGCGATGACCTTGAGCTTCGGGTTGAAATTCGGGATTTTGGTGTTTTTGAAGTGAAGAAAACTAAACCCAAACTCAAAGCAAGGAATCCTAAGACCAACGAAATCATTGCTGTTCCTGCCCGACGTAAAACGCATTTTAAACCGGGCAAATTATTGAAAGATTTTTTAAAGATTCCTTTGGATAAGTTGTAGAAATTAACCGATTAAATTATAATAGAATAACTTTTGGCGCAGGGAGTGTAAATGAGTCGCTTGCTGGCGCTTGATTGGGGGCGAAAAAGGATCGGGGTGGCGATCTCTGATCCTTCCGGTATTCTCGCCTCGCCTTATACTACTTTGGATGCGACTCCACGTAAACGTCTCCTCGAAAGGATAAAAAATATCATCAATGAGGAGAATATCGAGTGCATTATAATAGGGCTTCCTTTGAATATGGATGGAAGCGAGGGTAAGAGCGCTCTGCAAGCTCGTTCACTCGCCGATGAGGTTGAAAGCCTTGGTATTCCTGTAAAAACACACGATGAAAGACTTTCGAGTTATGAAGCTAATCGGTTACTTCGCGATGCGGGGAAAAAACCTTCGCGTAACAAAGGATTGATTGACCGTGCTGCTGCAACATTAATTTTACAGGATTTTCTCGATAGCAAATAATTAGCAAATGTATAGTGTTATCTATCACCGCAAGGGATGGATGAAGTTGTTCAAAAGGACAGACATCGAATGGTACAAAACATTGACTATCTCCCAAAGGATCGACCGGTAAGAGTTGGCGTGGTCGGTTTAAGCGGGTTAGCGCAGGTAATTCATCTACCTTTGCTTGTGGCAATGGAAGAAGTTGAACTTGTAGGGATTTGTGATCAGGAAGCATTCAAGCTTGGAAAACTTTCTGATAAATATGATGTGCCTGGTTTTCTCGATATACATAATTTCTTGAAGAAGGTACCAATTGACGTTGCTTTTATCTGCACTCCCACTATTTCTCATCTACCATTGGCATTAACAGTACTTCAGGCAGGGGCCCATGTGGTTGTAGAAAAACCTGTCGCAAGAAATCTTGAGGAATCTATCAGGCTGGTAGAAGCCGCCGAGCAATACCGCCGTTGTGCCCTTGTAGCGATGAATTTGAGATTTCGTCAGGATGTTGCAGTGCTGAAAAACTTCCTTCGTGCCGGGGAATTAGGTAGAGTCTGGCGGATACGCGCAGGTTGGCTGAAATGCCAGTCAGCATGGGCAAGGAGTCACTGGCTTGATCAACCGGATATTAGCGGGGGTGGAGTCCTTATGGACCTGGGACTTCAAATACTTGATGTTGTTAATTGGCTTATGGATTGGCCTGAAGTAAAACGTGTTGTAGGATTTACATATAAGAATAGTCTAAACCGAGACGTCGAAGATACTGTCTCCACCATGATAGAATATGAAAACAAGCTGACACTCCAACTGGAATGCAGTTGGGGACTTATGACAGAACATAATATTGCATATACATATTTTGATGGTATGACTGGATCTGCTACGCTGAATCCGCTTGTAGTTCATAAATCCCTTCAGGGAGAGTTGGTAAATGTTTCACCGGTGAAGTCTTTTGGTATCGGCGAATTGTATCAGGCTTCATTTAAAGCTCAACTCTCAAACATCATTTATACACTGCGTGGAGAAACCACGACTGGTTCTACTGCTGAAGAGGCTGTTAAGACAATGCGGCTTGTTGATCTGATTTACCGGAGCGCTCGTGAAAGCCGTGAGATTTTCCCCGGCGATGAATAAAACTTCTGGTCAGCGAATTTGGATGGCAGTATTAACCGGATTGCTCCTTTTCCTCGCAACTCCTCCTGTTCCATTGGGATTCCTGGCATGGTTCGCCTTGATCCCGCTGTTAATTTCCCTTGAAAATGTTATAGACGGGAAAGAGGCATTTCGCCTTGGGATGTGGACAGGTTTGGTCTATCATCTCGGGACTATTTACTGGATTGCGTTCAATACGGGCGCAGACTGGGGAGCAAGATTAGGTTCTGCAGCAGGCGGCATTGGCTTGATGACAATTTTAGTCGGATTCGTAGCCTGGTTGCATTATTTTGCTGTAAAAAGATTCGGGAAGTCAGGGCATTTGCTGATAATCATGCTATGGCCAGCTCAAGATATGCTCTTTATGCAGGGAGAGCTTGGATTTCCCTGGGTGACTCTCGCACTTACACAAGCTGAATACCTGCCAATTATTCAAATAGCGTCGGTAGGCGGCACACCTCTTGTATCCGCATGGGTTGCTGCTATCAATGGAATTGCAGCGGCAGGTAGAGATAGAAAAATGACAAGTGTTGTTCTAATCCTTATAGTTCTTATGACATGGGGTGGAGGTTACATCCGTGAATATTCAATCAGCGTGAGGGATAGTGAAAACAATCTTGGCTCAATTGCGCTTGTACAGGGAAACATCGAGCCGGCAAAAAAATGGGAGCTTGGTGCAGATCACAGTCTTGGAATTTACTGGTCGATTACACGCAATGTAATAAATGCTGAAAAGCCAATCCTTGTTGTATGGCCTGAGACTGCGGCGCCTGTTTACCTGAAACGATCAAGACAATGGCGAAATAAAATGCAGGCTTTTGTCGATTCAGTCGGAGTGCCTGTTGCTACCGGTGGTTCACACTACGAAATTGAGAACGGTGTCAAAAATAGATACAATAGTTCCTTCCTAATTAAACCCGGCGCTAAAGGTGTCATGGATTGGTACGCAAAAATCCACCTTGTTCCATTCGGCGAAAGAGTACCTTTTCAGAAGATATATCCGGATCTTGGCAAGCTTAACTTTGGTCAGGCAGAATTTAAGCCTGGTTCAGGAATAAAAGCCTGGGAAATTGATGGAAAAGACGGGCAGGTTAAGGTTTCACCGTTAATCTGTTACGAGGCGATATTTCCAGATCTCGGTCGAGATGCTGTACGAGCAGGCGCACAAGTTATTATTAATCATACAAACGATGGTTGGCTTGCAGGAACATCGGAACCGGAGCAACATCTGCTCTTAAGCCGTTTTCGAAGTATTGAAACAGGATTGGCATTAGTTCGTGCAACGAATACAGGGATTTCAGCAATTATATCTCCATCGGGGAGAATATTAAGAAAACTGCCGGAGGGGATTCGAGGCGCTTTAACAGCCGGGATACCTGAGCCTGTTAAAACTCCTTACATTAAGGGAGGTTGGCTGTTCGGATATATCATGGTGGTTGTGACAATTCTCATTTGGTTGAAACTTGTCAGTGATGAGATACGTAAGAGATGGAAGACGAACAAACTGCCATCGAAGGGAGAATAGGGCTGTTCATGTTAGATGGAACAGCATTATATTTCGGTTTAATAAAAGCAAAAACATGTTATTGAAAGCAGCTTCAAATATTTTTTTAATCATGACTCTATCGCTGATGGTTTCCGCCAATGCATCTGTTATTGAGTATAATGCGGAATCAATAATTATTCATAATTATAAAAACGATATTTTTCAACCTATTAAGGCAACAGTTTCAAGTGACTATAAATATTCACAGGGAATCGTTGATTATTTTAATAATGACCATAAGCATTATCTGAATGGTGAAAATGGCACATCAAGAGATACAGGTTTAGATTATCAGAAATCATTATTTCAGAGTCCTCAATTTGAGAGCAATTTCGGGCTCAACGGGGTTGAACGGAAAGAATCAAGTAGAACATATTCACGCTGGTTGATTCCAGTGGCGGTGATCGTGGCGGGAGGTCTAACAACCTATGCGCTTTATTCTATAAGGAGTAACTGATGCAGTTGGCATCATCAATTCGAACATGGATAGTTTTGTTAATAATCATCGGATTATTTTCGGGATGCAGTGGCAGGAAAAAATGGGAGGATGTCCAAGCGGATGTCGCCTGGGCAAAAATCCAAAAGTATTATAAGAAGAAGAGATATCTTGATGCTATCGACCATCTTGAGATCTTCCTGATCAATCATTCAGGTGCGCCAATGATGGATTCTGCTCAATTCTACATTGCTGAATGCCACTATAATCTCAAGGAATATATCATTTCAGCCAGTGAGTATGAAAAACTGTACATGCAGTTTCCCCAGAGTCCTCTTGCCGAGCAGGCGGAATATAAACTGGGTATGAGCTATTACGAACTTTCACCAAAATATTCCCTCGATCAGAGATTCACGGAACAAGCCATCAGCGCTTTCCAGTTGTATATCGAGGATTTTCCTGAAACAGATGGTGTGAAAGATGCTGTTGAAATGATTGACGTCTGCCGCAATAAAATTGCCAGGAAAGCTTATGAAAACGGACGGTTGTATCAGAAAGTAAAGGAATTCCATGCGGCTGGTATCTATTTTAACAATGTGCTTGATAACTTTTATGATACCATATATGCACCCATGTCCCTCTATCAAAGAGCGGAAATGCATGTGGCTAATGATGAATACAGTGAAGCTATAGAAGACTATTCCGTGTTTCTTGATAAATACGGCGAGCATGACTGGTCGGTGAAAGCATTAAAAGCTCTTAACCGGGCACGTGAAAAAGCCAAAAAAACCAAGGTTGAAGAGTAGATCCCTTTCGTTGAAAGGGATTTGAGATAATGAATGCATGAAACACTTCAATATCAAACTGAGGACTGTCCCCAAATGTCATTCTCGGACTTGATCCGGGAATCCACATTGTTCTAACCACTTGATATTCATGGATTCCTGCCTTCGCAGGAATGACATTCTTTATCATTTTTCAGGCTATTTGATGGCCACATACTTCTAACAATATGGTATTTTCTTGAAGAAAACAGGACTATTAGGCGGAACTTTTGATCCCCCGACAATTGCTCATCTCGTTGCAGCCGAGTGGGCTCTCGGGCTGCTGGAACTCGATCAGGTTCGTTTCGTCCTTGCAAGGCACAACCCACATAAAACAGACATTATAACAACGCCCGACAACATCCGTCTCGAAATGCTTGAGATTGCAATAAAGGACAATCCCAGGTTCGCTGTTGAAACCTGTGAACTCGAACGGGAAGCACCGTCATATACAATCGATACAATAAACTATCTGACCACTGAATATCCAGATGTCGAATTCACACTGCTTATCGGCGCTGATGTCCTGAACTCATTCCACCAATGGAAGGAGCCGGAGATGATTCTCGAAAAGGTCAGTGTAACAGTTTTCAACAGGGAAGGATATGAATTTAATGAGCATGCAAATCAATGGTTGAATCGAATCCAACTGATAGATATTCCTCGCCTCAAAATCTCATCAACAATGATCAGAGACCGGATTCAAAAAAGAAAATCAATTAGCGATCTGGTTATATCTGATGTAGAGACAATCATCCGTAAACAGAAGTTATACAAAAATGACTGTACATAAGGTAATCCTTCTTACAAAAAGAAGATAGGATTATAAGAGCGAGGAGTCCACTCTCATGAAGTTATTTCGGTCTTATCAATAGATTCCGAGCGATAAATTCAACTTAATCAAAAGTGAACTCCTCTAAAAACCAAGTGCAATGGAGCAGTGGCTTGAAAAAGAACTACATGATAACAACAATTTTCAAGCATTGACGAAACCAGTACTATCAATCCAGCCCCTAACAGTTCCATCAATATAAAAGTCAATGGATTCGCCAGGGCCGTGTCCGGTGGAATTGAATTTAATGCCTGTGCCGAGAGTATTTCCACTATCAAGTATGATCTCATTACCGTTAGTTCTTACCGGTCCTGATGAATTGAGAGCAATATCACCTTTGACATCAAGCCCAATAGAGCCAGCCTCAGTTGACCTGTTTTCTATCTCACACAAAGTTCCGGCGTTAGTATCAGCAACTTCCAAAGTTTCAGATATTGAGACTGGTTCTTTTATTGATAACGGATCCCTGATAGTAATGTTAGTCCCTGAGGTTTTCTTTCTAATGGTCCCTACACGAAGTGTGCCATTTACGTTGGTATCGCCTTGAACAACAAGACCTTCAATAACTTGCATAGCTCCCTGTACTATTGTTTCAACATCTACTTCTGAAATGTAGACTTTTCCGGGGGCTACTACTTGGATCATCTCAATGTTAGGATCGCCTTCTGCTATTACTTTGCTGTTAACGTATATATGACGGCTCACAGTGAGATCTTTACGAGATTCAGAAGTTCCGATCTCAGTATGCCCGGACACTGCGGTGTCACCGTCTATTGTGGTGTCACCGTCTATTGAGGTGTCACCAGTAATTATGACCTCGTTATGTTTCACCTGAAACCCACCGCTACCGGTGCCTGTAATACCAGTATTTCCATTGATATGAGCACCAAATTCAGTAGCGAGTCTTGAGTCGCCGAGTTTGATGAAATTGCCTTCGTGGTTGTCTGTTTCAATAACGAGTTGTGTTCCATCTGGTGTTACTGTAATCTTCTTGGCGCCATTGTTAAACAATAGCTCGCTCTCCCTTTGTTCAGCAGGGTGGTCAATTTCGAGATTACCTTCAACCTTGAGTGCTCTTGAAGAAGCAGCGTCGTTTGAGTTACGAATACTTACTGCGATTTCTCCTTCCTCGTCGTGAGTTACAATCAGTTGCTCACCAATAGAATTCATGGTCTGAGCGTAAGTTGTATTTCCTTGATTTCCCCATGATGGCATGATAGCCTCCTTTTAGTTTTGGGGTTAATATGCGAAGGGTCCTCCATAGACCCCTATATCGCTTTGTGTTTCATCGATATCCAGAATATTAGGGTGTCCTGCATCAATGCATGGAGAATTAACGTCTAAATGATATGAATCCTGAAGAAATAGAGGATCTTCAAATATATAACCTTCGGTTGGTTCAAAATTAAAAAAGTCTTGCGAGTTATCATATAATAAATTATACCCATGATAAACCGGATTTGAATATCCGGCAGCGCTCCATAATCCCACTTCATCTTGTCTTATAATAATGTTGTTTATTAACCTTCCCCATGAATAGCTGATTTCCATCCCATAATACATATCAGTAAAAAGACAATTTAGAATTATCGTTTCACTATGACCTGTTCTTATACCTTCCCAATTGTTCTTGAAAATACAGTTTATTACCTTAAAAGAACCTTGAAAAGCAGCTATTCCTTCCCCTTCAGCATTTTGAAGAGTGAAACCCCTTATAACCAATGTTGTATCTTCTTCATGTACAATATAAATTGCCCTTGCCCATCCTGAAGCGTCAATAATAGTCATCTCCGGACCATCAGTACTTTCAAACCAGATATTTTTACCGAAAAAGTTCAAGCCTTCATTATAGGTCCCCGGTAACACACGTATTGTATCTCCTTCTTTTGCCGCATTGATGCCGGACTGGATAATGGCGTAATCAGTTGGTATTTCTATTACCTGTGGCAGGGATTGGTTAATCGTTTCCGCAAGTAACACCGGGCTTCTTCCTTCGTTTCCCGCCGAATCATAGACGAATACCTCGAACGTCATAAACCCGTCGTTAACCGTTTCGCTGTCCCATTGGTACATCATATTACCGGTTCCGACCTCTTCGAGTGTATCCCCCGGTTCGCTTAAACCATTGCGGAAAATACGAATCGAGCGAATTCCGCCCTCGTCCTCAACATAAAAAGGCAGCCCCACAATTCCCTGTAATCTTCCGCCCGCTTCCGGATAGAGCCATCGTACCACCGGGGGAGTCCTGTCTGCATTGCGTAACTCCACAGGCAAGGGAGAACTGTAACTCTTTCCCCCCGACAAATCCTCGAGTTCGGCGTACAACAGGTGAAATCCGTCAGGGTGATTCTCAGTGTTCCAGGTCCATGTGAGTGTATCACCAATAGCCGGTGTAATGACGGAATCCAGCGGTTCCCGGTCAGCGTCAATGCGAAAACGGATATTATTTATCACATTATCGGCATGGATGACATATCTCAATTCCACTTGAGTATTCCAGGGTGAGGCAGGAAGATTTATCCATTGAAAGGTTGGAGCCGGAGTTTCATTATTTAAGAGTTCCACTGGAACAGGAGAGCTGAAACTCTTTCCACCCGACATATCCTGGAGTTCGGCGTACAACAGATGAAAACCGTCAGGGTGGTTCCCTGTGTTCCATGTCCAGGTAAGAGTATCGTCAATCCCGGGATTGGCAATGGAATCAAGCGGTTCCTTGTCTGCATCCAGCCGAAAACGAATAATCTCCAGTTCATTGTCCGAGTAAACCACGAAGCTCAAATCCACCTGCCCATTCCAGGGTGAAGCTGGAAGATCGATCCATTGAAACATAGAAGCCGGGGTTTCACTTGTATCGTTCTCCACCCAGAGCATCCTGTTCGGACTGACTCCAACCAGGTCATTCCTGTCCCAGACCCTCGCTTCGACAGTATGAGGTCCGTCTTCAACCGTCCGGCTGTTCCACTCGAAAGAGAGCGTGTCTCCGGCAGGTTCCGGTTCCTCCCAAACCTGTCTCCCGTCAATATATCCTCGTGCAACACTCCTGGGTGTTTCACCAATGACAGCAAAACGAAGAGTGATAACACCCTGGATGTTCATCGTGGTATCGAGCCAGGAAATCTCCGGAGGGGGTGGAGTGGTTTGAGGGGCTGCCGGATCATCACAATCGCAGCCGGTGAAAATCAGAAACGGAAAAAGAATCAGCGTTCCCAGAAGGAACAATCCATACAGATGCAGATGTACGTGTCGATACATTATATGCCTCTGATAAATATATATAGAGCGGGGATTAAAATTTGTTCATATAAGATAATGACGAATAATGCTGGAGTCAATAGTTATTTTATTTTATATTATTACAAAAAGGAGAATTTAATCAGAATATACAGGATGTGAGGATAAAAGGTTGAAAAATATAGACAAGCTCGCAAAGGTTGCAAAAGCAAAGATACCTGGAGGTATAGAAATGTAGATTAACGATTTAACCCAGTTTTAAAGAATACAATATGCTCTGACAAAATCAATATGGATTAGGATCCTGAAATTATTGGTAAAATAGTAAATATTGATGCCTGAGGTAATTAGTTAGGATATATGTCTTTATCAACCAAACATCACCATGAACACTCCCGGAATACCGAGTCCGATGCCGAATAGTTTTGCGCGGTTGATCTTTTCTTTCAGAAATATAGCTGCTGCTATGAATATGAAGATATTTGAGGTCTGGTTTAATGCTGCCGCTGTTGATGCCTGGGTGTATTTCATCCCGCCCAGCCAGAAGATAAGGGCAAGGTAGGTTCCAAAGATTGAGGCAGGAACCATGTATTTCCAACCACGAGCGAACAGGAGGGATTCGAATCTTTGTTTTCTTTTGGGATGAAAAAGCAGGATAACCAGCAAAATGATAATTCCGCCAATAATTCGTATCTGCGTAACCATGAGCAGTGAATGATTTTCAAGCGCCGGTTTGATCATCACAATTCCGACTGCCATTGTCGCCATCGCACCTGCACCCAATAAAATCCCAATGAAAAGGTTTTTTCGTGATATATCAGCAGCTGATTTTTCACTGGATACGGCGAAAACGCCTGAGATGATTAACATAACACCAATAACCTGAATACCACTTAAAGACTCACCAATCCATAAGATTGAAAGGCTGATAATAAAAGGACTATAAAGCAGATCTACTACTGCTGACCGTGAGGCACCAAGCATATTCAGGCTGTGGAAGAATAATGTATCGGATATCCCGATCCCTAATATCCCACTCGCGATAAACAGGAGATAATAATATAGAGATATATCCTGGATTGAACCTTTTCCCACGATCAGGATTGTAGGAATCAGCAAAACAAACCCAACGGTGTTTTTGAACAGATTCAACGAAAGAGGGTGTACTGTCTCGCCGGCTTTTTTAAACAGAATTACAGCTATTGACCAGACAACAGCCGCACTGAGCGCAAGTATTTCACCAAGATAAGGAATCAAGTTGTTCTTACCGTTCTGGAATTATGGATTCATTGAAGGATTTTATGAAGCGGTAGTGTAACACGATTTCCATTGTTTTCGCAACCCACTGAATCTGATTGTACTCATATCAATTATTTTCACTTACGTGAATAGTTCCTGTAAAAAATTATAGAAAGGTGGTCATTCTAAACGAAAGTGAAGAATCTCAATCATTTTAGATTGTTGTAATTCAGGAGATTGCTTCTTCGCTTCGCTTCCTCGCAATGACGGCGGTGGTTGTTTTTCTAAAGGAACTAAATAGAATAATCCCTTGCCGCTCCCCTGCCGATTTTGTACTATACTTAGTTAAAATACATTTTATCTCCAACCACAATAAATCGGATTCTACAGTGTTTCTAAGCGGTCTTGAAATATTTGGTTTTAAATCGTTTCCGAAGCGAACGAAACTAACGTTCGAGCCGGGTGTGATGTCAATTGTCGGTCCTAACGGATGCGGAAAAACGAATATTGTCGATGCAGTTCGTTGGGTGCTTGGCGAGCAGAGAACATCGATTCTACGCTCCGAAAAGATGGAAAATGTCATCTTTTCAGGTGTTAATGGTCGTAAACCGATGAATATGGCGGAAATTACGTTAGTAATCGAAAACTCTTCAGGTGTTCTACCCGCTGAATATACTGAGGTGGCAGTTACACGAAAACTATATCGTAATGGCGAATCCGAATATTCTATAAACAAGCGTCCTGTTCGGTTGAAAGATATCCGAAGCCTGTTTGCCGACACCGGTCTTGGTCCTGACAGCTACAGCATAATCGAGCTGAGTATGGTTGAGGGTATTTTATCTGGCAAACCCGAGGAGCGCAGGAAATTATTCGAGGAGGCAGCCGGGGTTACGATGTACAAATCTCGACTGCGTGCAGCCAGGAACAAATTTACTGCTACCGAAGCAGACCTCATTCGTCTTGAAGACCTGTTAAGAGAAGTGGTGAGTCAAAGAAATTCACTGCAGCGTCATGTTCGCCGGGTAAAACGATACCGCTTTCTGCTGGAGGCTCTCCGTGCCAGGGAGTTAATTTCGGCACGTGAAGAGATAAATGACCTTCGTTCCCGTATGGCGCCCCTTGAAGAAAGAATCGCGCGGGACTCCGCTGCAAAATCAGAAAATGAGAAAAAATTGGCAAAATTAGAGGAAGAGCTTGCCAGGGAAAGAGGGAAATTAGGGCATCTTGAGGAGAAGGTTACCACTTCCCGCCAGGAAAAAGCAGACAGTGAAGCACGGTTTCAGATGGCGGAACGTGAAATTGCCACGCTTGAGGAAAGAATTCGGTCCGGTCGTATTAGAAAGGTAGAGAGGGAGCGGGAAGAGGGGGAATTAGGTGAACGAAGAATAGAAATCAGTAAATCAATTGAACGGCTACATAAAGAAAAAAGCAGGGCTGAAATACGGACGGACGAAATAAGGGTTCGTCTCGAGGGAATGAACGAGGCATGGAAAAATTTCAGGATAAAGCAGACCGAACTTCTGGATCAAAAGGAGAACCTTGAAGATCAAAGAAGAGAAGCAGACCGCAAGGTTGCAGGGCTTGAGAGTGAAAGCGCCCGTGCAAGGGATAGGATAGAAAATATAAACAAACGTATCGATTTTCTTGATAACGAGAAAATTGATGCGATTAATCCCGCTGATCTCGAAAAACTAAGTGGAGAATTGAAGACCAGCAGCGAAAAACTTCAGAAGCTTGAGAACAATGAAAAAGATGCGTTGGGAAAACTGGAAGATGTGAAATTGGAAATATCCCAGGCAAAGAGTGATCAAGCTGTCGCAGGGAGTGAGTTGGAAGCTGTTAACAGGCGTATTTCGTTACTCGAAGGTTTAGTACAGGGAGGTGAAGGGCGTCCTGAGGTAGTGAAAGAGCTGATGAATTCCGACATTAATGGAATCATTGGCAGGCTTGGAGACGCGATTGACGTAACCGAGGAGTTCCGACCGGCGGTAGAGGCTGCCCTCGAAGAGGCTGCATCAGCTATCGTAACCAATAACGAACTATCATTAAAGGAAGCGGCAAAATACCTGATCGCCGTTGAAAAAGGTCGAGGTACAGTAGTTTCCCTGGAAAAGAAGCTGCAGAAAGATTTCAAACCAACAATTGAAGGAAAAAAAGGAGTGTTGGGTTCACTGTCGCAGCTTGTAAAAGTCAAGGGAGAATCAGGCAAGGCAGCATCTGCAATACTCGAACATGTATGGCTGGTTGAAAACATCGAAGCCTTGCTCGAATATGCTCCAGCAGCCATGTCTTCCAATTTGACTTTAGTATCCAGAGATGGTTGCCGCCTTACTCCCGAGGGATTACTCTCAGCGGGGAAATCTGAATTTTCTGATCTCGGCGCTATCCCATTACTCGAAGAAACCAAAAAAGAGAAAGTGCTAATAAGCGACCGTCTTGCTAACCTCGAAAGCAGGTTGGAAGAATTAAATGAAATGCTGAAGAGTCTTAATTCTGAGAAAGAGGGGTTAAGAAGCCGGAAGCTGGAAGCCACACGGTTGTTTGAAGATAAAAGAGGTGAGTTTGCACGGTTGGAAGCGGAACTTGCAGCTTATAAGACGCAGAAACAGCATCGAATTAATGAAATGAATCAGTTGAATAAAGAACTGGTCGATCAAAAGAAAAAAGATGAGAATTTATCTGTAGATGTCAAAAAAGCGAGGGTTTTGGTTGAGGAACGTTCTGATTCAATAAGCGATCTCCAGGCAGGATTAAGAAACCTGGAAGACGAAGGGAAATCGCTGGGAACGGCAAGGGACAGGCTGCATGGTGAACAGGTTGAAGCGTCCTCGGCGCTGGAGCGTTTAAAAGGTGAAGTAAGACGGCAGGGTACTCTCCTGGAAGAATTGGGATTCCGTCAGACACAACTTGAAAAAGAGTACCAGGACTCAGTTGGCGCTCAGGAAGATGCAGCAGAAAGACTAAGACGGATTAAAGCTGAAGCGGCAGTACTGAAGCAGGAAATTAACGAACTCAGTAATCAACTCGATAAGATTGAAAAGGATTATAATAATACGCGGAACAGTTATGCCGAGAAGAATAGCATAATTGATGCATTAAGGACAGATTTAGCACAAGTTACCAGTCGTCAGCATGCTGCAGAGCTGGAGCTGTCTGATATGAAACATCGTCTGACAACTGTCCGTGATACAATAATTGAGAACTACCAGATAGACCTTATGACCGCGGCGCAGGAGGAACTGCCTCTCGCCGTTGATGAAGACAATCCTTACCTCGAAAAGACATTGAGTGAACTTCGTGAGGGTCTCCGTGATATAGGTCCGGTGAACCAGATGGCAGTGGAGGAATTCGAGGTAGTTGACAGAAGGTTCAGATCACTTTCGGAACAGCAGAAAGACCTGGTTTCCGCCAAAGAGACTTTAATGGAAACTATCGAAGAGATAAATGATGTAGCGAGACGAAAATTCCTTGAAACCTTTGGAAGAGTAGAGGGTCATTTTGTCACACTCTTCGCAAAACTCTTCGGCGGGGGTGAGGCAGAACTTACACTTGGCGATGGTGATCCGCTGGAAGCCGGTATTCGTATATATGCATCCCCGAAGGGGAAACGTTTGACCTCGATAGATCTTCTGTCGGGAGGTGAGAAAGCAATGACAGCAATCGCTTTGTTGTTCTCTCTATATTTAGAACGTCCGGCACCATTCTGTTTTCTTGATGAAGTGGATGCGCCCCTCGATGATGTCAATGTTCTGCGATTTAATAGCCTTCTACGAGAGTTTACCAACAGGACCCAGTTTATTGTTGTTACTCACAATAAATTAACCATGGAACATGCAGACCGTCTTTATGGCGTTACTATGGAAGTAGAAGGCATATCGCAGATGGTCTCCGTTCAACTTCCGGAAAGATCCCCTGATAAATCCGGGGAGGAGGATTGATAATGACGTTTAAAAGAGCTGCTTCTCATGTTAATGCCTTGTCGGCGATAGCTGTTTTGATCCTTGTGTTATTTTCAGGCTCCACGTTAAATGCAGCAGAGCCCATAACCCCGGAACGACAGTCAGTGACCGCAGAATTGCAGTTAGAGAAATTCCAGCCGGTTAGAGTAAAATTCTTCACAATTGATTACGCTATATTTAAATACAATGAAGAGTACTTGCAGCTTGAACTTTTTGCGCTGGTTGATCGTCAGTTCCTCGCAACCGATTCTGTAAAAACCGGAGTAATGGCAAGATACAGGATAGCATTCCAGGTATTCCGTAATGATACAGTTCTCACCGGAGATACATGGACACGTGACGACTTTTCCGCTACTCTGGAAGAAAGGTCAGGTGGTCAAAAAATTCCAGAGTTAATGAAATACGTGATTCTTCCCGGAGATTATCGTGTAGAGATAGTTGTAGTAGATTTGGTTGCGGGAGTTTACCGCTCTGAAGATATTCGAGTCCACGCAGAGTTGTTTTCCAATAGTGAAGTTGCAATAAGTGATATCATAATAGCCTCAAAAGTTGAAAAAACAAAAGGAGATGCAGGGGAGTTTGATCACAATGGCTTGCTCGTTCTGCCTTACTCTGATAGAATTTTTGGGCTTAACGTTACAACATTATACTTTTATACCGAAATCTATAATTTGAGTGTTTCAGACTCCGGCAGGTATAGTATTACTCGTGAAGTGTTTAGTGATAATGGTGAAAAAGCAATTGAATTAGATCCTGTAACCAGGAATACAAAAGCCTCTGACCTGGTAGAACACGGTGGATTCTCAGTTGCCAACCTTTCGACAGGAGCATATTCCCTGAAGATCAGGGTAGTCGATGAAGTCACTGGGATCAGTGATGAAGCTACCCGAACATTTTGGGTATTCCGCCCGGAGGAAGCAACCCATAGTCCGATGTTAGCTGATCCCGGCTTTGACATTGCTGCCATGACCAAAGATGAGATTGAATTTGAGTTGAAGGTCATTCGCTACCTGATAAGTACTAAGGTTGTAAATGCAATAAAAATCCTTGATCATGATGAAAAAAGATCTTTCCTGGCGCGGTTCTGGATTTCAAATGATCCGAACAGGGATACGAAAATAAATGAATACCGTGAAGCATATATGGATCGTGTGGAAACTGCAAATGGCAGGTTTGGTTCCCTGAATCGAGAAGGTTGGAAAACAGATCTGGGCAGAATTTATTGTCTTAATGGAGAACCGGATGATATCGAGGATCACACTTTCGAGATGTCTTCGGGGAAAGCATACCAGATCTGGAGCTATCATAGCATTGAAGGTGGTATTCAATATGTATTCGTTGATCGTAATAATTATGGCGACTATGTTTTGGTACATTCCACAAAAAACGGCGAAGTTTATAATCCCAACTGGCGGACGATTGAATTGCAGGGCTTTTAAAGTAGCTCCCTTTCGCCGAAAGGGCGACCTGTTGTACCGGTGAACAAAATAATTCTCACGCAAAGACGCAAAGTCGCAAAGAAAAGTCCGATGAAACAGAACTGAGTTCATGAGGTAATTGATTATAAAATGATAAAGACAAGTAACCTGACAAAGATTTTCGAAGATCGTAAACGTGGTAAGATCGTAGCTGTAAACCATCTTAATCTCAGTGTGAATGATGGTGAAATATTCGGATTGCTGGGGACGAACGGCGCTGGAAAGACTACAACTCTTCGTATGCTGGTCACAGTTTTCAAACCGACTGAGGGAACTGCTGAGGTCGCGGGATTCGATATTCTCGAAAATCCGGATGATGTTCGAAAAAACATAGGTTTTCTTTCCGGTGATACCAACCTTTATGCCCGGCTTACTGCGCGAGAGGTGATAGAATATTATGGCGGTCTTCATGGAATGAGCCGGATTAATGCAAGGGCGAGGGTTGATGAGCTGGCGGAAATGCTGGATCTGAACGATTTTCTTCATCAGAAAATTGCTAAACTATCGACCGGTCAAAAGCAGCGGGTGAGTATCGCGAGAGCGATTGTACATCAACCCGACTTGATGATATTCGATGAGCCCACTGCCGGACTCGATCCCATCAGCGCCAAGAGTATCCTCGATTTCATTCGCAGTTGCAGAAGCGATTCAAAAACAGTCTTATTCTCAACACACTATCTGCGTGAAGCAGAAACACTCTGTGACCGAATCGGGATTCTGCATGATGGTGAATTAAAAGCGATTGGAACATTAGAGGAAATCCTGGACCAAACGGACTCAACGAATTTGGAACATGCGTTTTACACACTTGCAGGGCTGGAAATTCAACCTGATTGATCTTAAAGTATTCAGATGAAATATATATCTAATAATATCCACGACCGTCAAATTGGCGAATATCATGGCATTGAGAGCGGTGCATGCATTGTTATCGTAGCCGGTTTGCATGGTAACGAACCGACCGGGATTAACGCCATCCAGGAGATATTCTCTACTATTTCTGAAAATCAAATTCCAATAAAAGGTGATATTTTTGCTTACAGGGGAAATGTCTCTGCGTTAAAGGAAGGTAGAAGATACCTTGATAAAGATCTTAACCGTATTTGGAAAAAGAAACTGGTCGATCAAGTAAGCACAACAAAACCGAACCAAACCCTTGCTGTTGAAGAGAAAGAGCAGCTTGAACTGTTGTCGGAGATTGAAAAAGCCATTTCCGCATCCCGTGGTGATACCTGGATACTGGATTTGCACACAAGCTCTGCGGCGGGACCACCTTTTATTCTTGGTGGACAGGGGAATCATGTTACTGAGAGGGTGGAGAATATTCTTCATGTGCCGGTGATTATCGACACCCCGGGTTATTTCAGCGGTGCGATGTTGAACCATTATCACAGGAAAGGCTTGGTTTCATTTGCATTTGAAGCCGGCCAGCATAATACAAAACAATCAATAGAAGTAAATAAGGAAGCAATCTGGCGGGTACTATTGGGATTAGGATCAACAAAAATTGAATTCTTGCCGGATTCTGTTAATACTGAGAACCTCCTGAAAAAATCGAAGAACGGTATCCCCACAAAAATCGAGTTAATATATCGTCACGCAGTTTCTAAAGAAGACCATTTCAAAATGCTGCCAGGTTTTCGAAATTTCGATCAGGTGGAACAGGGTCAAATACTCGGTCATGACAAAAGGGGAGAGGTACAATCTCCAGAAAAAGGAATGATTTTCCTCCCCTTATACCAGGAAATCGGTGAAGACGGATTCTTTATTGTAAGGGAATTAAGAGAATGAAACATCTTTAATTTCTATAGGTAGGCACGAGGCATCCAAAGTCTAAAAAAATCTCCTTACCGGGCGCGTTGTGAACAGAGCTTGTTATCAATTTGTTTTCATTAATTCTATGGTTTTCAGAGAATCCTTTTGGGCATTTTCTTTGTCATTTATTCTTGCATACACTTTTGAACGCGATTGATATGAGGGAGCGTGAGTAGAATCAATTTCAATTGCTTTTGAGAAATATTCTAATGCGTTGTGAAAATTCTTCATTTTACTATAAATGCATCCAGCTTGGTAGTATCCTGATGGTTGTTCAGGATATTCCTTAATCCTCTTGAGGCTTTCGTTCAATGCAGTAGCCGTGTCATTTGTGATGCTGCAGAGGGTAATGTAAGTTTGAAAATAATTTATGTTCTCCTCGTCTTTTTCTGTCAATTCTTTGTATAACCTTTTCGCTATATCAAGATTTTTTATATAAATATTGATCATAGCCTTTTTCTCAAGGATTTTTATATTTTCTGCATCACCTTGTAATATCTTGTCGCATTCTTCTAAAGCTTCATCATGCCTCTTGAGGTCGGTTAATACATCAATTTTTTGAATGTTTGTATCTTTATAATTCGGATCTATTTCCAGCACAGCATTAAAATCATTTAGCGCCAAGATGTAGTATTTATTTAGTCTTTCTGTTCTTTTGTCCTTACCTTCCTTGCTATATTTACTCTTGGATAATTTAAGAGATTTTTTTAAAACTATTCCACGGTATAGTGTCCCGCGCCAGTACAGATCTTCTGTTGAATAATCACCACTTTCAATGGTCTTACTCAGGCTGAGTATGAATAGTGAATAAGCACTCTGAGAATCTAATAAATGATTAGAAATGATCCATTTAATACCAAATAGTAGTAGGATCAGAACAACGAATATACTTGATCCGACAATTATTTTTCTAATTTGAAACTTTAATTTATTAATTTTCAGAAACATTTCCTCATTTCATTAATACAATCTTCCTCACATCATTCAGCTTACCAGGTACACTCGCGTGGATGAAGTAGATTCCGCTTGTCAGGTTTATTCCGTCGAAGCTGAATTTCATGTACCCAGCCTCATAGACTCCATCAGCAATCATTCCAACCTGCTGCCCGAGAAGATTGTAAATGCCGACATGCAGATCTGAGATTTCCGGCAGTGCAATTACAACAGATAGTAAAGGATTAAACGGGTTGGGATAGATTGTTTCTATAGCCCATTCAGTGGGGATTCCTGAGAAAGGACGTTCATGAATGTAGGTGATCCACCACCTGACTTCAGCATCATTGGAATGATCTGTTTCGCCTTCGTCATATACAGCGGTTACATTATATATCCATGAATAGTTTTCATACTCACCCGGATTAGGGTCAGTTAAAGTGTCTGACCAGGTGTTATTTTGGGTATTGCCTACATGCTCGTCATCCCTGAAAATCTTGAAACGAAGCCAGTCATCGAGATGATCGTGCTCCCAGTATAAGGTCACCACAAGGCGAAGTGTATCATTGATAATTATCTCTTCTGTTTCATTATCCAGGTTTGAAGGGGGATAGAAGGGTAATAGTACAACATCATCCTGTATGTTCGGAACAATACGCACTCCCTGGCGGGACATACTGATAACTCCTGTGAATGTAGCAAAATCATTAGCAGAGAATCCGGGAAGATCAATTCCTGTGTTTTCGATGATCCGAACTTCACACTGCCCGGAACCATCATCAACGATTAACGAAAAATCGCCTTCGCCTGGAGGATCACTGTTGATTTGTCCCATGATTTGAGCCCATGTACCTTCACGTTGTCCATTTTCACTCATGTCACCGGTGGATTCAGTCATTGGATCAGGCAGTGGTTGATCAGTATTTATTACTTCAATTTCAATGTTAATTATCCGAGTTATGTCTTCCACTTCTATAAGGAAACCGAGTACAGATATTTCATCACCCCGATTGATGTTGTTCTCCGGATCCCAGGGATCATCACTCCATACCTGGATCCCCCAGTTTGTATCATCCTGAATGTAGATGTCCGTATGTGCAGAGTCAGTTACGTTGGTTCCCTGAGTTACGATACCCGTGGTGGTCACCCAGGTTTCAAGGTCCTGTTCAGTCTGGAGCTGCCTGATACCGCGCGTATAAATTGGAGTAAGCTCGAAATCCTGAATATTGTCCCTGTCCCAACGAATCAAAACGCTTTCTGTATCTGAAGGTGCGTAATTCTCTAATGTGACACTGACCAGATATCTTACTTCATCGTGGAGCGATGGAGCTGTGTATGCGCCTTCTTCATCAGTCTGTACTTCGCGATAGGTTTCATCTGTCTCCGGGTCCGTCACTGTCACAGTTGCGCCAAACAGGGGCTCAGCGGTTACCTCATCAATAACAACACCGGTCAAATCGCCCGAGAGAATATCGATAGAAAAATCAATTTCATTTTCGTGTTCTTCAATTTCTATTTCATCTTCAGTATATTCGTAATATCCCTCAGCGACAATACTTACATCGTAAGCTCCAGCTTCAACGTCTTCAATAGAATAAATTCCATCCGTATCAGAAATTGCAGAGTACAGTGTGTCGCCAAAACTGATTTCAGCGCCTTCGACCGGTTCTTCAGTTTCAGAATCAGTTATGGTTCCGGCTATTGTGGCGAGATGGAGCATCTCGAATTCGAAGAAATTCTCATCCTCCTCAACTTCTACAATCTCTTCAAAATCATAGTAGTGATCCGCGGTGATGCGAACTGTTATTTCGCCTTGTTCCTGTGGACCGACTTCCCATTCACCATTATCATCTGTTGTAGTCGTTTCAATTCCGAAACGAATGGAAGCACCTTCAATTGGATCGCCGGTATCAAAGTCGGTGACTCTTCCGGAAACAGGGGAGAGGGGAAAAAGTTCAAAGTCCATATTGTTCTCACCAACGAAGATCTCTACTTCTTCACTAAACTGAGTATAATTTTCGTGGAAAATAGAAACAATTCGATTACCTGAAACTGTTTCCTCAATAAAATAGTAACCATTGACATTAGTTGTATCCCTACCAGGTCCTATTCTAATGATCGCATCTTCTATAAAATCACCAGTTACTGCATCCGTGATAAAACCGTCAACACTTGCGTCGAGGTCAGGATCAAGATCACTTTCCAACCAGCTTATCGTGGCAGCATTAAATTCTGCACAGACCAGATCAAGGTCCAAGTCTCCATCCATATCAATAGCATAAATAGTAAATACACGACCCAGGTTATCAGCAATCAGATGTTCCTCGAAATTTTGATCGCCATCGTTTTCCCACCAGTAAGCGCAATCCGTGTCGCCTGAAGAGGCGCCCACATCCATATCCCCATCCATATCAAAATCGGCTGTAATAACAGAACCGGGACCATCAATTTCATCTGAAATCACGTGTTCTGTGAAATTCTGATCACCATCATTTTCCCACCAGGTGATAAGATCGCCTGAACCTGAAGCGCCCAGAACGTCTGTATCACCGTCACTATCAAGATCACCAGCGTTGACGAAATGTGCCCCATCATAATCCCCATCTATAACATGTTCGGTAAAATCTCCATCCCCATCATTCTCCCACCAGGTGATATCGTCGGCTGCCGCAGCGGCGGTTAGAAGATCGGGATCACCATCGCTGTCCACATCCGCTGCACAACACCATATCGGATAATCAAGGTCACCCTCTATAAGTTGTTCTTCAAAACCCTCCTCGCCATCGTTTTCCCACCAGGAAAGATCGTCACCCAGATCGGCTACGGCGAATACATCCATGTCACCATCACTATCTATATCTACAGCACATACACTTCGAGCGTAGTTGAAAGTATTGGAGATAGTGTGTTCTTCAAAACCCTCCTCGCCATCGTTTTCCCACCATATGATTGCATCAGCAAAGCCGGCGGAACCAAGCACGTCCATATCACCGTCACTGTCCACATCTTCAGCATATACATTATTTGCGCCATTCAGATTTGTTGTGATCATGTGAGCTTCAAAACCCATATCGCCGTCATTTTCCCACCAGCCAATAGCGTCTGCAGAATAAGCCGCTCCTGTCACATCCATATCCCCATCACCATCAATATCTACAGGATATGCGCGATGTACACCAGCAAAATTGGTTCCAACAACATGCCTTGTAAATTCAATTTGGGCGAATAATGTAACTGGAATTAGAAAAAGGACGGCTAGGAATAGTACAGTAACCTTAAATGAAGTTTTCAATGTTTCCTCCCGGATAAAAAATCAACGTGACTGAAATCAAATGAAAGAGTAACACATATAGTCGAGTATTCTAATATGGAAATCCTGGAATAGATCTAACCAGTTTGAAATTCCCCGGCAAAATCTTTTAGAATCAATGAATCATTACAATATTTTGATATATATTTTCAATCAATGCAATTTTCTTAAGGAGATACTGAACAACATACAAAAAAATGCAGCCAAAGCACATATTATTTTGCTCTGGGAGTAAAAAGTTTCAGCTAATAATATAAATGAAAAATATTCAGTAACAACAGGTTATTTCATGCGATAACAATATTTCAATATTAATTACATTATATAGATTCCGGAACATAACAATAGTTTCACTTCATTAAGACTACTTTTCTAACTGCATCCAATTTCCCTGGAGCATTTACCTTCACAAAGTAGATCCCGCTTGATAATCCTGATGCATCCCATGTGTGGCGGTAACTGCCTGGATTTAATTTGTGGAAATCATATTCTTTTACTACTTGTCCCATGATATTGTAGATGGTTAGTTCGACATCACTTTGAGATGGTATTTGAAATGGTATGATTACTACTGGGTTGAAGGGATTTGGATAAGGCTGCCCCAATGAGAATTCCAGAGGTAGTTCTGTACTTGCTTCAATCACTTCAGTTGGATAATCGTAATCTATACCGTACGGACCGCCCCACAAACCGATATCGTTTACTGTCCCGTCTTGATCATCAAATGCCAGGTCAGGACGCCCGGCGTCTATCATTGGTGAAGTATCCCACAGGTAATAATCTATCGTATCGGCAAACAATGGATTGACGAATAAATTGGTAGAATCCGGTTCGAACCCGGCACCAATAGTATCGTTATCGAAGAAATCATTATACTTTGCAATCATATCCCGGTATGCACCTGCCCAAAGCTCAAAACACTTAGTGTTGTCAACGAAAATATTGTTCAACAGAGATAATTTGACACTGTCGGAATGATGATTACTTAAAAAGAATGCAGAACCAAAATTCTGAAAAACATTATTCCGGACAAATACACTGTCAGTGTCGAAGATTCTCAACGCGTGAGAATTTTCAAATCCAACACCATAAAACAGATTATTTGTGACCAATCCTGTCGATCCGGGTGAAAATGTAATTCCATAGTACAACCCCAAAAACCTGTTCCTCTGAATCAATGCCGTACTATTATCACCGGTTCGTAGCCAGGAAATATTTTGGAACAAGCAGTCCTGGATAGTTAGATTGGAGTTTTCAATTGTGTATAACGAATTTGGAAAAGTTGTGTCCAGGGCGGTAAATGAAGAATTCGTAATGTAAATATCAGAATTGCGTCCAAATACATGAGATCGAGCTCCAAACTCATCACGAGTAATCAGATTAAAACTACAACTGTCGACAAATATCCGGTTATTTGCATTACCATGGATTCCAGTTGTATTATCGACAAATGAAGAATTGTGTATGGTTAGATCAGCTCCATTTTCAGCATATATACCCAACAATGAGTTTTGCAGGCTTATATATGAAAACCGTGTCGTATCAGTTTCCTGGAAAAGTATGATTCCTATCCAACCTTCAATTTCACTTTCCTCTTCGAGCATACTGAATACTATTGTATCTTCAACGGAACCCTCCGCGGTCAATGTACCATTACAGATAAAGTTCAAACGAAGATCAAGTTCGAAATACTTGAAGTAAATCTCACATCCCGGTTCAATGACAAGGCTGTCCCCGGTGGAAACAGCTATATCATCAATAGCGACATATGGAGAATTATCCCGGGATAATGTACCCGATAACGCGCCACGCAGCATGGTGTACTGTACTACCTCACAGAACACGTCAAGCGTATCCATTTGTCCAACACCGTCTTCTGCAATCACTCGGAAATCAAAATCATCTATCTCATTTGGAACTGTGCCTGACAAAGTAAGGCTGTCTGAGATCCAGGTGAGGTTTTCGTCCTCAATTTCTAACCATTCAGGGAGATTTTCACAAGTGAATGTAAGAGGACCATCATCATCATAAACAGTTGCCGTATAGCTGAATTCTGTCCCGGATTGTGCAAATACAGAGGTTGGTGAACTGAATGATGGTGGGTTATCCCTGTCCTGGTCAAAATAAAAAGCGCCCATATCCGCGCGGGTGTTGTCCGGATCAAGCGGACTTTCCGGATTGCCCGCGTCAATACAGGGGGAGTTGGCATGTAGCTGAAAATCTTCAGGATCATCAAGCAGATAATGCCTGTCCCCCCATTGCCCGCCCCTGAAATATGGATCTGCGAAGATATTGGTTGAATCGACTGCTACACCTTGTTCCCTCCAAACCAGCTCATTGATATTGTGAAAGAGGTTGTTCTTGAAATTTGGAAACGTATCTGGCAGCACATCGACGACAAGCCAGATGGCATGGCTGTTTACACTGTCGCCTACCAGGATATTGTTTTCGAGAATGAGTGTTGAATAATTAGCGAATATCCCATTATTTTTAAATACTATTGTGTTTCCCTCAACCCTGGAATTTGGATCAAATCCTGATATTTCAACTGCAAATAATTCGTAACCTGAAATAACAAGATTATTACAGAGATTAAAATGTGTGCGTGTAAGGTCAATAATACTCCAGTCAAAAAGTTCACCTCTTTTAGGATAATGGATAAATTGATTGTGACGGATGTCAGCTGTGCTTTGCATAGCATCACCGTCAATTTCTAATTCACCATAAGGTCCATTGTATTCAATTATAACATTTGATTCATATGCATTCATCGATCCCCTTAGCGATGGGATCGGTCGATTGTGATGTATATGCGCGTCAGCCCACCAAACGTTGACACCACAGACTTGGTTGTTATAAACCTCTCCCACGATATGACTATTTCGTCCGCCACCTTGTAACCTGACAGAAAGTATGACGTTGTTGCAGATAGGTCCGATTTCACCAGCTTTGCCAATCCATATTCGACTGTTTAAACAGGTATTGTCCTGGAATAAAAAATCCCCAGAACTAGAATAGACAAATTTGTTATAATCTTCGCTTAGTGTGTCATCGTTGACCGCGATAAATGCACAAAACTGTGTAGTATCCGAAACTGGAGCACTGGAACGAACAAACTGTTCAACAGCGCTGATTTTTGAATGACGAAGAATAGTGTTTCCAAAATAACTGACAACAGCTTCCACTGCTGAATCAATCACGCAGTATTCCAATCTTATCAGTGTATTCTCATATTCAGACGGTGAAACAAAACCCTGGAATGCTGAATCAGGTGCTGTGAAATAGATCGAGTCTCCTTCCTCACCTACTGCTTCTAAAGTTCCATGAACATAAAATGGGAATCGATGTTCAATCTGATTCAGAAACACGACTGTTACTCCGGGCTCTATTAGAAGGGTGGAATCTTCTGGAATTATAAGAGTATCCACTACCAGGTACGGACTTCCCTCAACGTCCCATACGCCATATACGTCGCCCTCAACCTCGGTCTGAGCTACCGCATTCCATGTGGATAAAAGAAAGAAGAAAAGAAGCAGGGAAGAAAAAAGACTTGATAATCTAAAACGGATAGAGTTGTGACAGGTAAGCGTCATTCCTGAACATTCAGGATTGTCACCATTATAGCCTGCAAAGAAATAATCAGAATCGTTCAGCATTGCACTACCCTCCAGTAAACCAATAAGCTGAAACTATCTATAAATACTAAATGTAATAGAACCTCAAACAGTTAAATTAAAACCAAATGAAAACAATTTGTTACAGATATCAATAATAGATGATAAACCATATATTAACAAAAATCAAGCCCTGGGAACAATAAATGTTATTTTTATCAATTAAAGCAATAAGATGTAAAGTACATTGCGCAAGTAAACAGGTATTTACTTACGTTCAAGGCTACCTTACCAACACTACCTTCCTCACATCATTCATCTTGCTCGGTACACTGGCGTGGATGAAGTAGATGCCGCTGGATAAATCTGAAGCGTCAAAAGTGAATTGATGGTATCCGGCTGGACTATTTCCATTAATGATGGTGGCGACATTTTGGCCGTAAATGTTGAATATTGTGATATGCAGGTAAGATGTTCGTGGAAGCGCAATAACTGTAGTCAGTGATGTGTTGAAGGGGTTCGGATAGATCGCGGTAATTTCAAATCTTTCAGGTAAAGCGCCGATATGATCTCCAGGGACATTTTCTGAATTCCAGGTGATGTTTACAGCATTCGAATGTTCGGTCTCTCCATACCTGAAAACTGCAGCTACGGTGTATGTATAAGTACCACCTTCTTCTAATTGATCTTGATATGCTGCCTCATCAATAGTATCCAGGGCTGTTTCATTACGGTAGATCACATATCCTCTGAAGGCAGGAATTCCAGTATTTTCGGCTGCGCGCCATGACATGCTAACAAGACCGGTTAAAGAATCAAGCTGCGCAGTCAGACCACGGGGTCTCATTGTGGGAACCCAATTAAAATCGAAACTCCGGGTTTGACTGGACCATGTTTGACCTCCCTGTTCATCTTCAGCAAGCACTTTCCACCAGTATGTTACATTCTCATTGAAATCGTTGATCATGACACCGGTATCGGATACTATTGAAACGAAAGCGGTATCTCCCAACTCTGTGAACAAAGAATCATGTGCATAATAGAATGTGTAACTTATTTCACCATTTTCATGAGTGCCTGCGGCAGTACTCCAGGTAAACAGGCAGGGAATATCCTCAAAAGTGTGTCCATTCCAGGGTCTCATTAATGAAAAAGGATACGGTCTATCATGAATTGTGTAATTTTCCCACCACAAGATAGCATCGTCAAATCGTAGTGAGGCTATCACATCAAGGTCTCCATCAAAATCCATATCTTCGGATAGGACAAAGGAAGGTGAATTAACGTCATCAGCGAGGAGATGCTCCGTATAAACTGTTTCTTCATTAACATTCGTTTCATTTTCCCACCAGGTAATTTCACCATCCCAGGTCGATGCTACTAAAATATCGACATCGCCATCAAGGTCAAGGTCAGAACCATTTAAATCAAAGATTATTCGAATATTCTCAGCTAATAAATGATAAGTAAATTCTTGGTTGACATCATTTTCCCACCATCCAAATTCAGCATCTGCACCCCAAACGTCATAACCTGCAGACAGTATATCTGGATAACCATCATTATTACAATCTGCAACAGATATAGTCTTTACTCCGAAGAAATTCCCGACGAAATGGGTTACAAACTCTTGATTACCAAGATTTTCAAGCCATTGAATTGTATGTGGTTCTATGTCCCTTGATATCCTGCCGTGAATAATATCCTGATCGCCATCGTTATCAAGATCAACAGCATAGGCTACTCTCCGGTGCACACTTTCGTTAATAATCTCATGTATTTCCGTAAAATTTGCGTCTCCATCGTTTTCGAACCAGTATAATCCCCGAGAAGTTGAAACAATAAGATCGTAATCTCCATCATCATCCATATCGATCCCTTGTATATCAAGAACAGTCGCCCTGAGTTCATCGTTAATAACTTCCCTGGTAAAATTGCCGTCTCCATCGTTCTCATAAAATATTACGTAGTCACCCCAGGCAATCCCGATTACCGCATCAATATCGCCATCATCGTCAAAATCCTTTACATCCATAGTGTAACAATAATTTAGATTGGTACTGTCATCAATCACATGCTGCTCAAATTGATGATTGCCGTCATTCTCGAACCAACTCATAACATAACCGTCATATCCAAATCCGATTATATCAAAATCGTCATCATTATCCAGGTCTTCGACACAGATTGGCCAGGCGCCTTCGAGATCAAAAGTTATCGCGTGTTCCTCAAAACGGATTTGGGAAAAGGTTGTAGAAGTGGTAAGGATTAAAATAATAAAGATTGCAAATGTGATTGAATCGTTTTCTTTCATGATGCATCACTCAATAATCATTGATTAAAATACAACCATTATGTGGGCAAACATTGTTAATATGGAATATACGATAGGATCAGCTTAATTGCCAGAGATAATTACAGATTTCTAAATCATTATCCAACTCGTTCTGTTTAATCAGTCAATGATTTCTCCTTGTAAACTCACTTGACTAAAACAATTTTCCTAACCTCATTCAATTTTTCAGGCACATTTACATTAACAAAGTAGATCCCGCTTGATAATCCTGATGCATCAAAGGTGAATTGTTTGTATCCCGGTGAGTATTGTCCTGATGCGATAATTGCGACTTCTTGGCTGTAAATGTTGAATATTGTGATACTCAAGTCAGATGTTCGTGGAAGCGCAATAACTGTAGTTAGTGATGCGTTGAAGGGATTCGGGTAAGTCGTTACGATTTTAAAAGATTCTGGAATTTCATTCAATAAATTGTCGGTTATTCCGGTAAACGGTTCTATTTCGAAAGTGAATCTTTGGTCACATTGGACAATATTTCCGCCTGAAATTGCTTCGACCCACCACTCGACTTCAAGGGATTCATCCGATCCTTCAATTCCGAGTTCATTCGGGATATTCACGATCTGAGAAGTAGTATCCAAACGAGAAAAATTAATGCTTTCAGGAGTACCATCCCCAATAGCTGCACTTATAAACAGGTCATAGGTCAAGGTATCGAACTGGTCAGGGTCGATTGATTCTTCCCATTGGAAAAGGATATCGTTGTTGCCATCAAGGGATATTACAGTATCTTCAGCAGGTTCGAGCAGCGAAAAGCCCGAAGGCAAATCGGGGTCGTCAACTCTGAAACTCCATATTTGATTAGCCCAAGTGGACATATTCAATCCATCACGTGCCTGGACAGTCCACCAGTAAACGATCTGGTTGGGAGCTTCGAAATTGTAAAATGTATTTTCAAGCCCCCATGCCACAGGATCATCAAGGTAATCGGGGTCGGCAGATATATATATATCATATACCACTTCGTCATGTGGATCAGGATCAGTTGCTATTTCCCATACCAGCATGATGTCAGTATCGATATAACGGTCGCCGCTGTCAGGAGAAGCAAGGTTAAAAGAATCCGGAGGTTCATAACCTACAAGATATTGGACAGGAATCTCAAGAAAATTATTTTCAGGATCGTTTGAGAAAATGCTTATTGTGGCTTGGTAAATACCTTCAGTAAGTTCTTCGGCATCTCCGGTAATACTCAGCTCGAACTCTTCATCCGGTGCAACGTTTCCGCTTACTTCATTCAAAGACAACCATATTATCTCATTATCGATGTACCTTACAGCAGTACGCCAGATAAGATCGACACCGCCATTATTGCCAATTGTACGGGTTAAAATAGATGTCTCACCTTCGGGGCTGTGCAGAAAAAGTGAATCGGCATCAATTTCCATAACAGCAGGATAATTCAGCTCAAAATCGAAAGTAATACCACCTTCTTCTACCTCAACACCTTCTTCACGGTAGTCAGCATATCCTTCGGCTTCGACGATGACTGTATAAGTCATTCCATACATATCTTCGATAAAATAATCTCCATTCTGATCAGAGATATCATTATGAATTCCGAACCTGACAACTGCTCCTTCTATTGATGCACCGGTTTCAGCATCTGTGATTGTACCATCTACACTACAATTTCCAATCGGATTCAAGTTGTTTTCAAGCCATGTGATTTCATCCAGGGCGGAACTGGCGCTGAGAATATCAATATCACCATCTTCATCGATATCAACCGGTATGACACAAATTGCAGCTCCGTATTCGTCAATTATATTATGGTGATCCCAATCTTCATCTCCATCATTTTCCCACCATGCAACGGTTGAGCCGGCGCCACCCACTATGTCGATATCACCGTCCAGATCAAAATCCGCAGTTCTTACAAACCTGCATACGACAAAATCATTGGTGACTATATGTTCATTAAAGTCCTGATCCCCATCATTTTCCCACCATTTAATATTATCCCCGCTGTGAGCGGCTCCAATAACATCCATATCGCCATCGCTGTCAATATCCGCTGCGTAAACGTTGATTGCGCCGTTAAACTCAGGTGCGATATTATGTTCGGCAAAATCTGGTTCATTGGCACCATCATTCTCCCACCAGGTGACATCGCCCGCTCCCAATGCTCCTCCGATGATATCAAGGTCGTCATCACCATCAATATCCTCTGCATATACAGTCCATGATCCACCAAATTCATTTGTTATTGTATTCTCAATGAAGGTGCCATTTCCAATATTCTCCCAATAGACGATGCTGTGACCATTATATAATGCGCCAATTACATCTATGTCACCATCACTGTTGATATCTACCGCATAAACACACCGGGCTGCCCTGCCTTCATCAGCAATTTCATGCTCTTCAAAATCCTGATCCCCATTATTTTCCCACCAGGAGATCGAATTTCCAGCATTTCCGGCTGCCAAAGCGTCAATATCTTCGTCATTATCAATATCTATGGCGAATACTGAATAAGGCTGACGGTAATTACCGTCAATCACATGTTGAGTGAATTCAGGATCGTCATCACCATCATTTTCAAACCAGTAAATTCCATTATTTCGATTACCGGCAGCAACAATGTCAATGTCGTCATCATTGTCCATATCAATAACATTAACTGATATTGCGCCGCCTAAAACGTCGGTGATTGTATGGCTCGTGAAATCTATCTGAGCATGAATAGGGAGAGGCATTAGAATAATTACAGCAAGGATTATAGAAGTCGTGCCGGCAACAAATTTCATCATTTCCTTTTTTACCTGGTATTGGGTTTGAGTATCTGGGCGTAAATTATAAAATACTAACAGATTTGTATCAATGAAAGTGCTGTTCTCTTTAATGAATTCGAATCCTGATATCTTTTTAAAAATTGCTTGTGAGTTTGATTAATTGCAGCATTTACCCGAAAATTAATAATTAATTTATGTATATGACTTTTGGTTTGACAATATTTATATTATACACGGAGCCGACAAAATTAATTGGAGCTAAAAATGTTAAAAAGAAGAACGATAGTTTATTTTCTAATACTTTCGATTCTCATCCTGACGAATTCTGTCTATGGTGAAAAAAGAGAATTAACGCAGGAACAGGGCGCCTTGATGAGAGCAGAGTACGAGGCGATGAAAGCAGCGCACCAGTCAAACGAGCTGGATGAAATCCTGCTGGAAGAGACCTTTGATGATGGCATCCCCGATGATTGGGGTAATGTTGACCACTCGGAAGCCGGATGGGTTTGGGTATTATTAGAGGAAAATGGCGTATTGCCTTATGGTGGAGATGTTGGATATCCGATTGAGGATTCTGCGCCATTAGTCTTTATCGATTCTGATGCGGCAGGTAATGAAGATGTCGAAACATCGATTGTAACACCTGAGATTGATGTCAGGGATTATATGGAGGTCGTACTCGAATTCGATCATATTTTAAGAAATTACGATCCCAGCGGCAGTGAAGCGTGGGTGGAGATTTCAACAGATGGCGGCGATAACTGGGATGAAGTTGAATACTGGGAATTGACTATCGGTGACGAAGATATGGAAAACGCGCGAATTCAAGATTATCCCTTAGAATTAGAACTTGATGATTTTCTCGAAGATGCAGAAACTATGATAATCCGTTTTCGGTATGCTGCGGTGTTCCAATATTTCTGGGCAATCGATAACATTGTGATTACTGCCGAAGAAAGAATAATAATGCCGGGTCCCACCGAGCTTGAAGCAGAACATGTAGGTGATGGAGAAGTCAATCTGTCATGGACTGCCTACGAGGAAGAAATGAATGATTTCGTCGAATACCTGATTTACCTTGATGATGTTCAGGTTGGATCTACTGAAGAAGTCACTTTCACACACAATCTTCCTACGCTTGGAACATGGAGATATACTGTAACAGCATTCTGGGATGAAGGCGAATCACATCCGACAAATTCTGCTGACGTTGTATGGGATGATGATGTAACAAGTATCGAAAGCGTTCAGACTGATGATGAATTGATCGGTTCGGTTGTTCATCTTACAGGTATAGTAACCCAACCAACAAATTCGACTAACATTGCTAATTTTGATATGTATATCCAGGATGTAAGCGGGTACGGTTTGCAGGTTTTCGACGTGGAACCGGTTGAGCCACAGAACAATTTGAATCGTGGTGATGAGCTGGTTGTTACCGGTACGGTTGCAGAATCGAATGGCATCACTATGATTGTTGATTTTGGTTACGCTATATTATCGGAAGGTAATGATATTCCCAACCCTGTTTATCGACGAACCGGTGTGATGGCTGCCAATAATGAGATGGAAGGAAAATGGGCAGTAATCGAAGGGACTCTTGGCAGTGATCCAGGTGATGATGGAAGTTATGAATTATCTGTCGATGATGGCTCTGGTCCGGTTCTTGTCAGCATTCTCGAGGGTGCAAACCTCGACTTAAGTCAATTTTCGCAGGATGATTTTATCAATGTCAATGGCGTAATAAGCATTGAAAACGATGAAGTCAGAATTGTCCCTTCACTCCAGGAAGATATTTCATCTGAAACAGGAGTTCGAGATTCTGAATCTTTGATACTTCCGTCAGAATTCACAATATTGTCAGCTTATCCGAATCCATTTAATCCATCACTTAAGGTGATGATAAATATGCCGGAAGCCGACCTGATGAATGTTTCAGTTTATGATATTTTGGGACGAGAAGTTGCGATCTTGGCACAAGGCTTATTCAGCTCAGGTCAGCATACATTTTTATTCGAGGCAAACGGTCTTGCGGGCGGTATATATTTCATTCGCCTGGTTTCTGATAAACATGGAATGCAGATGCAAAAAGTAGTGTTGACGAGGTAATTGAACCTGGGAATATAACTTTGTAGTATTTGACTAATTGCCCGGCAGACCATTTGCCGGTTTTTTTATTTTGAAATAAGAATCCGAGATGGTGTCAGAGAATAATTCGTGGTATAATAAGGTGAAAATATGATAGACTCTTATTATATTAATTTTTCAAAGATGCATTATCATTTATAGCAAGTAACACTGCCGGTTATTCCGTTTCGATGATAGGAATTTGCCGATAAAATATTCACCAAGGTTAATCCGTATGGAGATATAATGGCAAGATATAAGGGAAAAGATCAAATTCTTATTACTTATAATAGTATTAATAATAGAATATTCGTTGTCATTTTGGCAGCAATATTTTGTATTTCAATGAGTACATCAATAGTGTTTGCAGATGAAAGCGTAAGCGTCAACGGTGCGTATCTTGGTTTCTTAAACATACTGAATCAAGAGAATCAAACCTCAACCGACTCTTCCCGCAGGCAGTTTGATTTTGCCGGGAATATAGATTTCGGTTTTAAACTCCGTGAAGGCGTTACAGGAACTATGCAACTTCAAACAGGAACAGGGGGTGGGTCTATTGGATTTCAGGGGCCGCAGGTAGTCGTGACGGATCTGAATATCTTATGGACGCTGAAGAATGAATTTGCTCTCACCATTGGCTCGTTTGACACACCCTTTGGATTTGAAACATTGAACCTGACAAATAATGCTGATATGTCATCCAATAATCTCATGATGAATAACCTGATGTACAGCGCACTCGGAGGACCTGTCGGCACTCTGAACACTCTTGGGATCAGGGTTGATCATGAGACACAGTGGACCAAAATAATGACTGCTGTTACCAATGGAACGGATGAATCTGCAGCAAATTTCGATGGTAATTTTGGATATGTTACGACAGTTGGATACAATGCATTACCGGATATGATTTTCACATCTTTCGCCTATATGAACAGCAAGGATAGGGATAAATCGGGCGTTACCGGCTTAAATGCTGCATTCCAGGGATGGCTTGGTGAACTTTTCCTGGGACCTTATAGAGATGTGTCATTCACAGGAAATATTGGAGGCTTGGAATTTGACGATGATAGTTCAAGTACCAAGGATATCGTCACTGTATGGTCAGTCGAGGGGAAATATGAGTATCTGCCCTATGAGATAGCCTTCCGGGTTTCAGCATGGATGCCGGAAGATGCGAATGGAGATAACACCGGTATATCCACAGTTCTGCCTAATCCCGGTTTTGGGATAACAGCAAATGGTCAACCTGTACCTGCTGACCAGGATGTAATTCGTTTTCAAATTGGTGGAGCATATAGCTTTAATGATAACCTGAAACTGAGAGCTGAATGGATTCTTGACAATTATGATAATAATGATGCGCTGACGAAGGGACACAATGTTAATGGCATCCTGCTTGGTTTGACAGGAATATTTTAAAATTATTCAAAAATTACTTGATTGAATCTACATCAATTTTTATAGTGCAATAAATGTTTTTTACTACATCAACAAAGTTAGTTTATGAATGACCTCCAGGGAGTACGAGTGGTTGAGTCAGGAAAATCTCAAGTAATAGACAAATCTGTAAAGGGATCAATTGTATTTATAGGTATTGCGATTCTATCTCTCGTTTTGCCTATCCTGGTACGGGAGATAACTCAGATTTATAATTGGAGTTCGTCAGGTTTTGTTTTATGTAGTATCCGTGAGCATCATCAAACTTCGAAAGAAGATGTATTAATCTCATTCTGGGGCGTTGAAAATGATGACTTTTTGGGACTGCCATATCCTGTCAGAGGTGATACAATTCTGACGCTTGACGGTATAAAGGCAAATCATAAGACATGGTTAACAAAACTTGAATCACCGCATGAACCGGGAAAAGAAGTACCGGTTACGTTTAAGCATAATGGCGAGAATTATAAAAACGTTTTCAAGACTCGTCCGGTAAAAACTTCATTGTTTATAAGCGTATTAATCCAGCAAATTCTTAAATTACTAATCTTTCTTTCCTTTATTATTGTTGGATTCTGGGCATTCCGTAAACGTCCTGATTCCATAGGAGTCCGGTCATTAGCTCTCTATTGTTTTTCTATGGCGGCATTCATGGGTACTACATATATGCCAATGTATCCTGTCATGGCGTCATTCCAGATTCCATTTGAGCTTCCCTGGAAAATGACCTTAAGAATTATAGCATTCTGTTTTAGTTCATTCTGGCTTTGCATGCATATGGTATTCCCGCGTCACTCAAGGCTGTTCAAAAAATCACCAATGCTTACATATGCTGTTTGTTTTGCTCCAACATTTATACTGATAATTCTAAATACCATATTTCAAATCAGGGGTTTCTGGTTTGGAATGGTTACTTATGCGGTGATCCTCGGTCAAGTTATTGCCGGTTTGTTAATTCTACGGCATCATTACGTTGATGCAGATAATAATCTTGAACGACGTCAGACCAAACTTGTGTTTTGGGGCTCGGGAATTGGTGTTCTGTTGTTTGTCCTCTACATGCTGGATTTCTTAGATATCGTGCCGCAAACCAAGATGCTGCATGTTAATCATCGCTTAATCTTTACAAATATCATATTTCTGATAATGCTTGCTTCACCTATATCTTTTGCCTACGCTTTCGGACGATATCGTTTGCTGGAAGTTGAGGGAAGGTTAAAAAGGGGAACGCAATACTTGTTTTTCACAGGAATTCTCCTGGCAATCTTCTTTGCACTTATGTATGTAATTGGAGAGGTTTTACTTCAAAATATTGGAATAACGCAGAGGACGCCTACATTAATGGTTGCCTTAGCCCTTGCTTTTGGATTTGCTCCCGCTCAAAGAACTCTTAGCAAATTACTTGAAGCGAGACTATTCCCGGAACGAAAGCAATTGAAATCATTTATTAAAGAATTCCTGCAACACGCTACCGGGATACCCGACCGGGAAACTTTATGCGGACATCTCGAGGATCGACTCCAGAAAAGCCTGGGCGTCAAGTCTGCTTATGCTATTATTCGTTCCAATGGTATGCCGGATCTCACAATATCTGGAAATGAGCCTGTCCCATTTGAACATGATCAGGGTTTAATGGCATATTTGGAAGTTGGAAGACATCCGGTATTACTTGATGAAGCAATGGCGTCATCTCAAGTCGATTTTACAGATGATGAAAGAGCCTGGATGATAGGACATGATATTGCGCTTATTCTGCCATTGTTTACTCGCGAAAAAGTAACCGGATTGCTGGCTCTGTCGCATAAATTTGAAAAAGAGGATTTCACATCAGAAGAACTGCAAATTCTTACAACATTATCCAGTCACCTGACTCTCGCACTTGAAAATCTTCGTCTCCTCGAGGAGAATGTAGAAAAACATAGACTTGAGGAGCAGCTTCAGATTGCTCGAAAGGTTCAGGAAGGTTTTCTGCCTCAAGAAATTCCCGAAACGCCGGGACTTGAAATTACAGGTGGAAGTACATTCTCCCTTGAAGTGGCAGGGGACTATTATGATGTAATTCCTGTGGATAATGGCAGAACGGTACTCGCAATAGGTGATGTTTCCGGCAAAGGAGCCGGAGCGGCGATGATAATGGCGAACCTGCAGGCTTCATTGCGTGCGTTATGCGGTGTCGGGTTGGAGTTGGATAAACTCGTAACACAAATTAACGATATTATTTACCGGAACACTGACTCTGAGCAATATATCACCTTTTTCGTTGGAATATTCGATCCTTCAGACAATTCTTTTAACTTTGTGAATGCAGGGCACAATCATCCCCTAATCGCGAGAAAAGATGGCACTCTCGAAATGTTGGAGGCTGGTGGATTGATCCTTGGTGCACTAACCAACATCATTTATAACCAGGGAAAGGTTATTCTTGAACCTGAAGATTTACTATTTCTCTACACCGACGGCTTGAGCGAAGCTATGAATCTGGACGATGAAGAATTCGGTGAAACAAGAATTCGAGACCGGCTGATTTCCGACAGATCAAAGCCGATCAAAGATATCATGGATAATTTGATCAATGATATATCAAAATTCAGTATCGAAGGTCCGCCCGGCGATGATCTTACACTACTTGTAGCTCGAGTAAAATCCTGAAGTTCGATTATTGTATAGTTTGGTGTCATTCATCAACCATACACTTACGACTATAAAATAACTACTGGATCAGTTCATATGCTTTGGGGTGGTCTGTCATTCTCGGGCTTGACCCGGGAATCCACCGTTTGCATTGAATCCGAGCATGGATTCCCGGGTCAAGCCCGAGAATGACAACCCATTGAATCAAATGAATCAATGTACTACTAACTAACTATTGAATTTTATGAACTCTCCGGATTCACAGAAAATCAATGCCGGTTCACTATTTATATTTAGTGCTCTGATTTTTTTTGTTGTCTCAATAGTCTGGGGGATAATACTTCTTTTCAATCTTCTTCCTGAAAAACTTCCTTTCGGTGGTGCTGATCAACTGAAAACGGTCTTTCCAGGACTTTTAGTTCAAGCTTTCCTATTTGCAGGCTTGGGAATAAGCGCTCGCATAATCCCGGGTTTAAGAAGATTTGCATCAAATAATCAGGTTTTGAATATTCTTCTCCTCATACTTGTTCTGTATCTTCCGATTTCAATTCTTGAGATCACTCTTGCACCCTTTGTTGGTGATGACAAACCAACCTCAATCTTTACCCATGACATGAAACGGATATGGAAACTAAAACCGAATGCAGAGGATTACTGGGGTGGACAAATTGTTAAGATTAACAACAAGGGGCTTCGTGGGAGGGAAGTAGAATACGGTAAGCCAGAGGGAGTAATAAGGATCCTATATCTCGGCGATTCTGTAACTTTCGGATATCGTCTTATCAACGATGAGGATTGTTTCCCCGATAAAACTGAACCGATTCTGGAGGAAAACCTGGGTTGTGAAATAGAGACTGTTAACGCCGGAATTGGAGGATATTCACCCTGGCAGGAACATTTGTACCTGATTGAGGAAGGAGTAAAATACAATCCGGATGCAGTCGTATTAATCCTGGTGTTGAATGATTTTACACAGAAATTCATGCTGACACGTTTTGGCGGGTTTTGGGAGGGATATCAGCTTGCTATGAATAGTACATACCTTATGGGAAGACTGTCTGCACACAGTAATATAATGAGCTTCATCAAGAAGAAAATCCTTGAACGACGGTTTGGATTTGATCCTGTTCTCAGGGCTGAGGATAATGAATTCACAACAACCTCTGATTTTCTCTATCAGCCTGACTCGAAGCAGGTTCAACTTGCTGAGAAAACCACTCTTGAAAACCTTGAAAAACTGCTGATTGATTGCAGAGAGATGAATTTGCCTCTGCTTGCGGTGTTCTTCCCACCCAGGTTCCAGCTTGAAAATATGGATGCATCTCACCGTCCACAGGAAATCTTAGGTGATTTCTTTACCAAAATGGACACTCCATTCCTGGATTTACATCCTGGCATCGCAAAACGCATGAACAGTTCTGGATTAAAACCTGAGCATCTCTATCTTGATGATATTCACCCGACGAGTCTTGGGAATACTATCGCAGCGGAGGAAATTGCCCAGGCGCTCATGAAGCATGAGCTTATTGCACCATAAAATCCCGAACCCACTATTCAGGAATCCAATGATATATTTTAAAACAGGTTGCGCTGATAATTACATGGATTGAAGAACTAGTACATTGATTCTTGACTATGAGGAGTTGTCATTCTCGGGCTTGACCCAGGAATCCACCGTTTGCATTGAATCCGAGCATGGATTCCCGGGTCAAGCCCGAGAATGACAGAACAACCCCAAAGCATGTGAATTGATCTACCAGTTCACTTTTGCGAGTCGGTTGATTTGGGAAATTGTGATAAAGAAATAACAGAGCATGTTGAGCCGGTAATTATTGGAATAAAAACTCCATTTGTTCTCGTCCAGCAGAATATTATCACTTATATTCCATCCTAACTAAGTGTCACCATCCTGAATTGCTTACATGCTGATACTGCAGGCAACTTATTTAATCATAAATAGGATGTTTCAATGTTTCATAAAACATTATTAATTACAATTTTGGTTCTGTTTCTTGCTTCATGTGCGGAAGCTTATAATCCTGTTGATGAGGTTATCCGCTTGAGTACTGCAATTGAAGCTGATACTACTAATTCGATAGCCTATTTTAAACGAGGTGATATTTACCAAGAAATTGGTGAATTTGACCTGGCTATCAGTGATTATTCTAAGACAATCGAATTAGACCCGAATTATACCATCGCTTATTACAACCGAGGATGTGCTTATGATAAAATTGGTGATTACGAATCAGCAATCAGTGATTATTCCAAATCTATCGAATTAAATCCAAAACATGCCCTGGCATATAATAACCGTGGGAACGTTTATAAGGCTAAAGGTCGCAATGACTTAGCAATTGTCGATTATACTAAAGCTATCGAATTGGATTCGGATTATGCTGATGCTTATTACAACCGCGGAATTGTTCATCTGGATAATGGTGAGTATGACTTAGCAATCCGAGATTATTCCAGGGCAATTGAATTAGATGCAAAATTTACGAAGGCATATAATAACCGCGGGATAGCATATAAAGCTCAAGATAGCTATGATTTATCAATCAGTGATTATTCTGAGGCTATCAAATTGGACTCGAATTATGTTGATGCTTATTTCAACCGTGGGATTGTTTATCAGGCTAATGGCGAATATGAACTGGCAACTGGTGATTACTCTAAGGCTATTGAGTTAGACCCCAATTTCTCAACTACCTACAACAACAGTGGAAATGTTTATAAGGCTAAAGGTGACTATGAGTTAGCAATCAATGATTATACAAAAGCTATCGAATTGTACTCAGAATATGTTGATGCTTATTACAACCGTGGGATTGTTTATCAGGAAAAAGGCGACAATGACCTGGCAATTAGTGATTACTCCAAGGCAATCGAATTTGATCAGTATTACGTAATGGCTTACATCAACCGTGGAAATGTTTATAAGGCTGAAGGTAAAGATGATCTGGCAATCAGTGATTACACAATAGCAGTCGAGTTGGACTCGAATGATACGAGGGCATTTTACAATCGTAGTTTGGCATATAATAACATTGGCAACCGTGAATCAGAGATTTCAGATTTAGATAAGGTGATCGAATTAGACCCGAATTTCGCCGGGGCATCCTACAAGCGAGGATTAGCATACTACAACATTGGTAACCATGAATTAGCGATATCGGATTTTGGTAAGGCAATTGAATTGGATCCGAATTTCGCCGGGGCATTTTACAACCGTGGATTAATATACTATCATATTGGTAACTATGAATTAGCAATAAAGGATTTTAGCAGGGCAATTGGATTAGATTCGAATATTGATGGTGCATTTTACAACAGTGGATTAGCTTACTATAACATTGGTAACTATGAATTAGCCATCTCAGATTTAACTATGGCAATTGAATTAGATCCGAAATTCGCCAAAGCATTATACAAGCGTGGAGTGACCTACTATAACATTGGCAATCCTGAGTTGGCGATAACAGATTTTAGTGAGTCAATTGAATTAGACCCGAATTTCGCCGGCTCTTATTATGACCGTGGGATAATTTATCAGGAGAAAGGTGACGATGATTCAGCAATAAGTGATTATTCCAAATTTATCCAATTAAATCCCAATGATGCAAAGGCTTACAACAACAGGGGGGCTGCTTATAACGCAAAAGGCAAATCAGAGCTTGCTATTCAGGATTACACCAGGGCAATCGAATTAGATCCAAAATATACAGGTGCTTATTTCAACCGTGGAATTGTGTATAAGGCTAAGCGTAACTATGACTTAGCAATCAGCGATTATTCCAGGGTTATCGAATTGAACTCGAGTAATGTCGATGCTTTTTCCAGCCGCGGGATTGTATATCAAGAGATTGGTAAGTATGAATTAGCTATCAGTGATTATTCAAAAGTAATCGAATTAGATCCAAATTATACCATTGCCTATTACAACCGTGGATGCGCGTATGATGAATTAGGTGACGCTGGCTCAGCAATCAATGATTATTCAAGGACGATAAAATTAGATCCAAACTATACGGACGCATATTACAACCGTGGAACTGATTATAACGCTGCAGGCAAATTAAATTCTGCAATAAAAGATTACAACAAGACAATCGAATTAGATCCAAATTACACAGACGCTTACTATAACCTTGGAATTGTTTATAAGGCTAAAGGAAACTACGACTTAGCAATCACATATTATTCGAGAGTTATCGAATTAGATCCGAAATACACAGATGCCTATTACAATCGTGGAATTATTTATAACTCCAAGGGTGATTATGATTTAGCAATCCGTGATTATTCAATGGCTATTGAACTAAATCCGAATTTTGCGATTGCATATAATAATCGTGGGATTGTTTACAAAGCCAAAGGAGAATTTGACTCAGCAATCCGTGATTATTCCAGGGCTATTGTCTTAGATCCCAACTATGCAATTGCCTATAACAACCGTGGGATAGTTCATAAGGCTAAAGGTGAGGATGACCTGACAATCCGTGATTATTCAAAGGCTATTGAATTAGACCCGAAATATGCGAAGGCATATAACAACCGTGGGAATGTTTATAAGGCTAAAGGTGAGGATGACCTGGCAATCAGTGATTATTCCAGCGCTATTGAGTTGGACCCGAATTATACCATTGCTTATTACAACCGTGGAATTGTCTATCAGGAAAAAGGTGAATATGACCTGACAATCAAAGATTATTCCATGGTCATAAAATTAGACCCAAATTTTAGAGATGCTTATAATAACCGGGGAACTGTCTATATGACTAAAGGTGACGATTACCTGGCAATCCGTGATTATTCCAGGGCTATTAAATTAGATCCAAAATATATTGATACATATAACAACCGTGGATTAGCATATTATAACATTGGTAAAAATGAATTAGCGATAACGGATTTAAGTAAGGTAGTTGAATCATACCCAAATAGTGCCGGGGCATATTTTAACCGTGGGATTGCTTATGAGGATAAGGGTGACTATGACCTGGCAATCAGCGATTATACAAAATTTATCGAATTATATCCGAACTATGCTATGGCACATTATAACCGGGGTAGTTCCTATTTGAATAGTGGCAATTATGAAGAGGCAATCAACGATTTTAATAAAGCTATTGAATTAGATCCCGATTATGCTGACGCATTTTATAACCGTGCATTTGCCTATAAGAATATTGAAGATATAGAGAACGCCCGCCGTGATTTCCAAAAAGCCCTTGAATTTGGCACTACGGACGCACAAGCTGAACTGGATTCTTTGAAGTGACAGGTGCATAACCTGGCAGGATTAGCTCACAATACGTATAATATCTCTTGATATTCCATATACACTAAGCGTAACCATCATTTTCCGCTCACTTCGAAGCAAAATCCCAAATATCCCAAATTCAAGATATTAGGATCGACAAATATGGAATTGTTTTGTGTATTTTAGTAAAAGGTCTTGACATGTAATAATATAATGCTTAGAATATATAGCAACTATTCTTGTTAACTAACCGCATCCCCAATGTAATTAGTAGCGAGCTGAACAAACCGTCAGAATGTGTCATTCTCGGGCTTGACCCGGGAATCCAGTCTAAAATACAGAAGCTCGCT
>Ga0075120_10000063_pt1 | contig 73403 bp, 65 predicted proteins | sample AntAceMetag02UKL_FD_69792 | JGI IMG/M metagenome (GOLD analysis project Ga0075120, IMG submission 69792) | Saline lake microbial communities from Ace Lake, Antarctica - Antarctic Ace Lake Metagenome 02UKL | ecosystem: Environmental > Aquatic > Non-marine Saline and Alkaline > Saline | place...
CGCTAGTTATGTCACACTGTTGATTGGTTAGTAAATTTCTAAATTGTTTAAAAGTCTACGAAAGCTTTTTTCTCAAACGCTACTATAGCTGGCTTCTAAGCATGTCCGGGAACTGCTGGACTTTTGCTGTGATTCTTGCTTAAAAAATGAATACAGGCTAAATGATACCAGACACTACTTGCTCAATTTTCGAACTTCTTTGATTATTACTACAATGCGACATTCCCTGTTCATACTCTGCTTTCTCTTTTCAGTTTGCTTTCCGGTCACTCACGGGTTTGCAACAGCAAATATGATACCGTCCAGCGACAAATCACAGAAGGCATACAAACGGGTCGCCCCCACACTTATCCGGGCGATGCAAAAAAAGGGAGCCACCCTGGGTGATCCGGTTTTTATCAGGATTTTCAAACAGGAAAAAATCCTGGAGATCTGGCTCCGACAGGGACTCACCTATATCTTGTTCAAATCCTATTCTATCTGTCACCATTCAGGAAATATCGGGCCAAAAATAAGGGAAGGAGATAATCAGAGCCCTGAAGGATTCTACACCGTGGGGGTAAGTCAGTTAAACCCTAACTCCAGTTACCACCTCTCTGTTAATCTGGGATTTCCAAACGAATATGACAGAAGTCATAAACGTACCGGCAGTTTATTGATGATCCATGGCAGATGTTCTTCTGCCGGCTGTTTTGCCATGGCGGATTTCCGTATGGATGAGATCTACGCCATCATGGAATCGGCTCTTATTTCAGGCCAGAGTCAGGTGCCGGTACATATTTTCCCATTTAAAATGAGTAAGGCAAACATGGCCGCCCATCAGGACTCCCAATGGATTGACTTTTGGAAAAACCTCAAGGAAGGATATGACTACTTCGAGGGACACCACTCACCTCCGATTGTGGTTGTCCAGGATAAACGCTATAAATTCATTACATTTCGCCCACTTCTTTTTGGTGGTACTCTCCCCCCTCCAATACCACGCCTTGCATCCGTTACAATGAAGAAGAAGTTTAAAATCCAACAACCTCCTGTTCCGTCAACAACTCCCCCAAAACGCCAGCGTCAAGTCCTTGCAAGGATCGACAGAACTACTCCTTCTGCTCCAGACCTTCTAGGTCAAGGAGACTGATCGTTTTTCCCTCCACCCGGATCAGACCTTCCTCGCTCATCTTCGCAAATATTCTGGACAATGTCTCGGGGATAGTTCCAAGTAGGCTTGCCAGTTGCCCTTTGGAGATCTGCAGCTCCACTTTTTCTATATTCTCCTGCTCTTCAGCAAGATACAGAAGATACCCCGCTAATCGTGCGGGAACCTCTTTTAAAGAAAGATTTTCTATCTGAGTAGCAAAACGACGCAGCCGCATGGAAAGGACAGCCAGCATATTCATGACAAGAGAAGGCATGGTATGCACAATATCCACAAATTTTTGCCGTGGAAAAAATATCAGGTTTGTCTTCTCAAGAGCTGTTGCATTGGCTGGAAATGGCTGGTTATGAAAAACCGGAACTTCACCAAAGGGCTCACCTGCACCAAAAATATGCAATATCTGCTCTTTTCCTGCGGTGGATGTTTTAAATATTTTCACTCGTCCGGTTTCCACCATATAAAAACCGATCCCGGGATCACCTTCAAAAAAAATTGTTTCCCCACGACCATACTGCCTGGTTACTGCAATCTTCTCTATCTCATCCAAATGCTCCGAGGGGAGCCCGCCAAACAATTCACTTGTTGCTAATACCTGACGCATTCATTATTCTCCTGAAATTCATTCTCACAAAAACCAACCATTCAGCCAATACCTGTTAATTGGCATAACACTGCACTGTAGCATACTATAGCATGCCGTATCATTATCTTTCCTATCCACAGCATTTATTGTTCAGATGACAGAGAACCGCCACATACTCCATATTGACATGGATGCTTTCTTTGCCTCTGTGGAACAGATGGACAATCCCAAGTTTGCTGGTCGGCCACTCATTGTCGGCGGTAATCCTGAAGGACGAGGCGTGGTGGCAGCATGTTCCTACGAGGCAAGAAAATTCGGGATTCGATCGGCACTCTCAGCCGCAAGGGCCATTAAACTCTGCCCCCATGCCCTCTTTATCCGTCCGCGAATAGATCGTTACAAGGAAGTTTCCCTGCAGATTATGGAAATTTTTAAAAGCTATTCTCCGCATATTGAGCCACTCTCTCTGGACGAGGCCTTTCTCGATATTTCAGAAACCCACAAAACCATAGAGTCTGCAGCACACACGGCTGAGCAGATTCGCAGCAGGGTTTTTCACGAAGTTGGCCTCACCTGTTCTGCCGGGGTCTCCTATAATAAATTCCTTGCAAAGGTGGCATCTGATATGAATAAACCCGATGGCTTAACCGTGATCACAATCGATGAAGCACAGCCATTTCTGGAAACACTGGTCATCGGAAGATTCTTTGGTGTTGGCAAGGTAACCGAGAAAAAAATGCATTCACTGGGCATACGTTGCGGTGGGGATCTGCTCCGTTTCGAAAAAGGAGAACTTATTCGTTTTTTTGGAAAAGCCGGGGCCTATTTCCATGATATTGCCAGGGGGATTGATAACCGTCCCGTGGAATCACGAAAAGGACGTAAATCCATTGGAACCGAAACAACCTTCCATACGGACATCGATGATATCAATGAAATAGAAGAAATTCTTGAAAATCTAGCACGTAAAATTGAACGTGGTCTCCAGAATAAGGATTGTGGAGGAAGTACCGTCACCCTGAAAGTTCGCTACCATGATTTTAGCACCGTAACACGATCATACACCCACCCTGCCCCAATTCATAGTTTTGAGGAAATCATGCGCTGCATGCCGCAACTGCTCGGGTCCACGAAGGCTGGAAAAGTGAAAATTCGTCTTCTTGGGATCAGTCTTTCAAATCTCACGTCCAGATCTCAGAAGATACCGGTACAGCTGGAACTTCCTTTTTACTAAATAATGGCACAAAGCCTGTTTACTTCCACTATAACGATTACTATTGTTTGACCACAGAAACATTAATCTACCTTTTATTAAGTACTTCACAAGGCATCAAAGACACTCTTATGAAAGATCTAATAGGCTCTATCTTTAATATTTTCCGCTGGGTTGGCAAATTCATTACAACTGTACGGATATTGACACTTAACATCGCTTTTCTGGCCCTGCTGGCTTTTCTGTTTATCTCACTCTCTTCCCGGTCGCCACAGAAAGAAGCCAAAATTCCAGATAGCGGTGCCTTAGTGCTTAGCCTGTCCGGGAACATTGTCGAAGAAAAGCAGGCCAGTGACCCAATCTCCTCGTTGATAAATGATAAACTCGGCTTTGACACCCTTCCATCGGAAACCCTGTTTCAGGATATTCTGGATGTGATTGCAGAGGCCGCCAGCGACGACAAGGTTACTTTTATCCTCCTTGACCTCAGTAAACTTGGCTCCGTGGGACTCAATCAACTCCAAACCATAGGGGCTGCATTACAGGATTTCAAAACGAGCGGAAAAAAGGTCGTTGCTGCCGAAGACTTCTATCAGCAAAAGGCCTATTACCTGGCAAGCTTTGCCGATGAAATCTACCTCAATCCAATGGGTGGCGTTGACTTACATGGAATTGGTACCTTTCGGCTTTTTTTTAAGGACGCTATCGACAAATTAAAAATTAACTATAATATCTTTCGTGTTGGAACCTTCAAATCAGCACTTGAACCCGTTATGCGAAATTCCATGTCAGCGGAAGCAAGATCTCAGAACATGACCTGGCTCACACCACTCTGGGACAGCATCACCACTGATATCATCCGGGAACGAAATCTTAGTCCGGACAGCATTCAAATGTACACGGAGAACATTGCTTCGGAACTGGCAACTGCCGGTGGAGATTCAGCTCGATTGGCTCTCGAATCAGGACTGGTTGATGGTTTGAAAACCCGGGAAGAGCTCCGTCTCTTTCTCACAACTCTCAGTGGTAAAGATGGCAAGGGCAATTTCAAGCACATTCCATTCAGCACCTATCTCACCACCGTTCCCCGTTCCTTTACTGGCTCCCTGGATGAAAATGGTAATATTGCTATTATCATCGCAGAAGGCTCCATCCTCAACGGCAAACAGCCGGTTGGAACGATTGGAGGCGACACGATGGTCGCACTTATCCGACAGGCACGTGAAAACAACAAAATTAATGGCCTGGTACTGCGAATTGTATCAGGGGGCGGCTCAGTTTTTGCCTCAGAGATTATTCGCCAGGAAATCCTCGAATACAAAAAGACAGGCAAACCACTTGTAATCTCCATGGGGGCCATGGCAGCATCCGGTGGTTACTGGATTGCAGCTGATGCCGATGAAATATGGGCATCCCCTGTCACCCTTACCGGATCCATTGGTATATTTGCAGCCATCCCCACATTCGAGAACTCGCTTTCAGAAATGGGAATATATAGTGATGGCGTTGGAACAACCAGCCTGGCAGCAGCACTGGACATCACTCGTCCCCTCTCGCCCCTTTTGAAAGAAGCCATTGAGATCAACCTTCTTCATGGCTATGACCAGTTTTTAAATATAGTCTCCAAGGGACGATCTATGACTCCCGAGAAAGTGAGAACCGTGGCAGAAGGTCGGGTCTTTAACGGCCAAAAAGCATTTCAACTTGGTCTTGTTGATAAACTTGGTACCCTTGATGATGCCATCGAATCTGCCGCTGGCCTTGCCGGGCTGAACGAGTACACTGCCTCCTATATCCGGCGCCCCTTAACGGTTAAAGAGGAATTCTTACAGATTTTTTCCGGTTCCTTCACCAGCACTCTGACTTCAATGATCCCTCCTGCTCTCCTAAGAGTGTTTAATCGTCTGCTTGCCCCGGTCACAGAAATCATCCTACTAAACGATCCAAAAGGATTATATGCCCATTGCCTCATTCATGACCTCTCACTTTAAGAGGCAGCAGTTTGCAGTTTTTGTAAAATCGATGTAACTATTCACCGAAATTGAGTTTGAGTCGGAATTGCATAACGAATACGCTGGTAGGAAACTTGGGACATGACCTAATTCGTCTTTGTCTTTTGAATTGGGATCGTGTCCCCCGATTCCGGATAAATATTGTGCCACTCAATAGTATGGTGAATAATTACAAATCGATTAGTATTTATTCTCTTAGATTAAACAAACAATAAATTCTTCTTTTTTGATTTTTTTTATAAGGAACCAATATGTTATGAAAAACTTTCCACTGCTTCTCTCCTGTCTTATTATTAGCTGTTTATCAGCATCAAACAGCTTTGCCACTGAAACATTCGTTGTTTCCGGTAACCCAAAAGCTCCACCAGTCCTATGGGAGCAATATAACAAGCTCACCGGTATCGGACCAGACATTGCCGAGGCGATATTGACAGAATTGAAACTTGACTATGATCTTAGAGTTGAGGGTGACTGGCAGCAGGTTCAGGATAAATGCAAAAGTGGCGAAATCGACATGATTGTCTCCGCATACAAAAACGATGAACGTGCATCGTATATGGAATATTCATTGCCATACCTTCCTCAGCCCACAGTTATTGTGGTTGAAAAAGGAAAAGAATTTCCTTTTGGCCGCTGGGAGTCCCTTATCGGAAAAAAAGGAGTCTCTAATATTGGTGAAAGCTATGGCCAGGAATTTGACACCTTTATCAAGGACAAACTAACAGTCCAATTTATTGCCTTTGAACGCGCACTAGAGCTCCTTAACCGTGGTGAGGCTGATTATTTGATTGTTGACCTCTATACTGCCCTTATATATGCAAGACTCCTGCAGGGTGAAGATGCCATTACTGTCCTTGAACCTCCGGTAACAACCCAGACCTTCCATCTGACCATTGCTAAAGACTCCCCCATGGTTGTGCAGATGCCTGCCGTCAACAAAAAGCTTTACCGTCTAGTGAAGGACGGAACCGTCGAGAAACTTTTCTACAAACATTTTGAAGACTGGAAAATACTTATTGAAAAACGATCCAGATTTTTCAACAAAGATTCCAACCTTCGCGGTCAGGAGCATGGTGAGTATCTGAAGGCTCAGGATGCATATGAGAAGGAAAAGATTGGCAGCCTGCTGATGGGAAGTAGAGAGGGATTGCCGGCATCCGCTGAGTGATTTATCAGTAAAAATTCAGCCGCACCCATCGGGAAACAATCAGGCCATCCCATAGAGTTATTATGGAATGGCCTGATTGTTTCCTGGTAAGGAACTGTTAAGCCGTCGTAAATAAATTGGACTTTATTGCTTCAAAAACGGCATAAGGGGCCGTAAAAAGATGGATAAAAAGTACAAGTTATCTCTTAACGGCCTCTAAGCTTTTACATCCTGTGCTCTCAAGGCTAGAAAAAACATGCAATTTGCAGACATCCTTCCCCAACTCTGGCCAAGCCTTATCTGGCCCCTTATTCGCCTGATCTTTTTTATCTCAGTTGGCCTGCTCGTTGCCAATTTCATCGAGTCTCTCAACTGGACCAGCAAAATTGCAACGCTGGCACGTCCTCTTATCAGGATCGGGAATCTCTCGGAAACAGCAGGGGCATCATTCTCCATGGCTTTATTTTCCGGAATTTCAGCCAACACCATGCTCTCAGAGGCATATGCTAAAAAAACCATCTCAAAAAAAGAACTTATTCTTTCCAATTTGTTCAACAGCCTGCCGACCTATTTCCTTCATCTGCCAACTGTCTTTTTTATAACAGCACCTCTTATCAAAGGAGCTGCAATTATATATGTGGGAATCACCTTTGGAGCTGCTATTTTCCGAACTGTTTCCATTGTTATTCTAAGTCGATTTCTTCTTCCCACCGTTGAAAAAACGACCACACAACAGTCAGGAACCGCTACCCCCGGAGATAAAAAGATTGATTGGCGTGGAGCGTTAGACAAAAGCTGGAAGCGATTCAAAAAACGAATCCGTAAAATCATCCGCTTTACTGTACCCATCTATATTCTTATTTTTCTTATGCACCGCGTTGGTCTGTTTGAAGTCCTTGAAGCAGGAATGGCTGATTATCTCTCTTTTCTACCCTGGTTAACGCCACAGTCCATGAGCATAATAACCCTCCATATTGCAGCAGAATTCACTGCAGGGTTGGCTGTGGCCGGTGCCCTGCTTCAGGAGGGAAGTATGGATTATCGCGAAGTTGTACTTGCCTTGCTGGTGGGAAATGTACTGTCATCTCCAGTACGGGCAATTCGACATCAATTCCCCTACTATGCAGGAATTTTTCAACCTAAAATGGCCGTAGAACTCATTGTCTACAATCAGGTATTTCGTATTGGAAGTTTAATTCTTATGGGCTGTATCTATTTCGTAATTACTCTATAGCAATTTCAATCGTAACTATTTAGTGGGGCACGACATTACCCTGACTTTCGAGCTGTAACTGTTCTGAAGCGTTACTTTCAATCAACGAATAATCAGATTATGTAGTTCATTCATATCACCATCCTGTATGGGAAATTCCTTTTCCAGAATATCCCCAATCATTGCAATAGCCTTGCACAGAGCCTGACACTGCTCATTTTTACGAATCCCTTCTGTTATCACAGCAATAGCATCCTGCCACTGTTCCTGCGGGATACGTTCACTAATACCGCTATCGGCAATAATCCAGGCACGGTGTTCAAAAAGTGAAATGTAAATCAGGATACCATTTGCATCCTTTGTTTTGTAAAGCTTCTCTGTAAAGAAAGCAGTAAATGCCGAATTCTGCACTTCTTCATCCTTCTCACTGCTGAAAAGGAACCAACGTTTAAAACTGGGAAATATTTTTATTATGAGATGACTCAAGAGAAAGATCGGTATAAACAGTGCCAGAAATATCCATAAATTACTTGATTCCAGCCAGAACTGTCCAGCAATGAGAGGCGTTCCGACAAGAGCAGCAAGGGAGGCAATAAGTGTTCCGCCTCGCACAGCAGCCAGCGGATAGGAGTGACTCTCACACACCAGCATGGGAACAAGTTCTCCAGACGTTTTTAACTCGGCCAGATGCACTGCATCACAGATCTGTTTTTGTTCGTCGGCACTGAAGAAATCCTGAGCCGTTGATTGAGTTTTCATGTCTACCATCCCCCCGAGGCACCACCGCCACCGAAGCCACCACCACCGCCACTGAAGCCGCCACCAAAACCACCGGATGAACGACCAAAACCACCGCTTCCCCCCGAATAGAAACCGCCACCACTACTTGCAGAAAGGGAACTGACAAATAAACCGCCAAGGGCACCGAGTGGAATCAGAGCCAGTAGCCAGAACCCAAGTTGGGGAAGGAACATCAGTCCCATGACAGGCGATGCAAGAGCTCCAACACCAGCGGCCACTTTTTGTTTATTGTGCAGAACCCGGCCAATAAATGAAAAGGCAAATATCGCTATAAATATCAAACCTGCAGGATCGCTGTCATTACCGGTTTTTGTGTTTGCTGCGCTCGCAACAAATTCTCCTCGCACAGCGTCCACCATGGCTATAACCCCGTCATGTATGCCCTGATCAAATTTCCCTTCTTTAAAACGCGGAACAATAACACCACCGACTATGCGGCCTGCAACAAGATCGGTCAGGCTTCCTTCCAGGCCATAGCCGACCTCAATACGCAATTTTCGTTCATCCCGCGCAACAAGGAGTAATGCTCCGTTATCAGATCCTTTCTGCCCTATTCCCAAGGCCTCAACGACCCGCATGGAATATTCTTCCAGAACCTCTCCTTCAAGAGATGGGATAGTCAAGACAACAATTTGAGTTGAATCTGTGGATTCAAATCCTGCGAGTAAAGTCTCAAGACCTGTCTTGGTCTGCCCAGAAAGCATTTTGGCGGTATCATTGATCCGACTGTCAAGACGTGGAATTTCAAGGGCTGCAAGGGGAGCCACCTGAAAAAACAAGACCGTCACGGACAAGACAACAGTGAGTAGTTCCATTTTAAGGTTTTTCAAGACTGACTTCATAACTTAAAATGTAACCTTTGGGGCGACCTTAGCGCCTTCTTCTGCTTTAAAATACTCTTTGCGATCCAGATGAAGTAAAAACTTATTGGTCAAGCTGGCCGGAAACTGACGGATAGCCCCATTAAAGCTAGAAACAGCAGTGTTAAAACGCTGTCGCGCTACATTTATGCGATTTTCAGTTCCCTCCAGCTGGTTCTGAAGATCAAGAAAATTTTGATTGGCCTTAAGATCGGGGTAGCGTTCAACCACCACCATCAATTTGGAAAGAGCCGCACTCAGGCCTCCCTGTGCTGCTTGAAACTGCTGCATCATAGCCGGGTTATTCAAGTCCTTTGCTGAAACCTGAACTGAAGTGGCCTTTGATCTGGCTTCAATTACAGCCTGTAGTGTTTCCTGCTCATGCTTTGCGTAGCCTTTGACCGTTTCCACAAGATTTGGAATAAGGTCTGCACGCCTCTGCAGGGTAGATTCCACATCAGCCCAGGCTTTAAAAACACCTTCCTCCTGCACCTGCAGACTGTTATAGCCGCACCCGGACAGCACAACCGAAAGAAGGGCAACTAGAAATAACAAAGTAATTCGTTTCATAACAGCTCCATTTCAAACAAAGTTTTCACAATAGCAGTAGAGACAGAATTTACAAATACAACTTGTTTATTCGTAACTTCACCATGCTATTGAACAGAACAATATTTATCCGGAATCGGGGGACACGATCCCAATTCAAAAGACAAAAACGAATTGGGTCATGTCCCCAGTTTCCTACCAGCGTATTCGTTATACAATTCCGATTCAAACTCAATATCGGTGAATAATTACGTTTATCCTAACAGGTCATCTGGGCCTTTTCCAGTGTAATCCCCTGCCTGTATATGGAGATTGACAAAAACTGCCATCTTAACTATTACTTTTCATCTATATTTTCTTAGCCTAGCCTCTATTTTACAAAATGACCGGTACAAAACAACTTCTTATAATTGCACTTTTATTTTTCACCCTCTGTGCAGCAATTATTGCCGCCACCGGGATGGGATTTTTACAAATTGCACCACAGGAAGTTGTGGAAATCCTCTGGAACAGAATCCTCGGTAGAGAATCATCCACCATCAACCCGACCTTTCCCTTTGTTGTCATGGAGGTACGTTTGCCCCGTATCCTGACATCAGCTCTTGTTGGTGGAGGACTTGCCGTGGCAGGAGCGGTCTTTCAGGCCATCCTTCTTAATCCCCTGGCTGACCCCTACACGCTCGGTATCTCTTCCGGTGCAGCATTTGGCGCATCTCTTGCCATTATTTTAACCCTCTTTGGTATTGTTATTCCAGCATGGTTTTCCATCCCTGTTTTTGCCTTTATTGGTGCAATGGCCACTCTTATCGGGGTATTTTCTCTTGCCTCAACGGATAACAAGCTCTCCTCCAATACGCTTATATTATCCGGCGTGATCATTGCATCAATTCTTTCAGCTGGAATAGGATTTATAAAATATCTGGCAGATGAGCAGGTAAGCATCATTATTTTCTGGCTGATGGGCAGTTTTGTTGGCAGAACTTGGAGCGACGTCTTTACCACCCTGCTTATTGTCATTCCTGGTCTTCTATTTACTCTCTACTTTGCTCGTGACCTTAACATTATGGCACTTGGCGAACGCACCGCAAATACCCTGGGAGTTGAAAGCGGCAGGGTAAAAAAGATGCTTCTGGTGTGTGCCTCACTGATTACCGCTATCTGTGTTTCAGTGTCCGGTATCATAGGTTTTGTCGGTTTAATCATTCCCCATCTCCTGCGCATGATCCTTGGCCCCGATAATCGAATTTTACTGCCTGCCTGTTTTTTAGGTGGTGCCACCCTTCTTCTCGGGGCTGACACCATCACCCGCGCCTGGCTGCCATCGGAAATCCCCATAGGAGTCCTGACCTCCCTGATTGGCGGCCCGTTCTTCTGTTACATCTTTCGTAAAAAACAGCTGGCCAAAGCCTCATGACGCATAATAATCTTCTTTTTCACATCGATAAGCTTTCTTTTGCATACCGTAACAATACAGTACTTAAGGATATTGATTTACAGCTTCAACCTGGAAAGTTCTATGGCCTGATTGGTGCCAACGGCAGTGGAAAATCCACCCTTCTGGAACTGCTTATGGCAACTCTTTCTCCCGCTTCAGGATCTATCAGATACAGAGAAAAAGACTTAAACAACTATTCACGCAAGGAACTAGCTACAAAACTGGCTCTTGTACCACAGCACTTTTCCATGGACTTTGAATACAGTGTTCGAGATGTTGTTCTTATGGGGCGCCATCCCCATATTCCAAGGTTTGCGTCACCAGCACACCACGACCTTGAAGCTGTGGAACAGGCCATGGAAACCATGGATATTCACCATCTCCAGGATCGCCCTGTTATTGCCCTTTCCGGGGGGGAATTACAGCGGGTGGTTATGGCAAGAGCCCTTGCCCAGGAAACCGAAGTACTGATACTTGATGAAGCGACATCCAACCTTGATATCCAGCATACCATTGCCATTATGCGTGTGATACGCAAGCGGGTTGATGAAAACGGGCTCACCGTTATTGCGGCCATCCATGACCTTAATTTAGCAGCGGCGTTTTGTGACAACTGCCTGGTACTCAAAGATGGAGCTCTTTTTGCCAATGCCCCGGTGAACAAAATTTTCACCACAAACATTCTGCAGAGTGTTTTTTCGGTAAATGCCAATGTTGACCAGACTTCCGGAAACGGACATCCTCATATTCAATTCCAGTATCAATAAAATGCTCACTCTTCTACGTCTTTTCCTCCTTGTAACACTTATCCATAGCGGAATTTTCTGTTCCCTGCTCTATGGCAGCGAAACAGAAACAGTTTTCAAACGGATTATTTCACTGTATCCTGCACATACAGAAAACCTCACAGCCCTTGGATTAACAGAGGAACTGATCGGTATTGCCACAAGTGATACCTACCCACCTGCCGTGCTCAGCAAACAGCGTTTCAGCCATCGCGACAATGCTGAGAAATTCATTTCCGCACGTCCGGACCTGGTTTTGATCAGACCTATGATCGCCCACGCCGTCCCGCAACTCCTTGACCAATTGAGAGGCGCCGGAATCACGGTTATTTCACTGCAACCACGCAGCATTGATGAAATGTTTGACTATTGGATGGAACTTGGCAGACTCAGCGGAAAGGATACAGCAGGGGCACAAATGGTTTTAGCCTTCAAACTGGAGCTTCAAAAAATTCAAGAACTCACAGAGATGATTCCTCCTCAGGATCGCCCCAGAGTCTATTTTGAATCCATTCATTCTAAAATGAAGACCTTTTCTCCCACATCCATAGCGATATTTGTTTTAGAGCAGGCTGGTGGAAGAAATATTGCGATGAATGCAAAACCCAGAAGAGATACCAATATTGCAGCGTATGGAAAAGAACGTATTTTATCCCATGCAGGTGAAATAGAAATTTTCCTGGCTCAGCAGGGACGAATGAACCGTGTCAGTACACAGCAAATTATCCAGGAACCTGGATTCCAGGCCATTAAAGCAGTACAGAAGGGAAAAGTATTCCTGGTCGATGAACAACTTGTTTCCCGCCCGACCCAGCGAATCCTTGAGGGGATCAGACAGATAAGAGCAATTCTTTACCAATAATTGTTGTAACTACTCAGAAGATGATGCTCTTATGGGGGAATTACAACAGACTTTTACAATGAGTACTCTTTTATTGCTTTCCTAAGCTTTGCAATATCATCATCGAGACCAGAGCCACTGAGAGACAAAGAGTAAATTTCCTGGTTTTTCCGTTTCTCTATACCACGATTATAATAATGATCGTAATATTCCAAAAGGTACCCACAGGCACTTCTTAAATCATCATTTTCTATAAGATCAATTACTTTCAACAATTTCGGCTGAGTTAATTTCTGCGCGATACGATGACAGGCATCAATCAACTCCTGCCGGTTTGTAGTATTATACTCTTTCACCAGACGATCAATTCTCGCCTCGACGGGTACATCGATAATCAGCAGAGGGGCCGCACGCATTTGCAGAAGTAAAGGTGGTGGGAGATGGACTGAGCCAATAACATAACTCTCATTTTCAAGAAGCAGGGTTTGTTCAGAATCCAGCCATTGCAGTTCTTCGTAAAATTCGTTTTCAAACTGTTCCGTGGTGGGTTGCGGCCCTTCATTAATGTGACCAAAAACCGAGCCTTTATGATTGGCCAGGCCTTCCAGATCGATAACCTGCAGCCCCTGTGCTCGAAGCCCCAGCAAAAGAGCAGTCTTACCGCTTCCTGTTTTTCCACCAAGAATAAGTAATTTTCGTGGTTGTTCGATACACGCTCTGATACCACGACGGTAAGCCCTGTATCCGCCATAAATCCGCCTGGCCGTTATCCCGGCTTCATTTACCAGACGACAAATTTCACCACTGCGCTTCCCGCCTCTCCAGCAATAAATAACAAGATCAGCTGGCAATACTGTTCTCATCTGCCGTAGAATTTCCTCTACTTTAGGCCTGGCAATTTTCTCACCCAGTGCCAGGGCCTTTTCCTTATCCACCCGTTTATAGATAGTACCGATTTCTGCCCTCTCATCATCTGAAAAAAGAGGGATATTAATAGCACCCGGAATATGTCCCTGGGAAAATTCCACAGGAGAACGGACATCAACAAATTGAACCGTGGGACAGGGATACAGCTCCTCAAAAGTTAACGATTCCGACACAGAATTTCCTTTCCCGGTAATTTCAATTTTCCTCGGTAAGCTGTGCCTTTTTTTCAAGAGCCTGCTCCACAGCTACACAAAGGCTGCTCAAATCACCGATTGGTTTAAGGAGACAACTCCAAGCTCCTGCTTTCATGGCCTCCTCAGCATCGCCAATAATGCCTGTACCTGAGATCACAATAATGGGGAGATCGGGATGATCTTTGTGAACTTCTTTTAATACGGTGAAACCATCAATTTCTGGCATCCTCAAATCAACCAGCACAAGATCGGGCCGATGCTTATGAATCATCTCAAGGCCAACACGGCCATTTTCAGCCTCCAGCACCTGATATCCATTATCTTCCAGGTAAAACCGATAAGACTCCCGAATCAGGCTCTCATCATCTATGGTCAGAATAGTTGCTTTTTCAGGATTCATACTTGGGGTCAGGGCAAAGAATTTTTTAAGAAGATCTATCAATACATCATTTTTGAGTATTTTGTAAGAAAATGTCAAGAATTACACAAAAAACAGCTATTTCCAAGCTGTCTATTTGACAAAGCTTTTCGTTCATCGCTATACTGATTGAATAGATCCCAGCAAATTATTCCCTTCACTCTGGACCCCGACAATGCGAAGCTCCCACCGCTCCTTATTTAAGAATTCAATTCTGCTTCTCCGGTTTTTTACGTTCTTTGCAATGATGACTCTCCCGTCACTTTCACCTGCAGAAAGCAGAATCCCAACCGAACTGCAACAATGGATTCCCTGGGTTCTCTATGATCAGGAAGATAAATTATGCACTATCAATACAACAGAAAGCAATACGCGTTACTGCACATGGCCCTCGAAACTTGAACTGAATGTACAACAGGATGGAGCAACTTTCAGCCAGAAATGGCTGATTGAAACCAGAAGCCTGATTCCACTTCCAGGAAACAGCCCCCACTGGCCTTTGAATGTACAATCAGATGGAAAGAATATACTTGTCAGTAAACATCAGAATCGTCCAGCCATTTGGCTTGATCCAGGTATTCATGTCATCACAGGAAACTTTTCATGGAACACCCTTCCTGAAAACATATTGGTGCCACCGGAAACCGGCCTTGTCCACCTTACCCTTTTGAATAAGAAAGTAACCCGCCTGCAACTCGACCAACAGGGCAGACTTTGGTTCAAACATAAAAAAGAAGCACAAAAAGACAGTGAAGAAAGTCTCGATCTCCAGGTTTTTCGAAAAATCACAGATGGTGTTCCTCTGACCCAGCAACTGCATGTCCAGCTTATTGTTTCTGGTAAGCCGCGTCAGGTGACCCTCGGCCTGAAAAGTGGTGATCAGTTCATACCATTGCTGTTGCGCTCCCCTCTACCAGCACGCTTTGATAATCATGGCCGCCTCCAGATCCAGCTACGCCCAGGCCAATGGCAAATTCAAATGACTCTTAGAAACAGTGAACCGCTCTCCCCGGAGACATTGACCACGGGGGATATTGACGGTCCCTGGCCCAGGGAAGAAATCTGGGTTTTTGAAGCAGATCCGAAATTACGTCAGGTTGAAATCGACAGTCTGCCACCGGTGGATCCATCCCGTACCTCGCTCCCGGAAAATTGGAAGAATTTTCCAGCGTATCTGATCACAGTAGATGGCACAATGACCCTCACCCAAAAGAACCGAGGCAATCCAACCCCTGTTCCAAACCGTCTCAAGATTCATCGTAAAATCTGGCTTGATGAACTGGGAAGTGGACTCAGTGTCTACGACTCTATCAGTGGAACCATGACGCGTGGCTGGCGACTCAATGTCGCCCCATCTCTCATCTTAGGCAAAGTAGATATTGAAGGGAATTCAAGACTTATCACCCAGCTTAACAACTCTGACAAAACAGGTGTTGAAGTGAGACAGGGCAGCCTTGCCCTCCATGCAGAATCACGCATCAAGAGGAGCGTCTTAAACGGACGCCTTGAAATCCCTGCTCTTGGCTGGGACCACAACTTTCAACAACTCTCCATGGAACTGAACCTGCCACCTGGTTGGAAGCTGCTCACCACATCGGGAGTCGACAGAGTTTCAACATGGCTTAACCGTTGGACACTACTAGATATCTTCATGGTGTTGATTATTGGGCTGGCCACATCGAGAATCCTTGGACTGGGATGGGGCAGCATAGCAATTCTTCTCCTCGTTCTCTCGTTTCACCAGCATGGCTCACCACGCTATCTCTGGTTGCCACTCCTTGCCCTGCTTGCAATGCAACAAGTCATCACCGCAAAAACAGGGCAACGCCTCTGTCGCATCACAGGCCTCGCAATACTCGTCACTATCATCATAGGCTCTGTCCCCTATATGATACATGAAATACGTGTAGGGATTTACCCACAGCTCGAATATGGGGATCATTTCAGGATAACAAACGATTACCAGATGGGTGGAGCCCAACGACTGGAGCAGCCAGCTGCAATGGAAGATAAAGCTGTACTCATGGAGTCCACTGCCATCTCGCAATCTCCAAGAAAATCAGTTCGCAAACAGGCCCATTACAGCCTGGGAACAAACCAGGCACCTGCCAGCCCCAAGAGTATACAAATTGACCCACAGGATATGATTCAGACAGGGCCGGGCCTCCCAGACTGGAAATGGAAGCAGATACGCCTGAGCTGGAATGGGCCGGTAAGTCCGGAACAAAATATTTCATTTTTCTTTCTCACCCCCTTCAGCAACACGATTCTGGCCTTTATCCGGGTTTTTCTGCTTACCCTACTTATTGGCGGGTTTCTTAGGAAATTCCTGATATCAGGCAATACAAATGGGCAATCTCACAACAGCAAAGTAATGGGAGTTTGTTTCTTCTTATTTCTCTTTCCAATCACCTTTAATGTTAATCCTGTGGCAGCGGAAGTCCCTCCTGCTGAAATCCTTCAGGAATTGCAAAGCAGGCTCCTGATGCCACCAAAGTGCGGTGAACAGTGTGCCACAATCAACACCTGCATGATACGTACGGACCATGACTCACTAACGGTTGAACTCCAGGTAGATTCTCTTATCAGGGGAGCCGTTGCCCTTCCTGGCGACAACAGATTCTTCGACCAGATACTCCTCGATGGGCAACCAGCTCAGATTTTACGACTGGATTCAGATGGAAACGCTCTTATTCGCCTTGAACCCGGCAGCCATACGGTACTGCTCAAGAAAAAACTGCTCGGTCAGAACAAGCTCTCTTTTTCCTTCCCCGTATTACCGGAACATGGTCAGGCAATCCTCAGCGACTGGTCAATCAATGGCCTGCACGAGGATGGCCGCCTGGAGAGGCAGATCAGCCTCAGCAGAATAACTCTTGCAACCACAAAAGAAGGGGCCGGAGAAGACGATTCCAACGCAGTACAGATAGCATCATTTGTGAGGATTGAACGTACCCTTCACCTAGGCTTGAAATGGACGGTTTCCACCAAAATTGTACGCCTCAGTGCGGGTACTGTTATTGCGCTCGACATTCCGCTTCTCCCTGGAGAGCGAGTTACCACTGCTGCCCTGCATCTCACAAAACAGCATGTTCGAATCAATATGGGGCCTGAACAGAACAACTTCACCTACCATTCATCCATGGATCCGGTTGACTCGCTCAAGCTTACGGCTCCGGTAACTTCCTCCTGGACCGAGATCTGGTTTCTTGACGTAAGCCCCATCTGGCACCTGGAAACTACAGGCCTGCCGGAAATAAACCAGACCAGTCCTGCGGGAAAACGCTACCCTGAGTACCACCCCTACCCCGGGGAGTCCCTGCAGCTCTCCAGCAACCGCCCCAAAGGTGTTGCTGGTCCTACAATGACAATTAATCGAAGTAAAGTAGTGATCAAACCTGGTCTTCGGGCCACCGAAACTACACTTTTTATCTCTCTTAATGCCAGCCGCGGTCTTCAACACAGCATAGGCCTGCCCCCAAATATCGATTTACAAAAAACCTTACTAAATGGAAAGGAGTTCCCACTTCAACTCGACAAAGGTCAGCTCAGTATTCCTATAAAACCGGGACAACAAAACCTGGAAATTGGTTGGCGCAGCAAACAGGGCGTCAGCACCAGGCTTATCACAGAGTCCATTGATCTTGGAATCGACAGTATCAATACATCCCTTGAGATGACCGTCCCCTCTTCTCGCTGGATTCTTTTAACTGGAGGCCCCCAGGTAGGTCCAGCTGTACTCTTTTGGGGAGAACTGCTGGTTATCATCCTTATCGCCCTGCTGCTTGGACGAATCAAACTCACTCCTTTGAACAGTTTTCAGTGGTTGCTCCTCAGTTTAGGTCTGAGCCAGATTCCATCTCCCATAGCTGCTGTGGTGGTTGCCTGGTTACTCCTCCTAGGACTGCGTAGAAAGAGAGGGCATGAAATCACCCATGTAGCAATGTTTAATAGTATGCAAGTTTTTATGGTTGTTCTTACCCTTGCAGCCCTTGGAACACTATTTTTTGCCATCCAACATGGACTCCTTGGCCACCTGGATATGCAAATTGGAGGTAACGGCTCAAGTGGTCATTCCTTACGCTGGTATCAGGATCGTACAGACTCCTTACTTCCAACAGCATGGGTTATAACGGTCCCCTTACTCGCTTACCGTGTCAGTATGCTGCTCTGGGCTCTGTGGCTTGCAATGGCACTTCTGCGCTGGCTGCGCTGGGGCTGGGACTGTTTCAGTGAGACCAGTGTCTGGAAAAAAGCGCCTCCAAAACCGAAGAAGAAACAGATGCTCCGAAAACGCAAAGTCGCGGCGCCATCCGGAAAACCGCGTCCGAAAACAAAACAGGCAACAACGGTGGTGCCCCCGGAAAAGCCTCTGAGCAAAGAGTAATATTTTGGTAGCAAAGTGATTGTTCAGACTTTACAAAGCTGTAAAGACTGACTACATTTGTCTCATATACACAAAATCCTCTTGTCTCAAGAAATATCATGGAGTGACATATGTTTGATTGGATGCTAGTCTATGCAGTTGTTTTTTTGTTTGTTATTCTTTTTCAATACATGGTGCACTTCTTTGATCCCAAGGAAAAGGGAGAAGAAAAAAAGCAAAGCAAGGAAACACCCAACTCGGTGGAAGAGTTGTAAACAGCTTTATAGAACGAGGAGAGTATGCAAAAAGATATCCTTATTGCCGTTGATGGTTCGGTATACTCAAACCAATCTCTTGTTTATATCAGCAGCCTCTTTGCCACGGATCCTGACATTCACTTTCATCTCTGTACCTGGCTCACGGCGGGGAGTTCTGTTATGCCCTCTGCCGCAGATTCCAAAAACTCACTTATTCCAACCAGTGGTGGTGCCCAGGTAAAAAAAGAATCATCTGCCAGGCGTTTCCTGAAGAAAGCCACCGACAAGCTACTCCGCGAAAATATTGCTCCGGAGCGTATCCACACATTCGTGCATATTTCCGGCTACAATTATGCAGTCGCCATCCAGCAGACTGCAGAAAAGGATTTATTGGATGCCATTCTGATTGGCAGACGAGGCCTGGACGGAATCAGTGAAATGCTGATGGGCTCTGTATCAACCTCTCTTTTTCGGAGATGCCACAACACACCTTTATGGATAATTGACGGAGAAGTACAATCAAAAAACTTCCTGGTTCCTGTGGATGGTTCGCCAAACGCACTGATGGCCATTGATCATCTCTGTCATATTTTTGCCAAAAGAACAGATATTCAGATTTGTCTGTTTCATTGCACTGCCCTCTTTGGTAAAAAGCAGCAATGCAATCCTGAACTTTTTTATGAAAAATGGGACAAAGAGTGGTGTGATGCTCATCTCTCCGGAGCAGATTGCCTTTTCAAGGGTCCTAAACAACTACTCCTTGATGCGGGAATTCCTGAACAACAGATCAAGATACTCCCGGAAAGCTCTGATCTTGAAGAGGCACATGGCATTATCCGGGAGGCAAAAAAACAAAATTGCGGTACCGTTGTCATGGGACGAAGAGGAAAAACCATAGCCAAAGGATTGCTTGGAGGTGTTTCAGACAGAACTATCAAGCACGTCCAGGATCTGGCTCTCTGGGTTGTTGGCTGACCCCGCACAGGCACAAAAAAAAGGTGAGGTCACTGCTGTGATCTCACCTTTTCTATGCTGTTACTATTGAATAATTCTATTTTTTTCTTCTTGCTCCTACTGCAAGCCCTGCTAAACCGGCTCCGAAGAGAAGCATTGTAGCAGGCTCGGGTACAGGAGAAGGCGTAAAACTTTCAGAAGGAGGAGGTGTAAAACTCTCATCACCCAACTTTGAGGGAGAATGATGCGACTCCGCTATCAGCATTCCCAGATCATACCCCAAATTCGTCGTATTCACTGAAAATTCATAAATCATATTTCCTTCATAACCTGGCGTTCCAGGTGCTGGTGAATTCATATAGTCAAAGTCAAAACCACCGCCGGTTGCAGAAAAATTCCACATAAGAGATGTTGCCATTCCAGAAATTGTATTCGAAAATTCTACCGTACCAGGATCATAGCTTGTTCCATCAGCAAAAGTCAGCCAGGTATTCTTTTGAGTATCAACCTTGTATCCCTGATTACCCTCATATGTGCCATCGGCAAGAGCGGGATCACGGAAATAATCCATTTGAAATGTAAATAGAAGCCCACCAACTCCATCCAAAAATGCAAATTGGGCCATGTCGCTGCTCTCCAGGGCATTGTAATCCCGCCCGGCACCTGGCCATGGGTTGGCATTATCGAGCAGAGAACTATTCTCATCATCAGCAAGTTTTTTATCGCCAAAGAAGTTATCATTTACACTGAAAGGCACCTTATAAGCTACGGCAAGCTCATCTGGATTATTCCACATCATAGACACTTCGGCATCAGACGCGAGACTGATCCAACTGCCTCCTGAAACTGTACCCAACTCAAAATTGTAATGAATACCACTTGCATATTCATCTTGCCCAATAACACCGTCAATCGAAGCCGCCTGAACAAAAGCAGTACTTCCAAAGGAAGACGCTAGTATAAGTCCTATCAATCTTATTTTTTTCATATCATCCCAGATATCATTTATCGTTTCTGTGAATCACTTATTATCAAAGGATAATATCAGGTCTTTCACAGGAAACAATAGTTCAAATGACTAATTGGTCCAGTACTACCTCTTACCAGGGAACCCGAAACAACTAACACATGACAAAACCCCCGATTTTTCATTCAGGCAAAATACTGATAATAGCGGCATCATCCGGATTCAAATACTTTTTCCCCAATGCTTTCACCTCAACAGGGGAAAATCCTGAGAACCCTGAGAGAATAGTAGTAGGCCACTCTAATTGTTCGGGATACCTCGCTGAATTAGCAAGTACGGAATTCAGCCAGTAGCCATTTGTCCTGACCATGTCTTTTAAGGACGTGAGCATTGGCCCCTTGGCCCGTTCAAGCTCCTCATCACTGATATCTCCCTGCCACATCTCTCTGGCAATATTTAAAACTTCTTTTTTAAGCATTTCCATCTGGCCGGGATCAATAATAAGAGCAGCGCGCATAACCCCATAACCATCATAAATACGACTCGATTTATTGTAGACCTTGGGTGAATAGGTTGCTCCGAGCTTTTCTCGTATCAGTCTTCTCATTTTATCAGAGAATATTTCTCCAAGTAGATGCAGGCCTCTGGTTTGTTGAATATCCCAGAAGTCATCGGTCTTCCAGGCAACAACAAGCATCCCCTTATCGATGGAGGAAGGGACTGTCAAAGCAAGGCTCTGGCCCTGCGGAAAAGAGATATCTACATTTTCCATCGGCCTTTGAGTTCTTTCAGGTAAAACTGAAAAATAGTTTTCAACCAGACCAAGCACTTCCTTTTCATCAAAATCTCCCACAAGGGAAATCTCAAGTGCACTTTTTTGGGCTGCAGGTAAAAACCACTCCTCAACCTGTCTGACATCAAGTTGTGAAAAAGCAGCCCAGGAGGGCAGTCCAAAACGTGGGCTTCCTCCTGCCAGAAATGATTCTCCCCGCAGGCTCAGGACTCCCTGTATATCGGTTGCTGCCCCATCATAAAATTGCTTAAACTTATCCATACTGAGCTGGTAGGCATCCTTGTCCACACCCGGATCGGCAAGTAAACTTTGCAATACCTGAAAGAGTAATTCACTGTCTTTATTTAGGGCTTTCCCTTGCCAGCTGAAGGATGACGGATTGATACGAAATTCGATTTCGACACTGGATCCCGAGAGAATTCTGTCAAGTTCACTTTTACTCAGACTTGCTGTACCGGATTGATTCACCACCGACGTGGTCAACATAGAAAGTGCAGCTGCAGGTTCACTCGAGGCACCACGTCCGAAATCAACCGAAACCTGAATTTCATTTTTTGCAAATGTTGTTTTCTTCAGATTCAGCACCACATTATTGCCTAAAACAAACCGCGTTGTCTCAACGTCAGGAAACTGCTCCTTACTTTTTACGGGCTTGGTATCTGTGAGGTGAAGATAGGGGAAATCCTTTTGGGTTTCATCGGAAAAGGCAGTAACTTTTACTTCAGCAGCCGCTGTGTAGGTTGATTCAATACGGGTAAGTGGCTCTTTTGCAGAGATCACAGCATTTCCATTGACCTTCACCAGACGGTTGGATCGGGACCAGATTTTCCGGAATCGCTCCTCAACATCGGCACGTTTCATGGACTCAAGAACAGGCACAAAAAGCTCCTTTTCCTGTTGCGGGGACTGCATGCCCCGGTTGCTGTTCATACTGCGAATAATAGAGGAGACCATTTTTTTGGATTTTCTGTTTTTTGCAGTAAGTACTGCCGAGTCCAGCTCTGCCAGTAACTCTTTTTTGACACGTTCCAGCTCTCTTTCAGTAAAGCCAAATTTCAGGGCCTGACGAAGACTATTCTCAATACGCACCAAACTCTCTTTCCATTTTTCAGCATCACTCTTTGCACTAATTTCCGCGTAGCCAATACGGCTTAAAAAGGTTCCGGAATAAATATTTGCAGATGTAAAGGGCGTATCACTTTTTCGTGCAAGTTCATCAAGACGATATTGCACTATTTTACTTGCCACATAGCCGGTCAGCTCCTTAACCTGCAATGCAAACGAATCATCTTCAGGTTCCACATTCCAGAGGCTGGCAATACTTGCCTCGGTGCTCCCCATTTCGCCTTCATGATGATAAAAGAAATCGGAGCCACTATGTTGTAACCGTCCAAATTCAGGACATGGTGGTTGCTCCCCAATACTTGACAGGCCGGAAAAGTGTTTTTCAAGCAAAGGTTGGACTTCCTTTGGATCAAAATCACCAACCATGATTAAGGCCATATTTTCCGGACGGTACCAGGCGTCATAAAAGTTTTTCATCAGGGTATGATCAGCCTTGTTCAGGGTTTCGAGAACCCCAATTGGCATACGCTCAGGAAGCATGGTACCCCGCATGGAAAATTCCGTCTCTTTAACATGGGCTCGATAACCAGCTGAATCTCTGCTTCTTTTTTCAGCAAGTATTACCCCTCGTTCCCTGTCTATTTCAGACTGTAACAAGAGGGCTCCCCGGGCGTAATCAGCCAAGACCAGAAGGCCTTTATCTATATCCTGAGCGGTTCCCTGCGGCAAAACAATATCATAAACAGTCTCATCATATCCTGTGTGAGCATTGGTATCCCCACCAAAACTCATCCCTATGGATTGGAAATATTCGACTAACTCTCCCGGTTGAAAATGTGTGGTCCCATTAAAAAGCATATGTTCCAGAAAATGAGCGATACCCCGTTGGTCCTGGTTCTCATTTAAGGATCCTGCCTGAATATTCAGTGACATCGCGACCCTGTCTCTGGGTTCAGAGTTCTTTTTCAATATATAGCGGAATCCGTTGTCCAATTTGCCAAAGATCAGAGAAGGATCCGGTTGCAGATCGCTTTTTTCATGGGGCCAGGCTGTGGAAAAACATTTGGCCATGACCGGTGACAGCAAAAAAGTTGCCACGGAAAATAGAGCCACTACTAAAACGAGTCCAATTCTTTTATACAGAACCATTGTTTCTCCTGTTCTATTCTGGTTTTTTTATTGCGATTATGTCACTCGATGTGAAATATGGAAGAAGCAATACAAACATGCTACTTTTTTTTTACAGTAGCAGGAAACAAAAAATATACTTATCTTGCAATATTCACAGACGATTAACAATCCAGAACTGTAAGCATTTACCATAGAAAAACAATGCAGGCTAAAGACGAATACCAGCACACCGCTCTCATATATGATTTCCTGTTCTCCCGGAGCTTGCGTTCTATTCGACACAATATCAGAACCTTTCTTAAACATTGTGGAGCAAAAGATATCATCGATATCTGCTGTGGAACCGGTGAACAGTTACGCATATTGGGCAAAGAGGATATGCTGCTCACCGGAGTCGATCTCTCCCAGGCAATGATCAGCAACGCTCGTAACAAAAGTCCATCTTCTATTCATTACCTTGAAACAGATGCCACCCGAATACCATTAGCCGACGCTGAATACGATGGCGTTATCATCAGTTTTGCCCTTCATGAAAAACCGGCCATCCACCATCAGGCAATCTTCAAGGAGGCATGCAGACTCGTGAGACACGACGGACATATTATTATTGCAGATTACTCCACCCCCACTTCAAACTACTCCTCGTTTCTCGTTGGAAAAGTCCTTATTCCTGTTATTGAACGGGCAGCCGGTCTCAACCATTATCATAATTATAGGGACTGGATGAAGCAGGGAGCACTCGAGGGCTTCCTGCAAAAAAACAGCCCAGGAACTCTCACTCTTATTGCACCTCACTCCAGGGAATGCATCAAAATATTTGCAATTTCTAAGATTAAGGATGATCCAGTAACGGTCAGCTTGAAGAATATAGCATTGCATCAATCAAAAAATGAGGAAAAATAGAATGGATCTCTCGGAAAAAACAGCTCTTATTCCAGGATCATCAAGATCCATCGGCAGGGCGATTGCCAGGAAACTGGGTAATGCAGGAGTCAGGCTTATTCTTCCTACTTTTGACTGGCCGGACTCCATCACAGAAATGGAAGAGGAATTTGAGAGAGCCGGATTTTCATTTCTCTCCCTGCCCGTTGACCTGAGATCGAATACTGCGGTAGAAAACTTAGTCAAACAGATAGAAGAGGATTATGGCAGTCTTCATATTCTGGTGAACAATATTGAACGCGGTGGCATGCCCGTGGTGCATGGAAGTTACGATGAGCCCCACAACTCCGAACAATGGGATCTTGAAATAGTCACAACCCTGAAGGCAAAATGGCTCCTTTTTCATCACTGCCTGCCGCTACTACAGAAGAGCGCTGAAGGAGCTGTGGTAAATATCTCGTCAATTGCTGGAATCAGTGGCCGCAGCGGTGCTACAGCACCTTTTTTCAATGATGCATACAGCGCAGCAAACCGTGCCATTTCCTCCTTTACAGAGACCTGGGCACGAGAGGGTGCCCCAACCGTTCGGGTAAATGAATTAATGCTGGGACTGATCCGTCACAGGCATGGTGAAGGGACAAGAGGATGGGAGGAACTGAAGCAACAGGAAAAGGAGGCCATCCACAGCCAGTGCCTGCTGCAACGAACAGGAACTCCAGAAGAAGTCGCCGATGCAACCTTTTTCCTCATTAAAGATGCAGACTATATAACAGGAACTATACTAAAGATAGATGGAGGAGTGACACTGGGAGGACAGCAGGTGCCTCCCATGCCCGGGGGAATACTGGCATAAAGACTCTTGCGCATCGGCTTCCTATCAAGCAGGATATATTATAGCTGCATGGGGAGCCGTAAAGAAATTGAAACGGCCAAGTAATTTCTTAGCGACCCTTAAATATCACGCGCCCATTCAGGAATGTGTTTTAATATATAATCCTGAATCATTTCTTTCTTCTGATCCTTAGGGACATCGACAACCTCCTTCTCAAGTTCTTCAAAATCAAACCAGCACACTTCACGGTTTTCTTTATTATAAACGGTGAGAATTCGCCTATCCTGATTGTGGATATCTTCTTCTTCCTGAATTGCCCCAACCAGCTGTGCCGCCTCTTGACGAGGGAGAAACTTTATCTCTTCACTCATTTCCAACTCCTTGAAAACAGAAAAAGGGCGATCAGGACCAAATCCTTATCACCCTTAAAACTTAAAACAATGCATACTCGAAAACTCTACTCAGGCAGGTTTAACAACTGCTCCAGAACGAATACAACGGGTACAGACACGAGCTCTGACAGCACCACCAGTTGAAGTCACCATTCGAACTCTTTTCAAGTTTGGTAACCAGCGACGTCGGGTTTTATTGTGCGCATGAGAAACATTATTTCCAGTGGCAGGTCCTTTACCACAAATTTGACAGACTTTAGCCATGACGATCTCCTATATGGTTTGACTCCAAAAGAGTTAGCAACTTTTGGATATCATAAAAAAAAATTATTTTATTTTTCTTCGACGAATGAGAAACTGTTTTTTATACCTGTTTTCTACAAGAATGGCAAGTTTTTTTCCAAAGAAGCATCTGGCTACTCTGAACAGAATCAAAAAAGTCTTCTGGCAGTAGAAAACCGTTGTTGACAGGCATGATACGGCCTAGTAATTTCACCTATTCCAGCTTTTTTCTTTATCAGCAGTTTTGATGGCGTCGTAAAAAGATCTTAGTGGAAATAGATTCGCAGAGAAGCGTACACTTCAAAAAACTTCATATTTGAGGCGCTCAAAATTTAAATAATTTCGCTGTACCAAAGTACGTCATTATAATTTTCATTTTATACCCAAAGAGTTCCTCCTTCGGGGCGCACAACGGAGAAGATGAAGAGTTTTTACTGTTTTATCAGACTTTGACTTGTATCAATGCGCTTACAAAAAGACTTTTTATTGTAAGCGAAACATGAAAAAATTGTGAACAAAAGCCACTACGTGGTATACAGGAGACACCAAAATATTCATAGCACCACCTGACAAATATCTTGCTTTACCAGAACTTTTCTGATAAAGAAAACCATCTAACAACAATTATCAAGGATCAAATGAAAAAAAAGAATTCTTTATTCAGCTTTTTTTCCTCTGTAAAACTTGCTCTTTTCACCCTTTTTCTTCTTTCGATTACTTCCATCATTGGAACAGTAATTCCTCAGAAAGAGAGTATTAGCTGGTACGCCCAAAATTATAGTGAAACCACAGCGAGAATTTTTCAGGTTCTCTCCATCCCTAACATGTATAATTCATGGTGGTTTCTTGGGCTCCTCGGTCTGCTCGCCGCAAATCTCATTATCTGTTCTATTGATCGCTTTCCCGGTGTATGGAAACAGATAAAAGCGGATAATCTGGCAACGGACCCCAAGCGTATCATGAAAATGCGTTTAACAGCCAGTTGGACGTCAGACAAATCCGAAGAGATCCTTGCCACAGAGCTCAGCAACGGCCTTTTATCCAAGGGCTGGAAGGCGGCACAACGCAAACATGATAATGCACTCATGCTCTTTGCTCAAAAGGGAGCAATGACCAGAACCGGAGTGTACATTGTTCATGCCTCTATCCTGGTTATTTTTATTGGTGCCATAATCGGTGAATTATACGGATTTAAAGGCTCCGTAATGTTGCCGGAAACCCAAGCCACTAGTTCTTTTTTTCAATTTGGTACGGGTAAATCCATCGACCTTGGTTTTACCCTGCGCTGTGATCGATTTGAAATTGAATTTTATGATTCCGGTATGCCTAAGGCCTACAAATCCATGCTCACGATTTTTGAGAATAATAAAATCACTCTCGAAAAAGAGATTGTAGTCAATGACCCCTTAACATATAAGGGAATCACTTTTTACCAATCCAGTTATCAGGGCTATGAAGATTTTCTGTTAACGGTCACCAATCAGGAAAATGGTGAAGTGCAGACAGTGACCATGCCTTTTCAGCAACAGCAGGACCTCAGCAAACATAATGCTCGTATTGGTATCGTCAACGCAGAGGCCATGGGACAGTCCATCACCCGAATGAAGGTCTGGTTTAAAGATGACCTTGGGCCAGCTTCAACCTTCTGGATTAATGCTGGTGGCCAAGTGACCGTCGAGCGCCCTGGAAAGAAATACACCATAGCAGCTAAACAGATGTATGCCACCGGACTGCAAATTGCTAAGGATCCGGGAGTATGGGTTGTTTATTTGGGATGTGGTATGATGATTTTAGGACTTTTTGTGGCATTTTTTATGTCCCACAAACGCATATGGATCCTGCTTAGCAAGGAAGACGATATAAGTACCATCCAGATAAGTGGCAGTTCCAACAAAAATAAAGTTGGTTTTGAAAAAATCTTTGCCGGTCTCTCTGCTAACCTGGAAACTGACACCAAGTAATCGACAAACAAAACGTATAAATTGGAGTTTCACAATATGGATAGTTCACAACTCTTAGGTATCACAACATTCACATACATGTTTTCCACCATTCTTTATGCCATAATCTTTATATTTAAGGCAAAAAAGCTTGGACCCGCAGTGACCATGTTCACACTTGTCGCCTTTCTGGTTCAGACAGCCGGGCTTATTCTCCGCTGGCAGGAGTCATACACATTGGGATATGGCCATGCGCCGCTGACAAATATGTATGAGTCCGTAGTCTTCTTTGCCTGGACCATTATTGCTCTCTACCTCGTCATTGAATGGAAATTTAAGACCAGAGTTATCGGTGCATTTGCTGTGCCCTTCGCATTTTTAGCCATGGCCTATGGCTCCTTTGCTACTAACATCAGCCAGGAAATCAGCCCGCTGATTCCTGCCCTGCAATCTAACTGGCTTATTGCCCATGTTGTCACCTGTTTTATCGGGTATGCTGCCTTTGCCGTCGCTGCCGGGCTTGGTTTTATGTATCTGCTTAAAAACATGAGCGAAACAAGACAGACGACAAATAATGACTCTCTGCTTGGGACGCTGCCCTCCCTGAAGGTTATTGATGACATTACTCATAAAACCATGGTGTTTGGGTTCCTCTGGTTGTCCGTGGGAATTATCACCGGGGCTATCTGGGCCAACTCAGCATGGGGGACCTACTGGAGCTGGGATCCCAAAGAAACCTGGTCGCTTATCACCTGGTTTATCTATGCTATCACCCTCCACGCCCGCTATACCCGTGGCTGGGATGGATCGCGTATTGCCTGGCTGGCCATCTTTGGCTTTGTCTCTGTTATTTTTACTTACTATGGCGTAAATTTCCTTCTCTCCGGCCTTCACAGTTATGGCTCAAATTGATGGCCCTTTCTTGACAAGGACTGCTAAAAAAGGTATAGCATATGCTTGAATGAACACTCATTCAGTCTTGTGCTGAACATATTATTTTAACAGGAGGAAATGAAATGAAGAAAGTTACACTGATCGCCGCAGCAACAGCCCTGGTACTTGGGCTCTGTTTCACAGGAGCAAGCTTTGCCACTGATGACAAAGGTCCTGCTGACATCACCCTTGAATCCACCATTGATAAAGCAAAGAAGGCAAAACCAGCCATATTCCCTCATGCTAAACATCAGGAAACATTGACCTGTGCTGACTGCCATCACTCTAAAGATGCCGATGGTAAAATGGTTGCCTACGTTGAAGGTCAGAAAATTGAAAAATGTGAATCCTGCCACAATAAAGCTGCAGGAATGCCTGCAAAGCTTACTACTTTCAAAGAAGCCGCGCATGCAAACTGTAAAACCTGCCATAAGAAAGAAAGTAAAGATCTTGCTAAATGTGCCGTTTGTCATCCTAAGAAAAAATAATCGTTTCCAAGGATACTCTGCTCCCATACGTTGAGCAGAAGAAATAAAAAAAGGCTCATCTTCACATAAGTGATGATGAGCCTTTTTTTTATTCTTATTCGGGTCTGCCTGCGACAGATTTTTTATCAGCCAGCCTGCATTTTTGAAATATCCCCCACTCTCAGAAAAAGAGCGGATATTGCAGTAAGCAAATTAAGCCTGTTGGCACGAACAGTATCTTCTTCGGCCATTACCATTACCTCATCAAAGAACTCATCAACGGGCGCCTTAAGGGCCAGCATTCCCACGAGTGCTTCGTTATAATCACGGGCATCAAGTAAGGGTTGCACCTCGGTATCGAGCTTTGCAAAAACCGACGCCAGTTCCTGTTCAGCTTTTTCCGAGAGAAGTTCTTCATTCACATCCGTTGTACTATTATCCTTAATAATATTACGGATTCGTTTATAAGAGGCAGCAAGCACTGCGAAATCTTCCTTACCCCGAATTGCGCTCAGCGCATGTATCTTCTCCAGGCTGTCATTTACATCATCAAACGCAACGCTTGTCACCGCATCCACTGCTTCCCCGTCAATACCGAGAGCGAGCTGATCATTAACAAAGCGACCACGAATAAAATCAACGATCTGCTGTACGGTTTCCGCACTGCCATTAACCTTATTTCCATAGAGTGAGAGGGCCTTATGGACAACATCATGCAATGACAGGGATAACTCAAAATGTTCAATAAGATGGAGGATAGCAAGGGAAATCCGACGCAGGCCAAAGGGATCGGTTGTTCCCGTGGGGACCTGTCCGATACCAAAGCAGCCGCTCAGGGTATCAAGCCTGTCAGCAAGCCCAACCACAGCTCCCAGCAAGGAGCTTGGAAGATCAGCACCGGCACGTTTGGGAAAGTAATGTCCCCTAATAGCAAGAGCAACAGCCTGTGGCTCGCCATCCTGCAAAGCGTAGGCACATCCCATATTCCCCTGCAGGGAGGGAAACTCACCAACCATATCGGTAAGAAGATCTGTTTTACACAAACGTGCTGCACGGCAGGCATCAGCAACGGACTCCGGAGCAAACTGCTCAGCAAGAAGAGCTGTTAATTTTACAATACGATCAGTTTTCTCAAGCATGGTTCCAAGTTTAGCCTGGAAAATAATCCCGGTCAGAGCTTCCACCCGATCTTCGAGCTTCTTTTCTTTATCGCCAGCAAAAAAGAAGAACGCATCTTCCAGACGCGCTCGTAAAACACGTTCATGACCGGTACGAGTCAGGGCAATATCCTTAACTTTCGTATTATTTACCGCAACAAAATTGGGCAGCAACTTATTATCATTATCAACAACGGGAAAATATTTTTGATGTTCACGCATGGATGTAATCAGTGCCTCATCTGGCAACTGGAGAAACTTTTCATCAAAACTTCCACAGACACCATAGGGTTTTTCAACGAGATTACAAACCGTATCAACCAGTACCTCATCAATTGCAACACTGGCAAGATTTGCATCCAGTGTCTCAGAGACGGCTCTTTTGATCTCAGTAAGTACAGAATCACGTCGCTCATCCTGATCGACCTGAACAAAAACTTCCTGAAGATTCTTTTTATAGCTGGCAACACCACCTATAACCACATCCTCATTGGCCATAAAACGATGCCCACGACTTTTGTTCGCTGCGGTCACCCCCTCATAACTAAAAGGAATTACCTGACCATTATAAAGAGCAACAAGCCACTGGATAGGACGGACAAAGGATGATGTATGACTTCCCCAACGCATTGCTTTCGCGAATGAAAAACCATGCATCAGCTCATCAAGTAGAGACGGCAGCAGCTCGGAAGTGGCCACCCCTTTGATCTCATGAGTAAGCACAAGATATTCGCCCTTAGCTGTTTCCACAACTTTGAGGTCGGTGACATCGGCACCCTTGGATCTGGCAAAGCCCATAGCAGCCTTTGTCGCATTTCCATCGGCATCAAACCCTGCCTGCCTGGAAGGCCCCATGAGCTCTTCCCTCGAATCAGGCTGGGAATCGATAAGATCTTCAACCAGTAGTGCAAGGCGACGTGGTGTTCCAAATGTCACCACTGAACCATGTCCAAGTTTCAGCTCTTTTGCCTTATTGATAAAGTTTTCTTTCAACTGTGCAAGTGCAGGTTTTTGAAAACCCGCTGGCAGTTCTTCGGTTCCAATCTCAAAAAGTAGTTCAGACATAATTGATTTTTTCAAACATATTAAATTTTGATAAGCTCGTAAAAAACTAAAATTTCAAATGGATAAGTAAAAAACTCCATACACGAGGCGCGTGAATTTTGTATTATTTCGGCGTATTAGAGTACGACGTAATTATACAAAATTTGTACCCCAAGGGCACTTCCTACGGGCGCACAACGAAGCAGATGGAGAGTTTTTACGACGCCATCAAATTTTAATAACAGCTCTTTTACGAGTACGAGTCCATGGTAGCAAATGTGGAATAGCCCTCTGCAAGATTCTCGACTTTAACCAAAAATTCTTTTACCGCCTCTTCGTCACTGAGACTCCTGGCAAGCCGACGAGTCAGAGATTCCACAGACATAGCGCTTTCTCCCTGAACAGACACCATGGAGCGCTCATCTGCGATGACCGTCTCAATAAGTGCAATCAGATCTTCGATCCAGATAAAATTTCTAAACTTTACAGCGACCACAGCCCGTCCCCAATGCCCGAGAGAGCGTGGCAGTCCCTGACTGTTTTTTTCAGAAAGCGGTAAAGAGACAGGTACGTCAATCCGAAATTCCAGATCGTCCTCTTCTTCAAGAGAACCATGCATGCAACACTCATATCGTCTTGATTTTAGAGTCTCCGGGTCTTCCTGTTTATTAGAGAGGAAGTAGGCAAAAGACATTTCGATATGGGCAGCTTCGGCTTCCAGCTTTTCTTTCATTTCTTCAAGAATATCGTGGAATTTACCAATATCAATTGCACCATGGAAGCGATTAAGAATTTCAACAAACCGGCTCATATGGGTTCCCTTGAAATGATGGGGAAGATTCACATACATATTCACGATAGCAATGGTATGTTGTTTGGAGCGAGCCTTGTCGAGTACGGTGACAGGATAGGAGATAGTCTTCACCCCTACCTTCTTGATATTAATACGGCGGTGATCCTCCTGATTCTGGATGTCTTTCATTGGTATGGAAGGCTGAATGCTGATAGGCTGATAGGCCAGAAGATGACAAACAGGAATGGAGTAAGTTCAGTTCACCACGTTCCTGCCACATTACTTATTCTAAGAGAGGTGCTTGCGGACAGCCTCCAGCAGATCATTAATATTGGAGGATTTAACCACATACTCATCCGAAGCCCAGGCCCCAAGGTCCTGCTTATACTCGTTATATGCAGAGCTTAGAATAACAGGTAACTTAGGATTTTCCATTTTCATTTGGCGTAAAGTCTCGATCCCGTTCATACCTGGCATCTGAATATCAAGGATAACCAGATCAGGAGACTCTTCTTTAAATTTCTGAATTCCTTCCTCACCGGTATAGGCGGAAATAACTTCATATCCTCCATCCTCCAGCTCTTCACGATAAAGCATCTGGATACCTTCTTCGTCATCAACAAGTAAGATTTTTTTCATGAGATCCTCTAGGATAGTCTTTCCAGTGACTCCCGTAAATAGGAGGCTGCTTCTTCAGGCGGCATGGGGTTAATATAAAAACCTGACCCCCATTCAAAGCCTGCAATAGATGTAAGTTTAGGTACAATCTCGAAATGCCAGTGAAAATGGTTCATATGCTGCGAACGCAAAGGCTGCGTATGAAGCACAAAATTATAGGGAACATTGGGGATACAGGCGTCAAGGCGACAAAGACTCTCGGAGAATATTTCAGCAAGAGACGCTAACTGTTCCTCGTTCTGTTCATGGTATGCAGAGGAGTGATGGATGGGTAAAATCCACATTTCAAAAGGAGTTCTTGGGGCAAAGGGGGTAATGGTTATAAAATGTTCATTTTTACAGACCACCCGGACATCCTGTTTCAGTTCCTGGCTGATAATATCACAGTAGACACAGCGCTCTTTGTAATTGTAGTACGTCAGGGCACCTGCAAGCTCGGATTCTATCTTTCTTGGTAACACCGGTAGTGCTACGAGTTGTGAATGCGAATGCCCAAGGGAGGCACCGGCCGCCTTTCCAAAGTTTTTAAATACCAGAACATAGCGAAATCTGTCGTCATGTTCCAAATCTTTGATGCGTACCTTAAAGGCCCTGAAAATCATGATCATATGCTCGACAGGCAACTGTGAAAAAATATCATCGTGATTGGGAGACTCAACAATAACTTCATGAGCACCAATCCCGTTCATTTTATCGTACAGTCCTTCACCTTCACGGTTGAGATCACCTTCGATCACCAGTGCCGGATACTTATTCGGTACCACCCGAACCTTCCACCCGGGAGAATTGGGAGTATTATTTTCACGGCCATAAACCAGTACTTCATGGGGAGTAGTGTTTTCATTACCGGGACAAAGAGGACAAAAACCACCTGCAACAGGTGAGTCCACAATAACAAAATCAGAAGGCCGCTTGCCGCGTTCTCTGGCAATGATAATCCATCGGCCAAGAACAGGGTCTTTTCGTAATTCCGGCATTTACACTATTTCCCTTGAGACTTTTCCTGAGATTCCTGATTCGTTTTACACTCGATACAGAGAGTGGTGACCGGTCTTGCTTCAAGCCGCTTCAAACCTATAACTTCTCCACAGCTAGCACATTCTCCAAAGTCGCCATCCTCAATTCTCTGCAGGGCATCATCAATCTTTGAAAGCAATTTCTGTTCTCTCTGCCGGATTCTGAGTTCAAAATTACGGCCCGATTCAGCACTAGCCCGATCGTTGGGATCCGGAATATTTCCAGAGTGATCATTCAGTTCAGCCAAAGTCCTTTCTGCTTCCCTAAGAATATCCTCCCGTTTTCCCACAAGTTGCTTTTCGAAGCTGTCCAGTATTTTTTGATCCATTCAAAAACCTCTCATTTTAAACATAAAAACATTCAATATGAAAAGAGACATCCGGTAACCTGTTATTCAGGTCGAACAAATGTCCCGCTCTTTCCGCCAGTTTTCTTATCCAAACAAATTTCACTGATAACCATTGCTTTATCAATGGCCTTACACATATCATATATGGTTAATGCTGTTATTGAAACAGCTGTAAGTGCTTCCATTTCCACCCCGGTTTTCCCGGTAATGCCGACAACCGCCACTATTTCAATCTGACGTTGCTCATCATGATATGAAAAATCGATACTAATCTTGGTCACAGCAAGAGGATGGCAGAGAGGAATAAGACTATCTACTTTTTTGGCAGCCATTATTCCTGCAACACGTGCAACTCCCAGAACATCACCCTTAGACATGGAACCACTTTTCACCCGATCATAGGCGTCCTGGGACAGAGTGATCCTACCGCTTGCTGTTGCAACCCGTTCCGTATCGATCTTCTTACTGACATCCACCATTATGGCGTTGCCGTCGGCATCAAAATGAGTCAATCCCGATTCTTGATTTTCAACCATTATAGATTCCCGAAACTCCTACTTGGAGTCTTTCTCCTTTTTCCCAACTACTTCATGAAAAAGCTTGGAGAAAAAACCCTCATTTTCTTTATGTTGACCATGTATTTGACACAGTTCATCAAAATTTTCCAAAACTTTTTTCTGTTCGTCACAAAGATTCGTTGGAGTTTTCACCTGCAACTGAACAACCATATCACCACGGCCACTGCCGCGCAGACTGGGAACGCCCTCTTTTCTCAGGGTAAAACGTTCACCCGATTGACTACCCTCCGGGATGCTCATTTTTTTCTTTCCGTGGATCGTTGGGACATCAACCTTACAGCCAAGTGCAGCCTGAACCATGGAGACGGGTAATTCACAGTAAATGGTCTGTCGATCACGTTTAAAGAAATCATGTTCCTGAACGTGAATAACCACATAGAGATCCCCGGATGGACCACCGCGGCGCCCGCCCTCACCTTCACCACGAAGGCGCATTTGAGCTCCGGTATCAACTCCGGCAGGTATTTTTAAGGAAACCTTTTTTTTCTTCTCCAGGAGTCCGCTGCCATTACAATCTACACAGGGCTCAGTTACTATCTCTCCTTCACCATGACACTGTGGACAGGTCGAAGAAACCTGAAAGAAACCTTGAGAACGAATCACCTGGCCACGGCCATTACAACTTGGGCAGGTTTCGCGTTTATGACCGGGACGACAACCACTCCCTTCACAGGTCCAGCAGGTTTCACGCTTATTTATGGCCACTTCTTTGGCAAGACCATGCACGGCCTCCATAAAAGTGATCTCAACATCATAGCGCAAATCATTCCCAGATTGCGGGCCATTACGTTGACTACGCCCTCTGCCACCGCCACCACCAAAGAGATCTCCAAAAAGATCGCCAAGGCCGGAAAACATATCTTCAAAGTTACCTGGGCCCTGATAGCCACTACTTTTCAGGCCTTCGTGGCCATAGGCATCATAGATCTTTCTTTTCTGGAGATCACTGAGAACCTCATAGGCCTCGGTACACTCTTTAAAAGAGGCCTCTGCTTCCTTATCATCGGGATTTCGATCCGGATGATACTTCATCGCAAGCTTACGATAGGCCTTTTTGATTACACTACCGTCTGCGCTCTTGCTGACAGACAAAACCTCGTAATAACATTTTTGCATTTTTCTTTTACAACTATCTAGTATTTCACAATTTCATAAAAAAAATCAAACAACAGCTTTTCAGGCAGCAGCTTTATCTTCTTCAGCATTTTCTATTTCTACTTCAACTTCGTCTGCCGATGCTCCTGCAGCATCGGGTAAGCCCCAAATGTTTTCAAAGGAGACTTTTGATGCTGCAACCTCTCGAAGAGTCATAACCACTTCCTTGTTTTTTCCTTCGACAAGATAGGGCTCCCCGTGCCTGTGCTGACGAATCCGCTCCACAGCCAGATGCACAAGATCAAAACGTTTATTCTCACCAATGGTTTCCAGACAATCTTCAACGGTAATTCTTGCCATTCATAAACCTCAATTCTTAATATATTTGATGGCGTCAGCCAGCCACCTAAAACTTCCAGACTTCCCTACTCCATAGCAGGTCCGTCTCTATTACTTTGATTCAAAGGGATTTTTCAGCAACATCGTCTCATCACGATCCGGTCCAACGGAAACGATAACCGGCTCAATGCCTGTAAAATCTTCTATACGTTTAATATAGTCTTTTGCATTAACAGGAAGGTCCTCAAAATGACGAACGCCTGTAATATCTTCATCCCAGCCGGGCATATCCTCATAAACTGGTGTAACTTTAGCAGCCTGATTGATATTAGACGGCATGGCAGTTACCTTCTGGCCATCAAGGTCGTAAGCATTTGCCATCTTTATGGTGGATTGACCACTGAGGACGTCAAGCTTGGTAATGGCAAGTCCGGTTAAACCGTTCAAGCGGGTCGCATCGGTGGCAACCACACCATCAAGCCAGCCACATCTGCGTGTGCGGCCGGTTGTGGCACCAACCTCTCCGCCTTTTTCCTGTAATTCCCTGCCAACATCATCAAAAAGTTCGGTTGGAAAGGGACCTTCGCCAACACGGGTGGTGTAAGCCTTTAATATCCCGATAACAGAGTCGATATGAGCAGGACCGAAACCGGAGCCATTACAGGCATTTCCGGCAATGGTATTGGATGATGTTACAAAGGGATAGGTTCCATGATCAATATCAAGTTGTGTTCCTTGAGCACCTTCAAAAAGAATATGTTTTCCAGCTTTACGGGCGACATCAAGCTCCACGGAAACATTACCGATGTAAGGGATAAGCTTTTCAGCAAATTTCTGAAACTCAGCATAGATTGTATCAAAGGATACAGGAACCGAATTATATTTGGCGGTGAGCATGAAATTATTTTCTTCCACATTTGCCTGAAGCTTGTCGCGAAACAGCGAATCATCAAGCAGGTCACCCATTTTAATACCGGTACGACCGACCTTATCCATGTAACAGGGGCCAATGCCACGACCAGTTGTACCGATCTTCTTGCCGTCGGCCAGAGCAGCCTCTTTGGCATTATCCATGCTCTGATGATAAGGCATGATAAGGTGAGCATTCTCACTGATAATAAGACGTTCCGGGGTAACAGGCAGACCTTTTTCGTTCAGTTCGTCGATCTCGCCAAGCAGGACACCGGGATCAATAATAACCCCGTTTCCTATCATACACCGTTTAGCTTCATAGAGGATACCAGAGGGAATGATATGGAAGACAAACTTTTTACCCTCCACCACCAGGGTATGACCAGCATTATTTCCACCCTGAAAACGGACTATACAATCTGCATAACGGGTAAGAAGGTCAACGATTTTTCCTTTGCCCTCATCACCCCATTGGGTTCCAACAACTACGACACTGGACATTTCCTATCTCCTGTTCACTCACATTTATTGCATCCTCATATTATACCAGAAAAAAACCGTACAATATTAGAACACAGTCATCTTTTGACAACGAACAACCACGTCAATATAGTCAGACAACCCGCGAAAGTCAATCTTTTGCATATCGATACCGGGGAACCAGTTCGGAAAAATAAATTTTATTACAATATCTGTGGTTCTTGACCTGAATCAAGGCTATTCTGTCATTATTTTCTACTATAATTCCTGTTTTCTTTGCAACTAACCCTCTTTTCAGGTTCAGGACTACAACCATGCCCCAAAACAGAGAAAAAAAACTTCACAATACCAGACTGAGCCTTTTGCGACTATCCTGCCAATCGCTTTTCGCACTTTTTTGTCTCTTTGTTGGCTGGCAGTTTTATTCTTTTTACCTCTGGGCCCTTGATCCCGGGACCCATCCATTTGTGGCAAGACCTTCAGCAGTTGAGGCTTTTTTGCCGCTTGGGGCACTGGTCAGCCTGAAACGATTAATCCTTGGCGCAGAATTTGACACCATACATCCTGCAGGTCTTACTCTATTTATTGCCGCCCTGTTGATCAGTCTCTTATTGCGCAAAGGATTCTGCGGCTGGATCTGCCCCATAGGTTTTGCCTCCAATCTTGCTGAACGATTCAGCAAAAAACTGGGCCTGCTCTTTTCACTTCCCGCCTGGCTTGACATTCCTCTCCTCAGCCTGAAATATTTACTCCTCGGGTTCTTTGGCTATCTTATTCTCTGGAATATGGGACTCGAAGCGCTCACGGACTTTCATCGCTCCTCCTACAACCTCATTTCAGACGCGAAGATGCTCCATTTTTTCCTGCAGCCAAGTATGCTAGCAGGATCCATCATGCTTGGAATTATACTCATATCATTTGTTTTGCGTAATTTCTGGTGCCGTTACCTCTGTCCTTATGGCGGATTACTTGGACTCCTTGCTCTTATAAGTCCTTTTCAGATCAAACGGAATCCAGAAACATGTATCGACTGCAAAAAATGTGAACGCGTCTGTCCTTCTTCCATTCACATCACGAAAAGAACAACAGTGCGCAATGCTGAATGTATCGGCTGCCTTGAATGTGTTGAGGCTTGTCCTGCAAAGAACTGCCTTACTCTTGCAGTTCCCGGAAAAAAAGAAACTAACCCACTGCTTCTGCCAGGACTTATCCTGAGCCTGTTTTTCATCTGTTATACCATCGCCTTGATTAGCGGCCACTGGCACACGGATATTCCGAACGAAGACTTTCAACACTATTACCAGATGATTGATAAAATTGGTCATCCTTGATGATCTTCTTGCATACACCGAGCAATACGGGCGTAGGAGTTGACACCTCAGAACAAATACCTTACATTTGCCATTCATCGGCCGAACGGTCCCACTCACTGACAGTTCAGCCCAGTCTTCCTTGAAATTTTGAGGCTTTTATATGTTTGGCATCGGCTTACCAGAACTTATTCTTATACTTGCCTTGGCATTAATTGTGGTTGGTCCAGACAAACTACCGGACCTGGCCCGCTCTGTTGCCAAGGGAATTCTCGATTTAAAAAAAACAGCCAATACCCTTAAGGAGAGCCTGACTGAGGATGGTAACCCTCTCGACGATATCAAACCAGAACTGGAAAAAGCAGCAAAGGCACTCACCAATGATGTTCTTGGTGACAGCAGTGATGACTGGTCTGGCAAAAATCGAGATAAAGTTTACGACCCCAGAAGCACCGGAGAAACTGATCCCTCTGAAATCATCGATGTTGAAGTGGAAAAGGATACAGATCCGGTAATTGAAACGAAGCAGCCAGAAACTATGCAGCAAGAGTCAGAAAAAGAAGTGGATAACTCAAAAACTGTAGAAGTTCAGGAAAAAAGAGATTCAGCGGAGCAGCAAAGCTAGTGTCTCTTATTGTCAGGAGTCTTGAACAGTTTCGGCCGCACCATGAAGAGCTACGGCAACGCCTTATCAAGGTGTTTGGGGCTCTTGTTCTCTGTTCAGGAATCGCCTATTTTTTTTCGGAAGATATTGCCCGTTTCTTTATGGAGCCTCTTTTTGTTGCAAGCCCGTATCTGGATCACCTGGTTTACACCAACCTTCCCGAAGCCTTTCTCTCCTACCTGAAGCTCTCACTCCTTGTCGGTATAGTCTTCAGCTTTCCCTTCAGCCTTTTTCAACTGTGGATGTTCATCGCCCCCGGACTCCGCAGCACCGAGAAGAAATTCGCTGTTACCGTTGTCTTCTGGGCAACGCTTCTCTTTGGAGCAGGGGCCACATTTGCGCTATTTGGTGTTTTGCCGCGCATGCTCCTCTACTTTATGAGTTATGCCAGTGACAGCCTGGAACCCTTACCAAAATTTGGAAAGTATCTCACCTTTGTGGCCCGTACTGTGCTCGCTTTTGGCCTCTCTTTTGAAATTCCATTCCTTATGGTAATGGCGGGCAAAGCCGGATTTGTGCAAGCCAAATATTTCCGCACTAAACGACTCTACTTCTATGCAGCCATCGTTTTTATGGCCTTTCTTCTCACAGCCGGGGATTTTATGGCCACCGGCCTTCTAGCTGTTCCCCTCTTTTTCCTCTACGAAGCAGGGATCTTTCTCACTGCACTTTTTGGAAAGAAAAAACAGGAAGCTAGCTGAGAGATTGCGGCTTTCTCAAGAGAACAATATCTCTGCCCATTAACACGAATTCTGCCTGCCACTGCCCGGCAAGCCATTCCATGGTTGCCCTTGAAAAAAAGCAGACATGGGTGGGATCATTTTTATAATGCCAGGTGGAAAAAGCTGTCTTATCCAGGGCAAGCTTTGTCATGATCCCAAGCCAACCGCCTGGAAGGAGAAGCGACCAGAGCAGGGAAAGACTGGCAGCAGGAGTATACAGATGTTCAACTACTTCGCTTGTGGTGATAAAATCATAGTGGGTATTGAGCGCCGCTCTATCCGGTGCGTAAAACGGATCATAGAGAGTGACTTTATGACCTGCTTCTTCAAACATTAGAGAAAGAGTCGGCCCCGGCCCCGACCCAAAATCGAGACCACTACTTTTGCCATGGAGCCGTTCGTTCATAGGGGTGAAAAGACGGTTCAGAAATTTTCGATACCCGGCATCATCGGGTGAGTTCTGATGTTTATCATACTCATCGCGCTCAGCCTCGGGCGAAAGCCTTTGCCACGGTGGAATATGGATAAGGGAACAGAAAGGACAACGATAATAATCTCGAAACGTATCTCTGTGAAACAGCTCACTGCCCTCTGGATTCTCACAGAGGGGGCAGGATAAAAGAAGATTTCCCATATCCCAGGCTCTGTCTACTCAGGGACTATTTCCTGCTTCAGGAGACAGCAGGAAATCCTGTGCAGTGGCTTTCCCTGCTTATCGTAGGATATGGTATCCGGTTGCAAAAGCTTATTCATGACACAACCCTCTGCGATATTTAACTGAAAGAAGTTATCCTCTGTCAGCGCCAGATGTTGATTTGCTACAAGCTTATCATCTTTGATTTCAAGGGCATGTATGGGATGATCCTCACAAAGCGGGCAACGATAAACCCGGCCATTGGGAAAGATGAAAAAGTTTTCGGTCACCAGCCCGGCGCACTCAAATGTCTCATCCGGATCAAGAAAAACCTTTGGAAACGTCACATGAATTCCAGCTTCAGCTGCCTGGGCTGCAACACGAGGAACGATATCAAGCCACTGTTCAGGGCTCACCTGCCAGCCCTGGTCGCCCACACTTTCCTTGGCTGAATTTCCGCGCAACCCAATCACCTGAATAAAGAACCGTTTGACTCCAATATCCTGAAGAAGTGGAATCATGCGATGCAGATGATCAATATTGAGGTTGGATACGGTGTAAATCACCGACACATTGTACTTACCTGCCACGGCTTTACGCATATTCGCTGTACACACCTCAAAAACACCTTGACCACGGATGGGATCATTAACCGAAGCATCAGGGCCGTCAAGACTGAAGCTCAAATAATCGAGTAGCTCCGGGCTTGTTTTCTCCAGAAGATCGTTAAAGAGATATCCATTGGAATCAACCGTCACTGCCATTCCCAACGCTTTTGCTTTTGCTATGCCAGAGGCAAGATCCGGGTGCATGGTGGGTTCACCACCAAGGAAAATGACGTTGGATTTTTTACTTGGATCAGCAAAGAGTTCAAGCCACTTCAGCATGGTTGCTTTGGGCAAAGTGGTGGTCCCGTGCTGTCCGGTATTTATATAGCAATGGCGGCAGGAAAGATTGCAGGCAGTGAGAATATGAAAGAAGATATTTCGTTCGCCGGGTTGAAAGGCTACTGTGTTTGCTTGTGAGGTCATAATATAGAGGGATAGGTTTGAGGCTGGCGATTTTCGGTTTTCGGTAAATACATAAACCCTACTGTTTTAGGGTGTAGTTGGCAAGCAGTGAATCTTTCCAGTACATATTGTCTGGATTCGAAAAGAATTGTTGAAATAAGGTAAGGCTCTGTTCACGAAGAACATGCGGGGTAACGGTGATTTCCATTGCGGAGTAGAGCGGATTGAGCTGTTTCAGAGGGAGATTGCTACCGCCTCCCATAACATCTTCGTAGGCGTAGACAATATTTCGGATACCATTGAGTATCATGGTAGAGTAGCACATAAGGCAGGGTTCCATGGTGGAATAGACCACCAGCTCAGTCATGTCAACAGCTGTGTTCTGGGAAAGATACTTTCGCAGGGCCACAACTTCAGCATGGTCAATTTCATTTACTGCAGCATCCAGTCCCTGGGTATGCAACCTTTGTCCACTGGTAACAACCGTGTCCCCATGGACAATAATCGCGCCCACCGGAAATTCACCCTGCTCCAGCGCTTCTCTTGCCTGCCTAAGAGCAATTTGCATATATTTCTGGTGATCCATTAGCACATTCTCACAGTTTGCGACCAATCCGTAAAACCGATTCGGCAAGAGCGATGCCAGTCTGTTCCTGAACAAAATCATGCCCTTTATCAAAGAATGGCAGGTATACGAGTTCAGTAGCAAGTGGCTGGAAGCTGAGGTCGGGAAGACTGGAAAGCAATTTCTGTTTATTTAAGGCTGCTCCTGCTACAATACTTTTCAGAGCCTGGAGAGCCTCTTTTCTCTGCAGAGTAACGGGATGCATCCTGTTTTCCATTTTCGTTTCCCCTTCCGGAATCTTTGCTTGACTAAGAGTCATGTTCTTCCCCAACCTCAGGAAAGTGGAAGGCCTGAGTTTAAAGGCTGGAACCCAGAAGACAAGCTCCATGGCTGTATGTCTTTCCAGAATAACCAGAGGCTGATTGGTAAGACGCAAAAAATCAGCAAAGGTTTCAAGGCCGGGTGCTGTTGAGCGTACCTGCAATTTCCAGAACGGAAGATAATACATATCTGTATTCTTTGAAACAACGCAACTCCAATCAATTGAGTTGAAGGTTCCTTTTTGTTCCGCCCAGGAAGAGTGGCAATTATAACAGGAGAGGACCAGACTGTCATGTTCTCCAGTAAGTGAATCACCACATCGGGGACAGAGGGTGGCAAGAAAATGCGGCGCCCAGGTTGTACGATAGCCACTGCCACCCTCCCGCATCTTTTCAGCAGAACCGCCACGGGCCAGAGCTTTGTTGGTTACAGCATCAAATAAAACTTCATCCTCAATATAGAGAGGCAGATAAATACAGCTCAGTGATTCGCCAATATAGGCACGGTGGTAGAAGGGAGCTTTGATCTGATCAGAATCAAGCACTGTAAGCATTGCTGCCCGCTCAAGGAGCGTTTTTGCTTTCACCGTCTGACGAAGAAAAGTCCCTTCAATCTCTTTGGTCACCAGAGAAACTGGCATGGCCTGGGGTCTCAGACCAAGGGAAACCGGTAAAGCACGAGCATTCATTCCCTGCTGAGTGGTATCAACCACCTTATATTTTTGAAATTTCCCCTTACAGTAGTAGATATTCCCCTTAAAACGAAGATAGGGCGCATAAAACATCTCACTGCGCTCAATATGCTCCGGTGCCTTATCGGGAAGCACAAAACGGAGTGGCCCTCGCGTTACCATGAAGTTTTTCACATCACAATAGGGGCAGCGAATCAATCTATCCCCTTCATGAAGTTCAATGCCCGCTCCACAGGAAGGGCAGTTTTGATGGATTGTCAGATCCATGGTTTAATTCGCGGTTTGAGGTTTGAGGTTTGAGGTATGCGGAAAAGAGCTTAACATAAATACAAATGGTTCTCATAAACGTAAATGGTTCCAGGTGCGGCAGGTTCGCTTGATCGTTCCCTGCCGTAAGAGTTTTTCCTCTGCGGTAAGGGAGGATCAAGCGAAGATGCGGTGCCTGGGATCATTTACAACCGGTGGCCGCATTGGTTGCAGTATGTTGCCCCTGGGATGTTTTCCTCGTAACACTCGGGACAGACGGCCGCCTTCGGCTTCTCACTGGTCGAATGGCCACACTTAGAACAAAACCTGGCGTTAGGTGCCAAATTTTTACCACAATTCATACACTGGCTCAACACAAGCTGCTGATGCCCGCAAAGAGGACAAAACCTGGCATCTGCCGGAATTCTATTCTGACAATCAGGACAGACAATCTTCCCCAGAGCAGTCGCTTCAGGAGCAGCAGAACCTGGAGATGGCGAAACTGAACCGGCCGCAAACATAGCCGGCAGCATCATCCCCATTCCAAGTCCCATTCCAGCCCCAGCCTCGCCTTGATTTTCTGCAGCTTTCTCCATGGCCATGGCTGCCTTCATTTTCACGAATTTATCCATATCATGAATAACGCTGAGCCTGCTCTTATCATCAATGGCCTTCTGAACCTCTTCCGGCGGAGTAATGGAAGTGATATACAAATGACTCAGATGAAGACCAAAGTGGGAAAAATCACCGACAAGCCTTTTTTGAAGCTCTATGGAGAGTTCATCGAACTTTCCGGCAAGATCAAGAATAGTATCAAGTGTCTCGCCAAGGTAATCATTAAAACGGGACACAATCACCTGCTTGAGATACCCGGAGATATCATCGGTGGTGAATTTTCCCATGGTTCCAACCAGCGAATTGATGAACAACACCGGCTGAACAATCTGAATATTAAACACGCCGTGGGCCCGAAGCCGTATCAAGCCGAGCTCACTATCCTTAAAGGCCACGGGACTCATGGTTCCCCATTTCAAATTGGTGAAATATTTTAAATTGGCCATATACACTTCAGCCCGCAGAGGACTGTTGCCCCGCCATGGGATGGATAAAATTTTGGTAAGAATGGGCAGGTTACCTGTTTTTAAAGTATGACGGCCTGCAGCAAAAGCATCACAGGCCTTTCCCTTATAAAAGAGAACGGCCGCCTGACTCTCACGTACAGTAAGCTGTGCACCCCACTTAATTTCCCCTGAACCAGTATCCGGAAGACGATGGACCAGCTCTTCGCCCGTCTCATCAAACCATTCAATATTTTCAAGAAAGACTGCACTGTCAAATCGGTTCATATCCTCTCCTTTGTAATACTTGCGTGTATTGCATTTTGTATAAGTAGAATTATAGTACAACAACGACGTAGAAAAAAGGAAAAATCATGGAGACACAGAGCATGGAACTAAAAGATGAGTGGGACGTTGAATCGGCGATGAAAGTACTCAAGCACCAGACCGTTGATGCCAAACTCTGGGCAGATGCCGTTGAATGGTTAATTCTCTACGGTCCCGATGAAGTACGGGAGTTACTCCTTAACTCCTCCGGCACCGCAACCCATAAATGTTTCCCGGATTTACAGGCCAAAGGCTACGCCCCGGATGGGCAGCCCTGCTACAGTGTGGAAGATCTAGCCAAAAGTCTTCATATTAGCGAAGACGAGGCAAGAACAATGATTCAGGAAAAGGAAAAGACGCACAAACTTCATCATTTTATTGATGAAGAAGATACGATGAAAGTGCAATAATCTTTATTGCGCGTTTCGTACCGGTAACACTCTGGCTTCAACCGTTGACATGGGATAGCCCCAATCCCTGTTCCCATACTCAAAATCAAAGCTTGCCACTTTTGGATTTCTGGTATCCATGGCCCATAGACAGCAAGCTGAAATCTTAATGGCTGGAGCCATATAATACTCCGTTAAATCTGCCGCTTTCAAATCATAGAGGCTGGCAAGTTCTTCCTGAGTCGGCATGCGCCAGTCACTAAATCCCCCAAGACTGAACTGTTCGCAGTACTCTTTTCCTGCCGGCCAACTGATATCAGAGTCATTATCCTGCAATGGCCACATTAACCCTGTTGCTTTATCGATAACGACTCCCTTATCCGCCAGCACAGAAAATCGATCCTCTTTCGCCGACAGCGAACCGGTAAGACACAGAAACATAGTGACAGTACAAAACAGCACGTAGAAGGATTTCATATTTTTTCTCCAGTTCACATAGATAACCTAATCGCTTAAAACCATGGATCATCAAACTCTTCTGAAGTTCGATCCACAATTGCATTTGTTTCAAAATGCATTTCTTCTGTATGACCATCATGAAAGGTTACTTTCAGATGAGTTGCAAACGGTAACTTCGGTGCTGAACCTTCTGAGACAGTAATCTGGGGACTGTTAATCCATTTTTTTACGTTGGTCAGCATTGTTTCCATACCAATATGCTCACCTGTGCTTTCTATTTTCTTAATCACTCCAACGGGGTCTTTCACCTCGAGATTTAAAACATACACCTCATTAGCATACTGATAGAGTACCACTCTACCATCCACTGTTGCGGGATTACCAATTCCCTTAGGAATATCGTCACTCACGGTTATCAAGTATTTGTCATCAGGAAATTCTTCGGAAAGAGAGCTACCAGTATGTTCAAATCTGAGACTGCTTCCGGCAGTGAATTCGCCATCTCCATAAACAAGTGAATAACTCTCAGGATTACGATTATTCGGAATAATCTTAAATATGTTCTGAGTTTCCTGAGGCTGCCATTGCCAGGCGGCGGAACCATTCAGGGGCCACTGCCCACCGCTTGCTACAATGGTTCCATTTTCAAGAATATCAAGATTTGAGATGGTTTCAGTTTTTAGAACAATTCTTTTATTGGCGAGGAGCTTATGCCTGATTGCAGCAGGCCCTGATGAAAAATCCACCTGGCTGTACACCACAAACCCCAATGCACCAACAACTGCAACGGCAAGTGTCCTGCACGCATACTTCCTTGTTTTCTGAAAACTTGGAAAAAGAGTCCTTACAAGAGGTGCCTCAAAGGAAAGCGCCTTTCCCATCTTCTTGCAGGCGACAACACAATCACCACAATTACTGCATTCTGTTTCCAATGCATTGGTAAAAGTTTTTGGTTTGAGAGTGAGTGTGCAGGCCATATCGCATCGCTCATAGCCAGGTTTGCAGATACATTTCTCTTCGGCAAACACCACCTTCATTCGCTTAGGACTGATGATTTTGGTAAGGACAATAAGAACAGCTTGAGGACAGATGTAACGGCACCAGAGACGCTTTCCTGCAACAAATTCTACAAATAACAAACCAAATAAAAAGAGATAACAGAGCGATATGATATCCTGACCAAAGTAGTACTGAAAGAATCTTGCATACCAGGCGGCCGTTGAAAGTTGGTTTAACACAGGGGTGGTTGAGAGCATGAAAAACACTATAAAACCACCGCTAAAAATAATGACTTTAAAGAGAAAGCCATTCATTTTTAAAGGCAATCCTTTATAATTTTTTGGAAAGAGTTTTTTACTCAGTTTCTGGGTCAATTCTGAAAGCAGACCATAGGGACAGATCCAGGAACAGAATACGGTACCAAGAGAAAATGCAAGGAGTAGAGGCAGCAGTGTCCCTATAAAATTATCGAGGGTAAAATACCAGTTCTTAATTGTCAGCTGTAAAACTGCTAAAGGATCAGCAAATGGTATACCAAAGGCATGAAAAGACAAAAAGTTTCCGTACACCATGGAATAGCGTGAACGATTAAGCAGAGGAATAAGAATAAAGGCAAGGGCCACAAATATTTGGAAAGCGCGCCTGTAGGTCTTGAGATTTGCTTTTTTCATTACGCGCCTCCCTTATGCCCTTTGTTTTTATTCTGAAAACGTGTTGGTGTCACCACAATAGCATCAGCCGGACATACATGTTCGCACAATCCGCAGCCAGCACATTCATCGGTGATCACCGGATATTCGCCTCTCTCAAGGATCATTGCCTTCCACTTGATTGGACAACGCTCGTAGCAGCTCCTGCACAGTAATTCCTCTTTCCAGGTAAGACATTTTTTCCGATCAAGCACTGCGAACCCCATGCGGACATCATAAATATCCACATCATGGAGAGCATCTGAAGGACAGATAGCAGAACAGCGCATACAGAGATAGCAGGGCGCCTTTTTAGGATCAATTTCAGGCGTTCCTGCCATAAAGAAATTAAATCCACGCCGCATTTTGATACAATCAAAAATACATACCTGGGCACATTGGCCACATTGCAGACAACGAGAGAGGAATTCTTCCTCACTACGTGCCCCTGGCGGACGAAGAAAATTATTTGATCCTGCCATATACGTACCTCTCAAAGCTCTGATCACCACATTGTGGGTATATGCTTATAAAAAAGTGCTTAAAAAGCCCGGCTGTCGATCACTGGAAAAAGTGATCAACAGCCGGGCGGACTGCATAGATTATTAATCGTCTTGTCTGGGGTCCATCTTCATATGCTGAGTAGCAGAAAGATTTGTGGTAAGATTACCATCATCATCAATCTCATCTTCAATGGTCAAATAGGTTGTATAAACAGTTAACACCCCATTTAGATTCCCTATTTTTTTAACCACTTTTTGAATACGATCCGATGGCGATTCCACCACAGCCACCACGTAGGCATCTTGATGAACGCCATAGGTGGTCAACTCATCCATGGAACTGACCTGTTGCTCAACAGACTCAAGATCATCCTTCAGACAGTGTACTAATATTCCTGAGATAGCCATCAGTTAAGCCTTCTTAATCCGAATAGCACAAATCTTGTACTCGGGCTGTTTCGATCCCTTATCAAAAGCATTCAGGGTCAGTTTATTAATCAGAAGATTTGCATCATACCAGGGCACAAACACAAGGCCAGGACGACACACATCACTCACCCGTGCCTGGAAGGTCATGGTATCACGACGCGTCTCAAGAATCACATCATCACCATTCTTTATACCTTTGGTCTTGGCATCTTCCACATTGACCTCAACATAGGCTTTAGGAAAGGAACGCCTGAGCTCTGGCACCTTCATAGTCATGGTACCGGTATGCCAGTGATCGATTACCCGGCCAGTGGTAAGAACCATTGGGTAGTCAGCATCTGGCTCTTCTGCAGCACCTTTATATGGACGAAACCAGATAACAGCACGGCCATCTTTTTTACCATAAAAATGATATTTATCTTTGTAGTCCTTTGGAATATTAGGATCCTGACCACGAACGTAGCGAATCTTGGTTCCCGGATGATCTTCCGTTGGACATGGCCAGAGGATACCGGAAGCTTTTTCCATACGAGCCCTGGTAATCCCCATAAAGTTATAGGGAGTAACGGAACTTACTTCACGCCACTCATTCCATACATCATCAACTTCCTTGAATGGTATTACCTTAGGATCAACATCCATACGTTTGGCAAAATCCATCAAAATTTCAAAATCAGATTTACATTCTCCCATGGGCTCGACGGATTTCATAAGGAGCGAATAACGTCTCTCGGAACAGCCGTAGGTACCGCGCTTCTCACACCAAAATGCTGGTGGAAGGAGAACATCGCAGTATTTCACGGTCTCCGCATCCATAAAAGGCTCACTCAGTACCATAAAGTTATCTTTTCGTTTCATACCTTCCAGATAAATATTCACATTAGGCAGAGAATGGGCAGGATTGGTACAGAGTACAAACATAGCCTTAACCTTTGCTTCAGAAAATGCGTTCCAGAGAGCAATGGTATGCAGCCCGGGTTTTGGGGCAATGGTACCGGGTTTCAATCCCCACTGTTCTTCAAGTTTAGCACGATGCTCAGGTTTTTTAATCAGGCGTCCAGCAGGAAGAAGATGACAGAGACTACCTGTATCACGTACACCACCACAGGCATTGGGCTGTCCTGTAAGTGAGAATGGAGAGGCTCCGGTTTTACCAATATGCCCGGTAAGGAGATGGAGATTACTCACAAGATTATTGGCCCAGACACCACGAATACGCTGATTCAGTCCCATACACCAGAATGATGTAGTGGCAGAGGCTTCTGCAAACATAAGAGCGATTTTTTTAATCTGATCCGCAGGAACTCCAGAGATTTTTTCTACTTTTTCAGGAGTATAATCTTCGAGGAATTTCATATAGGCATCAAAATCCACCTTCTCCTTCTCATTGGTCATAAAGGTGACATATTTACTGTGGAAACGCTGGTTATCAAGTTCTTCCTGTATAATGACATAGGCCATGGCATTCAATATGGCAAGATCAGTACCAGGTTTGAAGGAGACATGCTCATCGGCGATACGAGCAGTATTTGTTTTCCGAGGATCAACAACGATCACTTTTACAGTTGGATCAGCCTGTTTTCTCGCGGCAACACGCTTAAAGAGAATAGGATGACACTCAGACATATTGGAACCGATGATAAAGAAGCAAGTAGCTGCATCAATGTCACTATAGGAGCCACAGGGCTCATCTTTACCAAATGTTGTTACATAACCACCAACAGCTGAAGCCATACAGAGACGAGGATTTCCCTCAACATTGTTACTTCCAAGTCCCGCTTTCCAGATTTTAGAGGCAAGATATGATTCTTCCGTAAGCGCCTGCCCGGAGCCATAATAACCAATGGAAGTTGGACCGTGATCTTTGAGAGCTGCTTTAAATTTGGTGGTAACAAGGCTCATGGCCTCATCCCATGTTGCCGGCTCAAGCTTGCCATTCTTACGAATATACGGTTTGGTAACCCTGTCTTTTGAGTAAACAATTGGGGGCATAAGAGCGCCTTTCAAACAGAGGAAGCCCGCATTGTGGTTATTGGGATCACCTTTAACGGTAACCACTTTACCACCCTTAATACCAACCATAACACCACAGCCTGTTCCGCAGAAACGGCAAACTGATTTGACCCATTTTTCAGGCTCATTGTCAGCTGCTTTTGCGATATTGGTCAAAGGACCGCCAATAGCAGCCATTGCCGAGGCTGCAGCCGCAGTCTTAAGTACTTCCCTTCTGGTTACTTTCATGTTTCCACTCTCCTTATAAAAGTATTTTTTAGTGCCTTAGGCACAGTACGCCTGCTTTTGGCCTACAGGAAACCAAAAAGAAAACATTGAGACAGCAACAGTAATACCTGCTGTTAAGGCACTTATCCTTTAGGGCAGTTGCCCTGACAACTTATGGCGGACTACGTACATTCCGTCATATGGCGATCACATTCTGAACCTTTTAATCTTTTTTAGATGCTGATTTCCCATAGGCTTCATGGTGCATTGAATTCTGATGAAAGGGGTGACATTCATAACAATTAGGATCCACGCCAAATTTCTTTGCCATCCTGATCATTGCTGGTTCATGACATTTTCTACAAACAGTCGCTGCATCGGGTACAACAGCAAAAGGTATTGATCCCTTGCCGTCGGGTTGACCATGACAAACAAAGCATTTCATCAAAGCGACACCATGCTTGGACTCATACCAGTTTTGAGCAACTCGAGGTGTTACCTTCTGGTGACATGTGTAACAATCCGCTGCATCATCGGGGGCCTTCAGATGTTTAATTGATTCGGCGGAGACATTACTTGCTGTAAAACAGAGAAAAAGTGCAGCACAAAAGAAGCCCGCTAAATTGATATTTTTCATTATTCTTTCCCTCCCTTCTCAGCATCTGCTGGTGGATTCTCAGCAAGCCTTTTTGCAAATTCAGTGTTAATCATCAAATCCTTATCAAATTCAGGAAGGTGCCCCATGTTTATATGACATCCCTGACAGGTTTTTCTGGTTGTTCCATTTTTTCCAAGAAATGCATCATGGGCAAGACCACCGATCTGAGAAATAGGCTCTCCTTTGGTATTCTTTGTCAGGTCTTTATGACATTCCTGACATTTTACCGTGAGATCAGTGAGACGGGCATTTCCCTGCATCTTGCGACGATCAAAGGTGCCGGGTTCAAAGATCTTTTTATCGTAGTATTTGTCCCGTGCGTAGTAACTGGTAAGAGGTGAAAAATGAAAAATATGACACTGCTCACAGCTTATTTCTTTCTTGTCTTTATCAAAGGCATGAACGGAATTTTTCAACTCATACTGATACTGTTTTACATCATGACAGCGCATACATTCTTCAACGGCAGGTCTTTCTGCGGCGGAAACGACTCCACCTAATGCAATCACAAAGCCAAAGGCAGTTGCCATTCCGGCTAATTTTAGCAAATAACATTTTTTCATTTACTCCCTCCCCCTTTTAATTCGCTGTTTTTTTGTTCTTCCTGTATTTTCTTACGTTCTTTTAAAATTCTTTTAGACTCCTCAAGGGATACTACTTCAGATCCAAAGATGTCCTCTTCGGCCTCTCTTTCAGCAACATCATAAATCGACATGCCATAGGGATTTCTCTTACTGAGATCCTTATAGTCATTATTACGATAGGCATCTGGCATCCTTGGCAACTCGGAGCTATCGGGCAAATCGGCAGCTATTGCCACAGAACTAAACAAGACAAGAGTTGCTGCTAACAAAAATCTTTGTATCATGGGTATTCCTAATAAGAAGTGAGATTACTTATCCATATATTTCTGGGTAAGGAGATCCGATTGAATCATCACATAATTGTCACTGGTAACATCAGCTTCTTTTACAGCTTCTCCCTGCTGATTTTTCTTGTTCATCATCCCAATCATATCGGTCATTGTTTCGACATTTTCTGAGGAGGTGAACTTTACCGTTGCCAGTACCACCAGCGTTTCAAGCTGTCCCTGGGATTTAACCGTTCTATAGAGTTCCTCGGTTATCAGACCATCTTCACCGTAATTCCAATAAATTGTTTTTCCATGAGCTTCAGCTGTAGGTTCTCCATAGCTCATCATAAGCTCGCTGATCGTAAGCTTGAAGTCATTTTTATCAGCCTTTTTGTTCCTCTTATACACTGCAATTACTACATTGGATTGGGTATCCGCGATAACATAGATATCACCATCCTTAAATTTTACTGTTCCTGGATAGGCTTTATAATCATTATTTTTAGCTGCACTTTCCAGTTGATCAGCGGTCAATGCTTTTCCTACCATATAGGATCCAAGGCCAAGCTCTAAAGCGACGATCCTGTTTTGCAATTCCGTCTTGGAAAGAGCGCTATAATCGACTGTCTGACTGACTCCAGTGCCACAGGCGTAAAATATCAAAAAGAAGGCGAGGAGAAGGGACTTTGTTTGTATGGTAACTGAGTAGTTCATAGTATTTTCCTTTAAGGTTATAATACAAATTTACGGTTTAGGCTTGATGACCTTTACAGTAATCAGCAAGCCCAAATTGTAATCATTGCAGAAAGAGCTTGAGTTGAGAAGAAATAGATGCGTAAAACGCTCCGGAATCAGAAAAGACTCCGGAGCGTGATTCTAACAGGAAAGGTGCCGCTTACTGCTTGTAACGTGCTTTTTCCTCAGCTTTGATGTCCTTCATAACATCGTCACCAAAACCTTTCTGGTACCACTGATGCTCAGGCCTGGCAAGAATCTCACCAACAACCTTCTTATATTTTGCCTCCATTCCTTTCTTCTCAGCAAGATGCATGAGCTCGGGGATAAACTTAAAATAGAAGTTGTGAGCAACATCATACATTCCGTGCCAATGGGTGTAATCCGGTCCCTGCATAGCAGCACCGTGACGTGCGCGACGTCCTTCATGATGCCAAAGTTCCCACCAGTGCCAGCCAAGCTCGGTATGGAAGGTGGAACCATGGACCAGACCATCTGCCATGGCCATCTGGTACATCTTCTGGGCAGGTTTGGCGAATTTCTCATTGTACGTCACAACGAGTGAATCAAACTGGACGTAGAAGTTATCAATCTTCTGCTCACCATGGCACTGCTTACAAACAGCCTTCATATTGTCGCGACGTTCTTCCCATGCGACAACTTTAATTGCTTCTTTCTCAACAGGTACTTTCTTCCATTTGCCATCGACAAATTTAAATTCTTTGTACTTGATAAGCTGTCCTGGCTGTGGCGCAATTTCTCCGGGGATGTCTTTCTGGGTACCGTCTTCAAATTCAACACGGTTCAGTTTAACAGATATCTTAGGACGAAGAGTCCAGGAAATACGATCACCAACATTATGGGTATTTGGCGCAACAGAACCGTCAGACTTCATGTAGGAACCCATATGACAGGTGGAACAGGTTGGTGCGGTATAGTAATCCTTACCAAGTACCCATTTACCCGATTTATGGATATTCATACCATTCATACCTCTATCGCGGGTAGCGGTAAAGTATGCAATACCGTGTTTGGACTCGAGATAAATCTCAGCCTGTGGATGATCTGGACCAAGGTGGCACTTTCCGCAGTTTTCAGGCTGACGGGCTGTGGATGCTTTAAAAGAATGCTTACCATGGCAGGCATTACAGGCACCTCTAGTTCCATCGCTATGGAGACGACCGATACCACTGTTTGGGTAGGTCATAGGATCCATCATAACAGCCTTATGCTGATTCAATAAAGGTTTACCATTTTTATCCTTCAGTACTTTCAGGATACTGCCATGACACTGCCAGCAACCGTTAACGGCATCGGCTTTGTCTTCCATGGAACAGATAACTTCACCAACAACATTATCAAGAGAAGCCATAATCTGACCAGCTGAGGCATGATGGGAAGGCGCCTGCTGTTTCACTTCATCAGCATGACAATACCCACAATCCTTAGGAGTCATAATGGTTTTAATTAATGCACCCTCATGCATATAGGCTAACTCATCACCTTCTTCGGCGGCATGGCAGTTGAAGCAGGCAACTGATCCATCCTGAGCCGCTGCATGGGGAGAGTTTTTCCACTGCATAACCAGCGAGTAGTTCTCTTTCTGATGACAGTTGATACACTTGACGTTTGCCTCTTTAACGGCTTCGTCCTGAGTATTCATGGATGCTTTAGTCGTTGCAAATGAAGGGCTTGCAACCATTAAACCAAGTGCTGCCATCGAAAGATATGTCTTCCAATATTGCATGTTTTCTTTCCTCCCATAGGAAAATTGATAATTTACCGGTTAGTGCCGGCTTTCACAAAACCACTTTGATACAATAACGTCTTTGTTTTCAAACTTCTGCTAAGCCACCTCGACACCCTCATCATCCATCCAGAATGGCAGAATCTTGCCAATGATCCAGAGGATAACAACAGGAGCTATCATTATGATAATCGCAGGCAGGATTCCTTCTTTTTCAAGCCACATTGGATGAAAAACAGTGGCGCCACGTTCACTCTTTGACATGAGCTGTCCACCAACAACCACGTTCCAGCGCATAAGGAGAACCTGGACAAGGATCATGATCGAAGCAATGGGTGCAAAGAAAAGCAAAAGTCCGTCTTTAAAACGAATAAGAGACATAAACATCAGAAGAAAGAAAGGAATCACAGAGAATATTCCAACCTGGGCAACCCAGAAGGTGTTAAACAATGGGCCGGAATACAGAGCCTCAAGAGTGTGCCAATGATGCGTTGCCATATAAAAGTGAGAAAACAGTTCAAGCATCTCAAAGGTAAAATCAAGAATAAAAAATCCCCAGAGAAATTTAACAAGTGTCTGCACACATTCCACATCTATTTCTCTTCCTGAGAGCTTCATAAGCAGGATGTAGGTAACGATGATCCCGGCAATACCTGAAACACAGGCAGAAAGAAGAAAGATAAGCGGCATAAGTGGAGTCGCCCATAGAGGATTTGCCTTGATGCCACCGAAGATAAAGCCAACATAGCCATGAAGAAAACAGGCCATGGGAATACCAATAGCTGCAAGAAAAGCGATGATCTTATGATCAAGCTTCAAAGCCTTCTCCGACACGTTGTCACTTCCGATGGCGAGTACGCCATAGAGAGCCTTCATAAAACCTGTTGCTTTCTGCCCGAGTCCCACAACAATAGGCCTGAAAATAAAGATAATCTCAAGCAGTAGAACGATAAAATAGGCGGAATAAATATAGCCAAAACCTGCCATTGCAGATGTTGGATTAGGAGTCAGCATCATGGACATTGCACGCTCGGGGCGTCCAAGATGATTGAGCAAAGGCCAGGTTGCACAAATAAGAAAGGCGAGTGCAAAGAGGAGCGAAAACCGGGCAACCGGCTTCAGAGCCTTAATATGAAATACATGATACAGGGAGGACACAATAAATGCTCCAGCCACAAGCCCTGTAATATAGGGATAGAGTACGATCATCAGGCTCCAGTGGACATGAAGATCATTGGGAAAGATATAATTTGAAACTGCGGCGATAGTCTCGCCATGGGCTACTGCGCTCATTAGACCACCTCCCTTCTGAGTCCAAGATAGTGAAGCGCTGGCTGGTTCCCCATACCCGGCTTGAGTACGGAAATTACGTGGGGTTCACGTAAAATCTTATACACTTCAGAAGTTTTATCGTTCAGATCACCAAATTTTCGGGCATGGACCGGGCAGACATTTACACAGGCCGGCAACAGTCCCTGACGGACACGTGAGTAGCACCATGTACATTTTTCGGCTGTTCTACTTACGGGATTGAGAAAGCGAACCGAATAGGGACAGGCCTGGATACAATAGCCACAACCAACACAGCGATCCTTATCGATCAGAATAAAACCATCTTCTGTTTTATAGGTTGCCCCGACGGGACACACCTGAACACAGGATGGCTTCTCACACATATTACAGAGTTTAGGGACAAAAAAGGTATCCCGAACCGGATATGGAATATCTTTTCTTGGTTCTGTATAGCCGTCAAGACCACCGTTGGGCGAATCGACGAAGACTTCATCGTGATCGTCAATGACATAGCGTTCGACCCAGGTACGATAGTTGCCATCGGGAACATTATATTCATTTTTATCGGCAACACAGCAGGAACCGCATCCGATGCAGGCTGTAACATCAACCACGAAGGCAAATTTCTTTTCAGTAAAGGGTGAATCATCCCCCCTCATACCAGGAAGTTGTTCCGGCAGACGTTCATCAAGTGCAGCGCCTGCAGGAATAACCATAAGCAGAGAACCGGCAATGGTTCCACTAAGGACGTTCTTGATGAAGGCACGACGGTCTTTCTGTATTTCTTTCTTTATATCTATCATTACTTCTTCTCCCCCTTCATCTCCAGGCCCATCATGTCGTAGGCAGCTTTTACCCAGAGCAACGGATCATGAACCATATGACACTGATTACAATTGTGAGCAATGTTCACTTTCTTCTCCTCAAGATGCTGCGGCATGGCAACAACCTTGATGGACTCTTCAGGACGGGCCCGAATAATCTTATTATGACAGCGGAGGCAAAGCGTTTTGATCTCCATATCCCTTTTCACAGGCATCTTTGCGACATATTTGCCATCTGTTATATGATCCGCGTAGGGACCATGGCAAAATTCACAGGATACTGTTTTATGAACGCCTGCCTTATGGATGAGTCTGATTGGACGATGGCATTCGTAACATGATTCGTTGGTGTGGCTTCTTATCTCAACGTTACGTTGATCCACCAGATCACTTCCACGATAATGGCCATACTGGCCCATTGTATCGGGAAGAAACATTCCCCTTGCAAATACCGCCAAGACACCGGCAACTACTATAATCACCGCTAATCTCAGGACATGTGCATAGTCACTTGATTTATACTTCTTCTCCACCTAGACCTCCCCTTAGGTTATTCATCTTTTGACTTTCTCCCCTTGAAACGATCGAAATACAAACTTCTTAAAATCCTATCATTCAAAAGAGCAAAAAGTCAAATGTGTCTGATCAACCCTAATTATAGCAAATAGTGTACCTAAATATTTCCTACCACGATTTCAATTAGTTGTCGTAGCACAAAAGAAGTAGTGACACCTTATGGTAACATATTTTTAAACATTCGATACCACCTGGTAACAAAACAACTAAAAATAAGTATTAAATTAAATAGCTAATTCATTGGAGTATTCGACAGCTTTACAGAATAATGTTACCTTATGGTAGCGCAGGAATTGACTTAAGAAATAAGGAGCAAACAATGGATAACTTGAACATTTTTCCAGGCAACACATGATTTGTAATTCCCCCGGAAGTTGGGCTTTAGCCTCGCCCAAAAGCATAATCGGCAGTACTGAAGTCCCGCTTCCGGAAACTTACTTCGTTCTATTTAGTAAATTTCCACTCCTAACCTTGATATCAAAATGAGTATTCTATGAAAATAATGACTAATCTCAGAAATGTTTACCCATGGCTTGAGTCTAGATTTTCCCTGCGTGGGAAATTCATAGTGGCCATCGGAGCCATTATTTCTGTCTCCTATATGATTTTCCTCTATCGAACGTCCATAGTTGACAATGAACTTATTATTTTACAGGCCCAGCAGCAGGCGCGTATGCTCTACAATCAGATTCTCATTACCCGGCAATGGGTTTCGGAGCATAATGGTCTCTTTGTTATTAGACATGACACCGTGGACAGCAATCCATACCTTGATATGCCAAGTATTTGGGATCAGGATGGAAACGAATACGTGATGCGAAATCCGGCAATGGTTACCAGAGAACTCTCCGAATATTCCCAAAACAAAGGGCTTGGCAGTTTTCGGGTTACCAGTCTTCGTCCCATAAACCCTGCAAACGATCCAGATGACTACGAAAAATTATGCATGATCAATTTCGATCATGGCGCTCCTGAATCCATTGAAATCAGGAACACTCCACAAGGACGTGTAGTACGCTACATGGCTCCCCTTGAAGTAAAAGACTCCTGCCTGGGATGTCATGAACGGCATGGGTACAGCCAGGGAGACATCAGAGGAGCCCTGTCAATCACCATCCCCATTGCCTGGGCCGATGAGAAAATGCGTGCCAATAACCGGTCACTCTTTATCATTGGACTTATCAGTTTTGTGCTGGTTTCCATTACTCTATTGATCATGTTCAATACCCTCGTTGTCAACAGACTCGACCGGCTTTCCACCGCCATAAAATCCTTTCCGGAAACAGAGCCAGACCAGCTGCTGTTACCACTTGGTGATGATGAAATAGGGCAACTCAGCGATCATTTTTCAGAACTCTGTGATCGCCTGACTCGCTACCAGACCGAGATTGAAAAAACCCGGCAACAGACTCTGTTCAATGAAAAAATGGCCTCCATGGGAATCCTTTCGGCAGGTATTGCCCACGAGGTCAACAACCCCCTTGGCGGCATGCTCAATCTGGTCAAATCCATGCGGGAAACCCCGGAAGACATCGAGATGCATGAACGTTACCTCCCCTTACTCGACAAGGGCTTGAAGCGAATAGAGCATACCATGCGGCAACTCCTCAACTTTGGCAGACAGGAGCCGCTGCAACTGCGTAAAATCAATGTGGCCACCCTGCTTGGCGAATGCCTGGAGCTCCTTTCCTACAAATTAACAAACATCGAGATTAGTCAGGAAAATACCATTGACCAGGAGTGCTATGTTGACGCAGAAGCCCTAAAACAGATCTTTGTTAATCTTGGTCTCAATGCAATACAGGCAATGCCCGATGGAGGAACCCTGGACATTCGCTCTGAAATGAGTGACCAGGAGCTTCAATTTACTTTTACAGATACCGGCACGGGGATTGCTAAAGAGATACTTAACAATATCTTTGATCCTTTTTTCACAACCAAAGATGTTGGTGTTGGTACCGGCCTTGGCCTGTCTGTTACTTACTCTCTCATAGGTAAAATGAAAGGGACTGTACGTGTTGTCAGTGAAGAAGGTATTGGAACCACATTTGTAGTTACCATCCCTGAACATCCAGAAAACATGATGGAGATATAATCAGAAATGGTCAGAATACTCCTTGCTGAAGATGATGAAATAATGCGTATTTCTGTATATGACAGATTGAAGCAGTTTGACTGGCAAATTGACCAGGTTGAGAATGGCCTTGATGCTGTGACAATGCTTGAGAAAAACGATTATCACCTCGTTATCTCAGATATTAGGATGCCAAAAATGGACGGCCTGACACTCCTTGGAAAGATCAAAGAACTCTCACCTGAAACTGACATCATCATCATGACCGCCTACGGTTCTGTGAACGATGCACTCGACTGTCTTCGCAAGGGTGCCTCGGACTACATCCTGAAACCCTTTGATATGGATGATCTCATTATTCGCTGTAACCGACTCCTGGATTTCCAACAGGTTAAGGACCAGGTTGTAACACTTAAAGAGAGCTGCCGTGTCAGAGATCGTGGCCTCATCGGCAATACGCCTGCAATGCAGCAGGTGTATTCCATCATTGATCAGGCAGCACCAACGAATGCTACCATTCTTATCACCGGAGAATCGGGGACTGGAAAAGAACTTGCTGCGCGAGCCATACACAGGGCAAGCCTCCGCAGTGATAAGGCGTTTGTTTCTATAAACTGTGCAGCCATTCCCGATGGCCTTATGGAATCTGAAATGTTTGGCCATGAACGGGGCGCATTTACCGGGGCGGACGCAAAGCGTAAGGGAAAGTTTGAGCTTGCAGACAATGGAACATTACTGCTTGATGAGCTGGGAGATCTCCCTGGACCTCTTCAGGCAAAACTGTTGCGGGTGTTACAAGAAGGTGAGTTTGAACGTGTTGGGGGAAGCAAGACCATCGGTGTCAATGTGAGGGTCCTTGCCTGCACCTCCAAGGATCTGCAAAAAGAGGTAGACGAAGGACGCTTTCGGCAGGATCTCCTTTTCAGGCTTAAGGTTATCCCGATAGTTATGCCGCCCCTTCGGGAACACAGAGAAGATATCCCGGAACTCTGCAAGCATTTTCTCAAAGAATTTCACTCCCCCCACAACGCACCCTTCTCCTTGTCACAGGATGCACTGAATTGCCTCAATTCCTACTCTTTTCCAGGTAACGCAAGGGAGTTGCACAATCTTATGGAACGAGCCTCTGTTCTCTGCCGTGGCCCTGTAATTCATCCTGAAGACTTACCGACAGAAATTTGTGCACTTGATCGTTGCGAAGATGTGGGGTTCAACCTTGCTGACAATATGGCTGTTGCTGAAAAAGCCTGCTTACGCAGAGCTCTCGATCATTGTGGAGGGAACAAGACGAAGACATCCGAACTTCTTGGAATCAGCAGAAAAAACCTTTGGGAAAAGTTAAAGAATTGCGAGATTGACTAGGAATCGGGGGACACGATCCCAATTCAAAAGACAAAGACGAATTGGGTCATGTCCCCAGTTTCCTACCAGAGTAAATTGCGTTTATAATTTGTACAATTTCTCATCATGGCTCGGAGCCTGTCCTACACCAGACATCGCTTTCTTTTTCATTCCTTCAAAAGAAAAGAGATCATCACCTTCAAGTTGATCACCCATCTCCTTCTCTATCAGATCCGGGTCCTCTCCTTTTTCCATTCTGGAGATGGCCTCTTCCATGGTATCACCTAGATGCATTCCCGTTTTTTCAGTAAACTTGCGCATCAGGGTTGCCATCTGCCTCGGATCTTCTTCATTCATCCCTTCCGCTTCCTGCATAAGCGAACCAAAGGCCTCTTCCATCCTGGTCTCATCAATACCAGCCATCATATCATCACTGTCTTCGGATGCCTTGCCGATGGTGGCAAAAGTCGAAATTTGACGACTTATTTCTTTTTTCCCACAGCGTGGACAATCGGGTTTGGTGGAGGTATTGATCCGACTGGATAGAAAATTAAATATGATATTACAATCATCGCAGTAAAATTCGTAGATTGGCATAAGAGACCGGTTTTCGGTTTGCGGGATAAAAGAGAGGTTTTCGGTTTTAGGTTTTAGGTCTTAGGTCTTTACCGCATACCTCAAACCGAATACCGAACACCGAACACCGAACACCGTTCAGTATATTATTTTTTAAGAACGGCATCAACCTGTTCTTCTGTAACTTCATTAGTAATAACCACATCGCCAATAGTCGTTGGCAAGACATAAAAGACTGAACCATTTATACTTTTCTTGTCGGTCTTTATATAGGATTTGATCTGTTCTGCATCCATACCTTCAGGAATTTCAGTGGGAAGACCAAAGGAATGGATAAGGGTTGCAACGCGTCCTGCTTCCTTCCGCTTACAAAGTCCAGAGGAGACGGCTATCCGAAGCGCGGCAACCATACCGATGGCTACTGCATGACCATGTATCAAAGTAAAGTTTGATGCAGCCTCAACGGCATGTCCTATGGTATGGCCAAAATTCAATATTCGCCTAAGATCTGATTCCCTTTCATCCTGTGCCACGACATCAGCTTTAATCTTACAGCAGATCTGGATCATTTCCTGAATAATCTGAGGATTCAACCCGAGGATAGCATCCAGATTTCTTTCAAGAAACCCATAAAATGCAAAGTCACGGATGACACCATACTTAATCACCTCGGCAATGCCGCCAAGAAGCTCCGCCACAGGAAGTGTGGTGAGTACACTACTATCAATGTAAACGGCCTTGGGCTGATAAAAGGCACCAACAAGATTCTTTCCTTCTGGAATATCAACTCCTGTTTTGCCGCCAACTGAGCTGTCCACCTGAGAAAGCAGGGTAGTCGGAATCTGTACAAATGGAATACCGCGCATATAGCTTGCAGCGAGAAATCCCGTAAGATCACCGGTCACTCCGCCGCCAAATGCGATGAGTCCTGATTTTCGATCCATTCCCATTTGAGCAAGTTTTGAAGAAAGCTCAGCAAATACCTGAAGATTTTTGGAGGCCTCACCTCTTGGGAACGTAAGCAGTTCTGCAGTGACACCGGCATCTTTTAATGATGCCATAAGTGTTGAACCATAGAGACTGGCAACATAGTCATCGGAGATCACCACATAACGGGTAGCAAACTTTCTTTTCGCAATATCTGCCCCGATGTTTACCAGTATTCCATCTTCAATAAAAATGGGATAACTTCTATCACCAAGGCCTACGGTTAAATTATATTCGGACATGAGAATAATCAGGAATTATGAATTATGAATTAATAGAGACAAATTATACATCTCATAAAGTGTTTGTTCATAGCTACCAATTCAGTGAGGGCCTACAATCGCTTTAAATTCTGCAATATTCGGTCAGAGAACTGTAAAATGCGCTGGAACGGGGGCTTTAGCCCCTGCGTGAATACGAGGTGGTCATCGAAGTCTCACTTTGTTCGCTATCGACAGGGGCTAAAGCCCCCGTTCCAACGTTTTATATACACTGAACAGCAACTACGTCTGGACTAAATAAAAAAAGGGGAGACACCACATAGCGTGACATCTCCCCTTCTATCAGACTCAAACAGTCAGTCAGACAAATTACATAGAGTCGCCAGAAGCAGCACCCTGCATTTTGACTTCAACTTTCTCAGTCAGGCTTGCATAGTAAATTTTCAGGTGATCCAGAACTTCATCACGACCAAAATGGTCTACGATCTCAGCACCATCAGAGAGGGCTTTACGAAGTTTGGTACCGGAAAGGATAACACGGGATTCTTTGTCATGAGGACAGGTACGAAGAGAAGCCATACCATCACACTCAGAACAGTAGAAGGTCCAGTCAATTTTCATTGGTCTGCAAAGGAGGTCTTTTGCATCATCACCGGTGTGGGGGATGCGATCAAAGATGTCCTGAGCTTCGAACAGACCGTAGAAGTCACCAACGCCAGCATGGTCACGACCAATCAGCATGTTGTTAACGCCGTAGTTCTGACGGAAGGTAGCATGAAGGAGACCTTCACGAGGACCAGCATAACGCATATCAAGAGGATATCCAGAGTTGATTACGTTGGCTTTTACGAAGTAGTTTTCAATCAGGATGTCGATGGCCTGAACACGGGTAGGTGCTGGGATATCGCCTGCTTTGAGGTTACCGATAAGTGAGTGAATAAGAACACCATCACATACTTCAACAGCGATTTTTGCAAGGTACTCATGAGAACGATGCATTGGATTACGAAGCTGAAGTGCAGCAACGTTGGCCCAACCACGCTCGTCAAACATTTTGCGGGTTTCAGCAGGGGTAAGATATACTCCTGGGTACTCTGCAGGATACTCACCCTGGGAAAGTACTTTTACAGGACCAGCGATGTTCACATCTTTCTGAGCCTGAACCATGATAACACCAGGATGATCTTCAGGAGCGATTTTCCAGAAGTTTCCGTCTACTGACTCTTCGCCTTCGCCCATGAAAACTTTCTCACATTCCCATTTCTTGTCAGCTTCGGTCATCTCAAAAGCTTCGGAAACGTGCATGGTGGCGAAAACTTCGCCATTTTTAACGAGGGCAATTTCATCACCAGCATTAATACCATCAGCTTTGTTAACATCAAGTGTAATGGGTACAGGCCAGAAGGTTCCGTCAGCCATGGTGAAATTCTCACAAACGCCTTTCCAGTCAGCTTGGGTCATGAAACCGGTGAGAGGAGAAAAACCACCAATTCCCATCATAATCAGATCGCCTTTAGCACGATCAGAAATTTCGATTTGTTTCAAACCTTTTGCTTTCTCAAGCTCAGCATCACGCTCTGCGCCACTAAGCAGTGCACAAACAAGACCTTTTCCACCATGTGGAGCAACCAATTTTGAAGCCATAATGATTCCCTCTAAGTTAATTTTCAAAAACGTACTGATCCAAGTTCTTTTGGAACAGCAATGAAATGAACAAGCATTCAGTTAAGCGTATATATATATAAATCTGTGAGGTGAAATGTCAAGGAAAAACATTGGCTATTCAGTGGCCCTAATCAAACTCTAAAAAAGCGAAGCCGCAAAGCATTAGAGACCACAGATACTGAACTAAGTGCCATTGCGCCACCTGCAATCATAGGATTCAACGCAGGACCACCAAAAAGGGTGAGGACTCCGGCAGCAATCGGTATTCCGACAACATTATAGGCAAAGGCCCAAAAGAGATTTTGACGAATATTACGCATCACAGCACGTGACAGGCCAAGAGCTGTGATCACCCCATCGAGATTGCCCTTCATGATGACAATATCACCGGATTCGATAGCGATATCAATACCAGTTCCCATGGCAATACCGACATCGGCCCTGGCAAGTGCAGGGGCATCGTTTATGCCGTCTCCAACCATGGCGACCCGAAGTCCTTCTTCTTGAAGATCCTGTATTATATCTGCCTTTTTATCGGGTAATACTTGTGAGATCACTTCCGTCAACCCTGCCTGTCCGGCAATGGCAGTCGCCGTTGTTTCCTGATCTCCGGTAAGCATGATCAAGCGCAATCCCATTTCCTGCATACGCCTGATTGCCTGAGGAACTTCATCTTTCAAGGTATCGGCCACAGCAAAGATGGCTGCAAATGCACCATTGACAGCTAGGAACAAAACAGTTTTGCCCTCGGTAGATAACTCACTGACTTTTGCATCCATCAGAGCGGTGCTGATACCGTTCTCTTCCAGTAACTGTTCATTACCCAGCAATACCGTTTTACCATCCACCTGCCCCTTGATACCTTTGCCCTGTATTGCTTCAAACTCCTGTGGTTGTACCGGGGTAAGATTTTCATCAATTGCACCCTTTACAAGGGCAACAGCTAAGGGATGTTCTGAATTTTGTTCGCAGGATGCGGCAAGAAAAAGAAATTCCTCGGTACTTCCCCCTTTTTCCACAGTCAGAATATCTGTAAGTTTTGGTTTTCCGTGGGTAAGCGTTCCGGTTTTATCAAAAACAACAGCTTCGACCTTTTCGGCGAGTTCAAGTGCTTCCCCACTCTTAACAAGGACTCCAAGCTGAGCTCCTCTACCGGTACCCACCATAATAGAAGTTGGTGTCGCAAGGCCCATGGCACAAGGACAGGCAATGACCAGAACTGCTATAAAGAAGCGAAGTGACGTTGAGAAATCAGCATTACCTATAAAATACCAGCAAAGCCCGGTGAGTACTGCAAATACCATCACAACCGGAACAAAATAGAGACTGATCCGATCAGCCATGCCTGCAATCGGGGCCTTTGAGCCCTGGGCCTCCTGAACCATTCGAACAATACGCGACAACATCGTATCCTGGCCAACCTGCTGGGCCTTTACGTGTAAGACACCATTGGAGTTCAAGGTACCGCCAATAATGATATCCCCTTCTGTTTTTGAGACAGGAAGACTCTCTCCGGTAAGCATAGATTCATCGACGACACTACTTCCTTTAATAATTATTCCATCAACGGGAATTCTATCCCCTGGACGAACCAGTAGAATATCGTCTTCTTCTATTTCCTCGGCTGGAATATCTTTCTGTTCCTGCTCCTGACCATCCCCGACGAGCACGGTCGCAGTTTCCGGGGTCAACTGCATAAGCTTAGTAATGGCATCGGAGGTATGGGACTTGGAACGAGTCTCCATATATTTACCTAGAGACACCAGAGCTATCAAAACACCGGCCGATTCAAAATAGAGATCCATGACCTTCATTTGCACATTTATTCCAAGAAAAATCTCAACAAGATTCCAGGTGGAGTAAATAAATGCAGCACCGGTTCCAACGGCAATCAAAGAATCCATATTGGGAACCCGCCGGAGAAGAGCAGGAATACCTATTATATAGAAATTACGACCGAGAAACATTATGGCAACAACAAGGACAAACTGAATCAGGCCGAAATTTTGAGGATGTGACTGGGGATTGATATATTCGGGTAAGGGCAGACCCATCATTTCACCCATAGAAATAGTAAAAAGAGGGATTGTAAGAAGCATTGCAAAAATCAGGTTCTTCTTCATGACCGCAAGACGAGCTGCGGTCTCGGTCCTGTTTTTCTCAAAGAGGTCTTGCTGAGCACTTATGGTTTCAAGCTCAAATCCCAGACTACTCACACGCCCGGCGATTTCATCAAAGCTGTGACGTGCCTCATCCCACTGAAGCTCCATGGTTTCCGTTGCCAGATTCACTGAAGCATTGCTAACACCATCCATTCCGCCGACAACATTTTCGATACGACTGGAACATGCTGCGCAGTGCATTCCTTTGACTGCTAATTTTATTTTTTTCATAAAATTCTATGCCTCAATATCGATATTATCGCTTGAAATCAAAAAGAAAATGAATAGATTTCCATAAGACAACAATAATTCAACAATGGAGAAATACAATGCCACGGTATCAATTAAAGGAATGAGTCGCCCCCACTATGTTGCACCATCGCAGAAAGCTTTGGAGGGAATTCCAGGGATATCAAACGTGGAAGTGAACCTCGACAAAGGTGAGGCTGGTTATGAGGGAGAAGTGGATAAGGGAATGATAAAAGAAGCTATTTCTAAGAATGGATTCGAGGTGCTTGACTGATCCCTCAAACGAACGTCATTCCCGCGAAGTCAGTAATCCAGTTACGAGCAATGCCCCTGGATTTCCGCCTTCGCGGGAATGACGGGATATAGCAAATTATGATTTTTTAAGACGCCATCAGGCTTGATGGACTCCCAAAAAGCTGACATATCAGATGAGGAGCTGATAAAAGCCAGCCCCTCATCTTCATCGGAATGACATTAAGGACAGCGTTGATACACCTTCCATTTAGAGCGCCCAGTATCGTACCCACTCAAGGGTGAAACCTCCTGCTTAATCTCTTTGATCTCACCGGTACTTGTCTGGACAAAGGCCTTCGGCTTACCATCACCGCCATTACCAGTGTGTAAATTTGGTGTTGTCGCTAAACCTTCACCCAGGCTAAACTTATCCTTGTTAATATTATTGTAATCGCCACCATCGTAGTCACCGAAGACACTCTCTGTCCAGGCAGTACCTGTCTTATAATAGAGGCCATAAAGGTAAGCAAGACCTTCTGCTTCACACACATCACTATACGGTTGATAGGTTGTAAAAAGCAACAGTCCACCAAGCAGGGTCGATTGTCCCAGGTTTCGCTCACGATTTTCATATGGCCAGAAATCCTTATACCAGCCATCTTTGCAGTCTTGGCTTAAATTTGCACACTCATCCAGCTCAGTAAGCGTATTTTTACCAGAAATATACCCCTCTAAACCAGAAAACTCATTTATGGGGGCTCCATCTTTATCAAATGGCAGACAGAGGTCCGCTACTGCCACTTGCGGCAACGGAGTGCCATCAGCAGCGGTGACAGTAGTATCAGCACTATCCATGCAATAGAGATCCCTGATCGTGTTCGGACTCCCGTCAACTAAAATTTCACTTACGTTTAGCAAGCCCTTCTCACCCGGATCAGTCCCAATTGCATTTTCCACGACTGTTGGCCAAGTAAATTTCCTGATCCCTGTGCCACCCCATTGCAGAGGTTCCTTGATACCATAAAATCTCTGTTGAGTAGTGTCGGTCTTATCATCGGCATGAAAGAAACGACCAGTCCCGAAGTATACCCAGAAATTATCCTGATCATCATAACCTACATTCGGAGCACCGGTAATCGGTCGTTGGGCATCAATAAGTGGTGACAGATACCATTGATCCGGAGTTGTCACCTGCTGAGTAACACCTTTCCCATAGTTACCATCACCACGTGTAACGAGGCGATATAACTTTCCACCACCGTCCCAAAATGTACCATTAGCATTAGTACCAAAAGCACCATCTACGGTACCAAAATAAACCGCATCAGCCATATAATCGATAGTGCTTGGATTTATATCAAAATCAATGGTGATCAGGTCTGAAACAAAACTATCATTGTCTGGGAGAGAATTGTATTCCAGAGGATAGTAACCACCCCCTATGTTAGTGGGTAAACTATCAGGAATCCACATCTTTCGATCACTTTGAATATTTGCGGTGCTACCACCGTCGGTCTTCAATGGTATCACTGCAACTTTCCCCCCCTGATCACTGACACCCTTAATCGCGTCAACACCATGGGGACCAGAACCAAGGATAAGATACCAGTCAGATGTATTGTGCGCGTACAGATCAGTATCAACAACATCCTTCATAATAACCATGGTTGAAATAACCGTGGAATAGCCCATATCGGCTCCAGCATCAGTTTTCCGGGTTACTTCACCAAGCAACGTTGGAGGGACTTCCGGGTCGGTAATATCAAGGACAAAATAAGCCGAAGTAAAAACCCTCTTATCAGTAGCAAGATTTTTGGTGACAGTGGCATCCTCAGGTAAAGGCAGTTCTGTCGCCAAAACCGGAGCCCCGCCAAAACGCATTCCGCCTACCAGAATAGTCCCCCAACCATAGGGATGAGTGGCATCATCAGGAAAAATTTGAGCATCAAAGATTCGTGGTCGCAGATCAACAAAATATTTATGTTTGTCCACGTACTCAGGACGAGTAAGACTCTTGAGATGAGGTAACAAATTATAGGGTACATAGGCCCAACGTTCCACACCTAGTTCAGGCCCAATATCAGTATACGAATTTAAATCTGGAGTTGCACCAACAGTAAAACCTAGCGTGAACTTCTTGTTTTTTTCATCATAAAAACCACCATTCACCGCGTGAAGCATACCATCATTTCCGCCAAAATATACCATCTGTCGACGAGTTTTATATTGACCGGAAAACACAGCATAACTCAGATCATGATAGAGAAGATTAAATGCCTCTGCAGGAGCAGCTACAATCATGGGAGTCGAATGGATAATATCCCCAAGACGCCATGTTCCAATGTCGACGACACCGGCTGTTATGCCAAAATCAAATTGCCTGCTTCGCATTCCAGTCTGATCCTCCCCTCTGACCCAGCGAACAATTTCATCCACTTCGCCATTATCACTGACATCAAAATCATGTGTCACAGGTCCACGAAGAGCAGGATTTGCCATTCCAGCCCAATCCTGACCTGGCTCAAAGGGAAGTACTTCACCATCGACAACTGCACCATCATTGTTGAGATCATTCCAGGTAAAAATATACCTTTTATTATTAGTATCACTATAGATACGATTGGTGCCGATCTCGAGATCGTCAATGGCAGTAAGCTGGTCATTTGCAGACCAGAGAAATTTAACCTCGTTAAGTTCGACCCAGTCGGTACACTCTCCAGTAAAAATTGAGGTATTTTTACAAGCGCGAGTCTTTTTTGCATCGGAGTCATAATAGACAATAATTCTGCAGTCTGCCTCGGTATTATCACAGATGCCATTATCATTGTCGTCATTATCGACGTCCCATGGTGTCATGATTCTATCATCATCAGTGTCTTCATACAGATAGCCGTTTTCATCGATAAACAGGGCATGTACATCGCCAACCCACGACACATTGTACTCGTCGCCAAAGACATTCGTCTTTGCCTGTTCAGGCCAGAAAATAGCCTGATAAATTGCTCCTTCACCTCCGCGCGAGGAAGAAATAACCGAGGCTGCCGAGCCTGCTGAGGCCCGTTCCCGAAGTTCATTGAAGACTGCCAGGAGATTATCTTCAAGCTCCTGAGAGTTACCGCTGATAATAAGTTCAGAGCCACCCTGGGTAGCTGCATCGCTCATAATTCTGGCTGGACTACACTCATCGGTATCGGTGATACTTCCGCGGAGGTCACCGGTGACAACAATATGGGTTGTTATGTTTTTCTTATCCTTATCACCATCATCTGATGGTAATTGCCGATTACCTATCGGATACAATTCATCAGCACTCGCATACTGGGCATAGTACGTCAGGTCATCGAGATAGGTACTCCCCAACAAACCGTCAGTACAGGTACCACCGGTGGAGGCATCATTATCAGCGGGAGCCAGATCACTGTCATCAAGCATGGTGGCTCCGTTCAGACTTGCAGTGGTTCCATCAAGATAATCTGTAACCTGGGTACTGATATCGGCTGTAGAAGCGCCCTCTGTAATAATCAGAATATGGTTTTCCTGGCACCAGTCCGTCACAGGGTCATCCCCTACTCCACCGGTGGTGAAATCAGTGGTGTTAAGCCGCATGGCATCATTCTGGGTGTAATACCCTATGGCGTTGTACATGGCCTCGGCCAGAGGTGTCCAGGATGTTGCGGGAACATCATTAATAGAATCCACAAGGTCATCAACGTGAGTACGGCCTGCAATAGTTTCCAGGCTGCCAAGTTCGATTTTTGTAATTACTCGAGCCCCGTCTTCATTCTCAGTAGGTTCATCAGGACAATATTTATCAATGGCAAGGCTTGAATCTGTATCGACTGCGCATTCCGTACTGGAACCAACAGCATTAAAGGCCATAGCACCAATTCGCAGATCATTCTCGGTGCTATGCAGCACCCCTTCAGGGGTTCCGGAATCAGTCTGATACAGATCGGGTTGGTACACATATCCCCTCATAGTCGCAATCGGCTGATTCAGTTGCCCTTCGATACCACCATCAATTAAAAAAGCGGGCATATTCCATATCTCATCGGTCGAGGTGGTGGCATCACTGGGATCTATAACTTCAGCTACACTGTAAATGTTGCAGAAATCTTTTATCGCCTGATCGACACAGCTGTCTCCGTTCGCACTCACATCAGCAGTAGAACACTCTTCGGTACCGGCATTGTCGACACATGTCCAATCGTCACAAGCAGTATTTGCTGCATCAGGACATGCCGCTGTCACTTCATCATTGACCATACAGGTCTGATACGGACAGGGATCAAAATAATAGAAATCATCATTGGTCCATTCCTGATCCAGATCCGGGAGAACGACGCTGCCTTCACAGGTCTGTGAGATAGACCAGTCACCTGGCTTATCACCAACCAGCCCGTTTTTATTACAGTTATTGGTGGCACAGGAATACATCAGGTTGGTACCCGTCACATTGGAACAGGTATACTGTTCAACACCTTCTTCCCAGAAATTATCACCATCTGGATCAAGAGCATCAAGATCAGTACCAGTTGGGCAGTCGGTATCAACACATCCTACCCCTGAAACTTGTACCTCCCAGCAGCGGCCTATATAACCGGCCTTTGATTTATCATTCTCATTTATGTAACTACCAGAACAGACATAGGAGGAGTCATAAGGGGTTATATTCCATGGATCTATGGAGAGATATACATTCTCGCAGGAATTTTTCAGAGAGCCTACCGTACCACCACCAGGCTGCCAACGATCGAATTTATTGTAATACCAACACTCCTGCATGGCGTGATTGAACGATGACTTACGTGCCCTGTCCAATGTGTCTCCACCAGGCTCAAATCCCATGCATTCTTCTGTTGCGGTTTTGATCTCGCCAAGGTTGTACTCATCAGTATCATCTCCAACCAGATCAACACTGAGCATATCAATGGCTTCCTGACAGGCTGTATCATCAAAGCCTCCAGGAACAATAGCAAATATTTCAATACTGGTACCATAGTAGGGTTTCCAGTCAAGGCCTGTATCATCAGAATGATCCGTATCATCATAATCATAAAGATCGTCCTGAGTGATATCAGTAACATTTGCGGCTATCCCACCCCGCTGAGTCCAGTACCACTCCTCTGTCTCCATACTATAAATTGCAGTGTTGGCTACATAGGACTGGCCGGCCTTCCAACGAGTCCCCCAATACTCAGTCCAGTTGGTGGTGTCTATTTCAGGAGAATCGTTGGTGGGATTACCGGTGATGTTATTGTTTGCCTGATACAACATATTATTATCGGAAATGATATCACCCAGGAGGTAATCCCCCTTGGCATACCAGAGGTCGTATACCTCTCTTGGCCCTCGCACAGCTAGGGGCAACTTATACGGATCACCTTGATTATCAGTCTGATCAAGATTTATCTGTTTAACGAAACGGGAGCCACTACAACCGCGGGTTTCCAATTGCAGCGCCTGGCTCGTACTGTCATATTTACCGCCGGTAAGAATTTTTTTCTGGATATCAAACTTGGTGGCAGCTGCCCAGTTCAGAAATTTACCGGTTGCGGCAAACTCAGTAACGGTATCGGAACCGGTAGTGACACAAACATACCTGGCGCCGCCTGCATCAGAAGCAGTGTAGCTTGCTGACCCGCAGAAAGACGGCTCAGTAGATTCGCGCACAAACCGCAGCCCGCTAGTGGCATCATCTACAAAATCATAGAAGTACCAGGATGTTTCGTCAAAATAGCCGCCATAAGCGTTGGCGTTATCATAACTGTCATCATAGCACTGGTCAGCACCAGTCTCATCGACATAGGCCAGATCCAGCATACTTCCTGAATTATCCAGTAGCAGCAGCAGATTAGCTTTTGTACCGTAAGAAAGAAAAGGTGGTTCGGAAACGCCCCTTGAAGAGACCGCTTCGGCAGCCAGGCCTTCAGTCTGTAACATTCCAAAAACTGATACAGAAATAAAAAAATTGATACACAGATAGGTGAGTATCCTTTTCATAAGACCTACTCCTCAAATGGTTAGTAAAAGGTGTTGCAAAGAATTGAACATCACTGAGTAAAAACAATGACATAAAGCACGAAAGCCTCTATAATAGTTGAAACTTCTGACCAAATAAAATTCAATCAAAACGGAGGC